>Ga0315902_10006113_pt1 | contig 16783 bp, 16 predicted proteins | sample LakEriMetagenome_9_FD_203523 | JGI IMG/M metagenome (GOLD analysis project Ga0315902, IMG submission 203523) | Freshwater fungal communities from buoy surface, Lake Erie, Ohio, United States - Buoy 12 MA117 | ecosystem: Environmental > Aquatic > Freshwater > Lake > Lake biofilm | place: USA...
CGAACTTCCCAGAAAATATGTTGCGAAAAAAACATCTTCTGCTTGCGACTCAACTTCATAAACATCGCTATAGATGCCGCCCTCAAATTCGAAGAAAAAGTTATCATAAAATGTTATCTGCCACCAATTTCTAACGAGAACATTTAGATTCAGAGAATTCTGATCAAACAAAAGATAGGCATCAATCTTCGCCATCACTCGTCTCCTCTCATTACGCCCGCCGCTGGAGCGGCCTTGCGCCCTCGCAGTCAGAGATTAACGTAAAGTTAACGGGATATCCGATTCTGTCAACACCTTCATCTTGCTTGCTAGGTGTTTGATCCCATGGTTTGATGGTGCGATCCTTTCGAGGGAATGGAAGGAAGCGCTATGGGACAAGTTCGTCACGGAAGCGCCACGACCACGTACGCCGTCCGAGCGGCAATACAGCGATCGCAAGCTTCGCTCGCGCAGCTGAGCCGAGAGTTGGGGATCAATCCGAAGACGCTCTACAACAGGTGGAAGCGGTGGGGCGACATGGGTGTCTGTGCCCGGATGATGGAGGGGCTGGCCTCCGAATGCGGCGAGGAGAAGGTCGTCATGATCGACGCGACCTATCTGAAGGCGCAACGCACGGCTTCGAGCCTGCGGGCAAAAAAGGGGGGCCCGACGACCAGCGCGGCCTGCCCGATCTCCATGCGGCGAAAGTCTTCACCCGACACGACATTCTGTTCGAACCTGGTCAACCCGATGGCATTCGGTTCTGGCAGTTCCCACAGCATATAGCCGCAGACCCAGACATCCCGATGTCCGCCCCGACCCGAGAAATCGACCGCCGCGAGAAGACGGCTATCCTGATAATAGGTCAGACCCTCAATCGTATACTTCTGCGTCCTTCCCGAAACATCTTTCGTATTCTGGCGGAGTCTCTGCCAGTCGGCCGGAGAGAGCATGTGCGCCAGTTCGTCAGACAGAAACGCATATTCAGCGGCGAAGTCCTCTTTGACGAGTTGATCAAGAAACGCCTCGGAGACGCTGACCACGAATTGCGTTGTCTCTTCGCCGGGCCTGACTTGCGCAAGACCGGTGGTGGATGATGCACACACCAATACGACGGCAAGACGCATTGTTTTCACGTCGACACCTCCACCCGCAGGCGGGGTTCTGTATCCGGAATCAGCACGGCACGACCCTGCTTGATCGAAAGCTGACCCGATCAGGCCAGATGATCAAGTGTTTTCGCCCCCGACCTGTATCACCTGTCGCGCATCTGCCCTATCCCGGCCAAGGACCACCACGGTGAACCGCAACCCGGCGACAGACGATCTCCCGGACACTGTCTGAAAGTCCCGCGGGTGACATGAAACCCCAACGCGGCGCGGACAGACCCGCCCTGCCTCCTCCGGCCCCCGGGGTGTGCCTCAGGCCCGGACCGGGGGGCCGGGCGCCCGTTAACCTGTCCCGGCGGTGGAAACGGACCGACGCGATACCGACGCAATACCGACGCGATACCGACGCTTGTTTTTCAACGCGCCGGGCGCGTTAACCGTTCCCCGCTGTGTCACGGACCAGGCTCTTGAACGCCCTCCCGCACGTCACACTCAGGCACCGCTGGGGTGACGCAAACCTTTGAGCCTAAATGCTTCTTCGCCTCACCCGGAAGAAGCCGGCGGCGGATTCGTACCCTGCTCGTACGCCGTCCAATCGTTGATATCCGGATACCAGCGCCGCCGCCAAGCGCGCACACGCGGGTTCATCATCCACCGCCAAAGCGGCGGAAAAAGCGCAATCCCGGCCGAGAGGGAATAGCCGAAGGGCAGTTGCGGCGCACTGTCTGGGCCGTGGTTCTGCAAGAGCGGGAAGCGGCGGTCGGGTTTGGTGTGGTGGTCGGAATGGCGCTGGAGGTTGATCAGGAACCAATTCGAGGCGCGCTGCGCGGCATTCCAGGAATGGTGGGGCTGCACCCTTTCGTACCGGCCCTCGCCAAGGTGGCGGCGCGTCAGGCCGTAATGTTCGATGTAGTTGACGAGTTCGAGCTGCCAGACCGCGATGAAGGCCTGCCAGAGGAAGAGGGCCAGCCCTTCCCACCCGCCAAGGGCGAAGGCGAGGGCGAGCATGCCGCCCTGGAGCGCAGCGTAGAGCCAGAAGGGGTTCTGCAGGCTGAGCATGGTCTTGCCCTTCCGGGCGAGCATGACGCGTTCGGCCCGCCAGGCCGAGGGCGGGCATTCGCGCAGGACGCGCCAGAAATAGCGGTGAAAGCCCTCGCCGAAGCGCGCGGTGACCGGGTCGCGGGTGGTGCCGACATGGATGTGGTGGACGCGCAGGTGTTCGCTGCGGAAATGGCTGTAGAGGACCATGGCGAGCAGGAGATCGCCGAGCCAGCGTTCGAGACGGTTCTTCTGGTGCAGCAGTTCGTGGGCATAGACGATTCCGACCGCGCCCGCGACGATGCCCTGACCAAAGAAGATGGCGATCTTTTCCCAAGGGGCGAGGTGGCCGGCGCGCGTGACGTACCAGATCGCGCCAAAGGTCATCAGGAATTGCAGCGGAAACCAGATGATGGTCACGAAGCGGTACCAGAAGAGGTCCGCCTCGGGCATGTCGGGATCGGCGTTTTCGGTATAGGTGCCGACGACGAGGTCGAGCACATCGAAAAGCACCCAGGTGAAGAGCGGCAGGAGAAACACGGCAGGCCCCCCCCAGCCCAGCGCGGCGATGGCGAGCGGCAGGGTCAGCAAGGACGCCCAGAAAGGCAGGGCCGAGCGGAGGCTTGCGGTTTGAGATCGCTGGATCATGCGGGGGGCTCCGGGCGCCGGTTTCCATGGAGAATAGGGCGGGAGGGTGCGTTACTCAACCTTGGGCCAGGTGATGCGACGCCAGGTCGTGGACCTTCCGCATGAGGCTGGGCAGGCTGGCGGGGCGGAAGGCGGTAGCGGGGACGAAATGGCCGCGGTCCGGGATGCAGTCCTGCGGCAGGCGCGCGGTGAGGATGCGCAGGGCAAGGTGGAAATGGGTGAAGGTATGGCGCGCCTCGGCGCCGGTATCCTGCCAGTTGGCCCGGGCCGGGGGGGCGGGCGTGGGTGCGTCGGACCAGTCCGAGCCGGGAAAGCCCAGCATCCCGCCCAGAAGCCCGCGCGGCGGGCGGGTTTCCAGAAGCCAGGCGCCATCGGGCCGGCGGCCGACATAGACGAAGCCCTGGCGCAGCGGCGGGGGTTGCTTCGGTGCCTTGCGCGGCAGGAGGGCCGCGGTGCCGTTCAGTCGCGCAAGGCAGGGGGCGCGGAGCGGGCAGAGGCCGCAGACGGGGGATTTCGGCGTGCAGATGGTGGCGCCAAGGTCCATCAGCGCCTGGGCATGGTCGCCGGGCCTGTCCTGCGGGGTATGGCGCGCGGCGAGCGCGGTCAGCGCGGGCTTGGCCGCGGGCAGGGGGGTGTGGAGGTCGTGGAGCCGCGCCATGACGCGTTCGACATTGCCGTCGACCACGGTGGCAGGTTCGTCAAAGGCGATGGCGGCGATGGCGGCGGCGGTATAGGGGCCGATCCCGGGCAGGTTCAGAAGCCCCTCGCGCGTGGCGGGAAAGCGGCCCTGATGGTCTCGGGCGACGGCGCGGGCACAGGCGATGAGGTTGCGCGCGCGGGCGTAGTAGCCAAGGCCGGCCCAGGCGGCCATGATCTCGGCATCCTCGGCGGCGGCGAGCGCCTCGACCGTGGGCCAGCGGTCGGTGAAGCGGCGGAAGTGGTCGCGCACGGCGGCGACGGTGGTCTGTTGGAGCATGATTTCCGAGAGCCAGACGCGGTAGGGGTCCGGCCGGCGGCCTGCGGCGCGGTCGGCCGGGCCGGTGCGCCAGGGCAGGACGCGGGCGTGGCGGTCGTACCAGGCCAGAAGCGCGGGGGCGATGGGGTCCATGCGGCCATCACTGGCGCGGCGCGCGCGGGCGTGCAAGATGGGCCTGTCATGAGTGACTTTGAGCGACCACGGGGCCGGCGGGGATTTGCCCGGGCGAGCCAGCTTCTCGCCGACCGGATCAGGGTCGCGGGCGAGGCGCGGGGCTTTGCCGTCTCGCGGCTTCTGACCCAGTGGGAGGAGGTCGTGGGCGAGACGGTCGCGAAGGTGGCGCAGCCGGTCGGCGTGACCTATGGGCGCGGTGGGCTCGGGGCGACGCTGACGCTGCTTGTTCCCGGGCCGCAGGCGCCGCTGGTCGAGATGCAGAAGGAGCGCATCCGCGAGCGGGTGAATGCCTGTTATGGCTATCGCGCCATCGCGCGGGTCAGGATCACCCAGACGGCGGGCGCGGGCTTTGCCGAGGCGCAGGCGGCCTTTGCGGGCCGGCCGCAGGAGCGGATGGCGGCGGGACCAGCTCCCAAGGTCGCCGCGAAAGCGGCGGCGGTGGCAGCCGGGGTCGAGGACACGGAATTGCGACTTGCCCTGGCCGCGCTGGCGGCCAATGTGCTGTCGCGCAACAGCTGAGCGGAGACGGGAATGCGGATGACGATGAAGACGACATGGAGCGCAGCACTTTTCGCGGCCGCGCTTGCCTTCTGCGGGCCCTTGCTCCCGGGGGCAGAGTCCGGAAGTGCGCTGGCGCAGGACGCCGTGGCGTCAACCGAAGACAACACGGCAGCCGGTGAGCCAGAAGCGGCACAGATCGCCGACATGTCACTTGGCGCTGAGGATGCGCCGGTCACGATCATCGAATACGCCTCATTCACCTGTCCCCATTGCGCCGCCTTCCATGCTGACCAGTTCCAGAAACTCAAGGAAGGCTACATCGATACAGGCAAGGTCCACTTCATCTACCGGGAAGTCTACTTTGACCGGTTCGGTCTCTGGGCGTCGATGGTCGCGCGCTGCGGAGGTGAGATGCGGTTTTTCGGTATCGCATCGATGCTCTACGAACAACAACAGGACTGGATCGCCGGCGGTGACCCAGCCGCCATCGCCGACAACCTCCGCAGAATCGGTCGCACGGCAGGGATGGATGATGAAACGCTGGACGCCTGTCTGACAGATGAAGCGATGGCCAAGGGCCTGGTGTCGTGGTTCGAAGAGAACAAGACCACGGACGGAATCGACTCGACCCCGACCCTGATCATCGACGGACAGAAGTACTCCAACATGGCATGGGAAGACCTCAAGGACCTGATCGATACCGCCCTGTCGGACTAGGCAGCCCGCCAAGGCGTGGCCTCCTTCCCGAAGATCAGGCCAGGCCAAAGCTCCGGCAGCAGCGCGGCTCTTTGCCATCGCGCGGGACGACGGTCATGGCAGGGCCGCCACATGGCCGTCCGCTGGCATTCATGGCGACTCCATCCAGATGAAATCCCGATCCGGAGACTTCGCCTGATGCGCAAAGCCGTCCTCGGCATGAACCGTGAGGTGATCCGGTGAGAAAAGGACCACGCCGGGAAGACCGATGCAGACGTTCGAAAGACAGCCCGGGAATCAGCGCCCTGCACCCTGAGCGCGGGAGTTTCGTCTGACGTCCCGGTGGTCCTGGACGGCGCGATCAATCTCGCGTGGGGACACAGCCGTCAGACGCCCGCCGTCCGGCTGTCCGGGCGTCCCTCCGCGACAGCGCATCAAGACAACCTTGCCAAGGTCGCCGCTCGCGGCCAGGGCGCACCGGGCCGCCTCCCAAGGACAGGCGGTCCCTTCCCTTGTCAGGCCTGCGACGCGGGTGATGAAACCGTCTCTGGCAGGTCAGGGGCGCGGACGGATGCCCCTCCGGCGGTCGGGATCATGGTCGATCCGGACTTGCCGGACAAGACCGGTAACGGTGCGGCGGCCGGCAGGATAGTGGCGCGCGGCACTCTCAGTCAAAGCCGGCTCCGGAGATTGGGTTTCCCCGGAGAGCGTCACGGTGCCGGGCGGCGTTGCAGGGAACGCAGGGTCGTGCTACCGATGAACACGAGGATTGTGGGAACAGGAGCCTCCGGTGAGGCAGTTCAGGGGACATCGTCTGTTCGGGCCTGTCTTGGCCCTGCGGCCACCCGCTCCGCAGGGCTGATCCGGGACTTGTTGCCCCTGTGGTCGGCCCGTCTGGCGCCTTGCGGCGCCCATATTTGCCGCGTTTATGCGGCCTTCCGGATCGACCAACATGTCACTCATCTCTCTTCGCGGGCTTGGCGTCACGCTGCGTGCGCCGCTCTTTTCCGAACTCGACCTCGTGCTTGACCGGGGCGACAGGCTGGGCCTCGTCGCCGCCAACGGGCGGGGGAAATCGACGCTTCTGCGGATCATCGCCGGACAGGAGGAGCCGACGGCGGGCGAGATCGTGCGGGCACGCGGGCTGCGGGCCGGCCTTGTCACGCAGGAGGTGCCGGAGACGCTCTTGCCCCTGACCCTGGCAACGGCGGTGGAGGGGGGATGTCCTCCGGACGAGGACTGGCGGGCGGGGATCGTGATGGACGATTTCGCCATCCCGGCCACGGTCAGGCAGACGCCGCTGGCTGCGCTCTCGGGCGGGTGGCGGCGGATCGCGCTCATGGCGCGCGTCTGGGCCGGCGAGCCGGACCTCCTTCTTCTCGACGAGCCGACCAACCACCTCGACCTCGGGCGGATCGGCTGGCTTGAGCGCTGGCTTTGCGCCCTGCCGCGCGATGTGGGGGTGATCCTGGCGAGCCATGACCGCGCCTTCCTCGATGCCGCGACGACGCGGACGCTGGTCTTGCGGCCAGAGGAGAGTGCGGTCTTTGCCCTGCCCTATGGAAGGGCGCGGGCGGCGCTGGACGAGGCGGATGCGGCACAGGCGCGGATACATGAAAACGACATGGCTCGGGCCGGGCAGTTGCGACGGCAGGCGGCCAAGCTGCGCAATATCGGGATCAATTCGGGGTCGGATCTGCTGCAGACCAAGACGCGGCAACTGACCGAGCGGGCGGCGCGGATCGAGGCGGCGGCGCGGCCGGCGCACCGGGAGACGTCGGCAGGGGCAGTGCGGCTGGCCGGCGAGGGGAGCCATGCGCGCGCGCTTGTCAGCATCGACGATGCCGCGATCACGGCACCGGACGGGCGGCTCCTGTTCCGAACGGGGCGGCTCTGGATCGGGCCGGGAGAGCGGGTCGTCGTGCTGGGGCCGAACGGGGCGGGCAAGTCGCGACTTCTGGCGGCGGTGGCGGCGGCAGTCGCGGGGGGTCCGGGCGCGATCCGGGTTGCAGCGGCGCTGCGCGCGGGCGCAGTGGATCAGGAACTGGCCGGGATTGCGGGCGAGCGGTCGGCGATTGCAGCGGTGACGCGGCGGAGCGATCTGGGCGAGGCGCGGGCGCGGGCGGTGCTGGCCGAGGCGGGGTTCGACATGGCCGCGCAGGAGGCGGCGCTGGCGCGGCTCTCGGGCGGGCAGCGGGCGCGGCTGGCCATGGTGCTGCTGCGGCTGGCGCGGCCGAACTTCTATCTGCTGGACGAGCCGACGAACCACCTCGACATCGCCGGGCAGGAGGCGCTGGAGGAGGAACTGGCCTCGCAGGAGGCGGCGGCGCTGATCGTGAGCCATGACCGCCGCTTTGTGGAGGGGGCGGGCAACCGGTTTTGGCTGATCGAGGGGCGGGGCCTGCGCGAGGTGGAAGGGCCGGGGGCGTATTTCGCGCGGGCCATGGGCTGAGCCGGGCGGACAGGGGCCGCTGCCCCCCACGGCCTGGGGATATCTGGGGACAGAAATGGGGGTGCGGGGGACGGGCGGGATGGACACACCCCGCCCCACTGGCGCCGGTGCGCCGATGCGACTACCTCTCAATTGTCAAAAGGATGAGGTAACCCATGTCCGCCCCTGCCCGCGCCGGTTTCGTCGCGCTGATCGGCGAGCCGAATGCCGGCAAGTCGACGCTGCTCAACCGGATGGTGGGGGCGCGCGTCTCGATCGTCACGCACAAGGTGCAGACGACGCGGGCGCGCATCCGCGGCGTGGCGATCGAAGGGCCAGCGCAGATCGTCTTTGTCGACACGCCGGGCCTTTTCCGGCCGCGCCGGCGGCTTGACCGGGCGATGGTCGCGGCGGCCTGGGGCGGGGCGGCGGATGCCGATGTGGTCGTCCTTCTGGTCGAGGCGCAGCGCGGCCTGACCGAGGGGGTGCAGGCGATCCTCGCGGACCTGCGCGCGCGGGTGGGTAAGGTGCCGGTCGCGCTGGCCATCAACAAGATCGACCGCGTGAAGGCCGAGCGGCTGCTCGCGCTCGCGCAGGAGATGAACGCGGCCTTTGCCTTCGAGAAGACCTTCATGATATCGGCCGAGAAGGGACATGGCTGCGACGACCTGAAGGCCTGGCTGGCGCTGCAGATGCCCGAGGGGCCCTGGCTTTACCCCGAGGACCAGATCGCCGACCTGCCAATGCGGATGATCGCGGCCGAGACCACGCGCGAAAAGCTGACGCTGCGGCTGCATCAGGAACTGCCCTATGAGCTGACCGTCGAGACCGAGACCTGGGAAGAGCGGCCCGACGGGTCGGCGCGGATCGACCAGGTGATCTATGTCGCGCGCGACGGCCACAAGGGCATCGTGCTCGGCCGCGGCGGCGAGACGCTGAAGCAGGTGGGCCAGGCCGCGCGCATGGCTCTCGAGGAGTTCATGGGGCGGCGCGTGCATCTGTTCCTGACCGTCAAGGTGCGGCCCGGATGGCTTGACGAGGCGGAGCGCTATCGCGAGATGGGGCTCGATTTCGGCGATGCGGGCGGCGGGTGAGGCGGCGGTGATCCGGCTGACCTCGGACCTCTGGGTTGCCGCCTATCTGCAGCGGCTGCGGCTTGAGGGGAAACCGGCCTTTGTCGTGCGGCGCGGCGACGGCACGGCGGGGGCGGTGCTGGTCAAGCTCAACACGCTCGACGGGCAGGCGAGCCTCTGGCAGCGCAGCCTTGACCCCGCGACGGGCGAGCGGCGCTGGATGGAACTGGTCGCCGGGGCCGAGGCGGCGGTCGATGCGAGCGTGGCGCGGCAGCGCGGCTTTGACCCCGACCTCTGGGTGATCGAGGTCGAGGACCGGGCGGGGCGGCATCTTCTGGACGATCCGGGGCTCGCATGATCGAGTGGCGCGACGAGGGCGCGGTGCTGACGGTGCGTCCGCATGGCGAAAGTGCCGCGATCGTCGAGGTCTTTACCGCCGGCCACGGGCGGCATGCGGGCGTGGTGCGCGGCGGGGCGGGGCGGCGGATGGCGCCGCTTCTGCAGCCGGGCGCGCAGGTCGAGGTGGTCTGGCGCGCGCGCCTGCCCGACCATCTGGGCGCCTTCGCGGTCGAACCCCTGCGGTCGCGCGCGGCGCAGGTCATGGGCGACAGGCTGGCGCTGGCCGGGCTGAACGCGGTGACCGCGCTGCTGGCCCGCGTGCTGCCCGAACGCGAGGCGCATGGCGCGCTTTACGCGCGCACGGTGCAGCTGCTCGACCTCCTCGGCCAAGGCGAGGTCTGGCCGCTTGCCTATCTGCGTTGGGAGATGGCGCTTCTTGAGGAGATGGGCTTCGGGCTCGACCTGTCGGTCTGCGCGGTGACGGGGCAGAGCGGGGATCTCGCCCATGTCTCGCCCCGCACGGGCCGTGCAGTCAGCCGCGCGGCGGCTGGCGTCTGGGCCGAGCGGCTTCTGCCTCTGCCGCCGGTGATGCTGGGTCAGGGCGAGGCGACCGGGGCCGAGGTCGCCGCGGCGCTGGCGGTAACGGGGCATTTCCTCGACCGGCGGCTTTTCGCCTCGCTCGGAGACCGCCCCGTCCCTGCTGCCCGCGCGCGCCTCCTGGCCGAGATCGCGCGTCAGGGCTGAGGGGCGGCGCCGCCTGCGCGGAAGACGAGTTCGGCACCCTCCGCGCCCGAAAGCACGAGCCTGTCGCCGGTCACCTCGGCCCGTGTCGCAGCGGCGAGCGCGGCAAAGAAAGCGGCTTCGGCCGCCAGATCGTCGCAGGCCATCCGGGTGGCGATGACAGGCCCGATGCGGAAGCCGGGCAGCGCGCCCGCTTTGCGCGCCGACCAGCGGTTGCAGGGCCCCTGCCCCGACACCGCATCGCCCGGGCCGAAGACCAGCGTGGCGCGGGCCGCAAAGGGCGCGCCGCCCAGCGTTTCGAGCACGAATTCCCCGGCCGGGGATGCCGGCGACAAGGTCGGGCCTGCACCGCCACCAGAGGCACCGCAGGCCGCGAGCAGCACGACGAAGCAGGAGGAGAGGCGCAGGGTCATGCCATCAATCCTGTCGTGCCGCACCGCTTCGGACAAGACACTTTGTCCTGATTTTTTTATCCCCAAATATCCCGGGGGGAGACCGCAGGCTTTGAGGGGCAGCGTCACCCTTCGGGTGCGGGCCAGCGGCGAGGCCGCCCCGCCCGCGCAACCCGGGAGCGCACGCTTCCCGCGTCGCGCGATGTCGCCGCCGGGCAAGACGGGCACCCTGCGGCCCCGCATCCTTCCCGCGAGGACCCGACATGATCACGCCCCGCAGCCCGCTCTATCTCAGCCATGCGCCGACGCCACGGGTCGAACATTTCGCCATCATCGCCGCGCTCGAAGCCGGGTTCCGGGGTCTCCTGCTCTCGGTCATGCCGCTCATCGCCTACCGGACCTGGAGCGACGGGCAGCTGATCTCGGGCGTCTATCTGGCGGTCGGGATCGCCTCGCTCCTCTGCGGGCTGATGGTGCCCTGGGCCTCGCGCTTCGTCCCGCGCCGGTGGCTCTTCACGGCGGCGGGCCTTTTCTACCTGATCGCGATCGTGCTCGCGCTCATGGGCAGCCCGTCGGCGGTGGCCGCCTCGCTTCTGGTCAAGGCGGTGGGGACGGTCACCTTCTCGGTCACGCTCTCGGCCTATGTGCTCGACTATATCGCGCGGCAGGATCTCGGGCGCAACGAATCCGTCAGGATGCTCTTTTCGGCGGCAAGCTGGACGATCGGGCCGGCGGCTGGCGTCCTGCTCCTGAACTGGTGGACGCCCGCACCCTTCCTGCTCGCCGGTCTTTTCGCGGTCCTGATGACCGGGGTCTTCTGGTACCTGCGGCTCGGCAACGGCAAGCAGATCACCCGTGCAGCGGGGCCGGCGGCCAATCCGCTCGCCTATCTCGGCCGTTTCGCCCAGCAGCCGCGGCTGATCGCGGGCTGGCTTTTCGCGGTGATCCGCTCCTGCGGCTGGTGGGTCTTCATCGTCTATCTGCCGATCTTCTGCATCGAGGAAGGCCTTGGCGATACCGTCGGCGGCCTTGCCGTCTCGGCCTCCAATGCGCTGCTTTTCTCGACCCCTTTCATGCTGCGCCTCGTGCACCGCATCTCAGTCCGGGCGGCGGTCAGGGGCAGCTTCTTCCTGGGCGGGCTCTTCTTCCTCCTGGCCTGGCCCGCCGCAGGCTGGCCCTGGGTCGTCGTCGGGCTCATGGTGGCGGCCTCGGTTATGCTGGTCATGCTCGACGTGGCGGGGTCGCTGCCCTTCCTGATGGCGGTCAAGCCTTCGGAACGGACCGAGATGGCAGCGGTCTATTCGAGCTTTCGCGACGTCTCGGGGATCGTGACGCCGGCGGTGGCGGGGATGGTGCTGGCGGTTGCGCCGGTGGCGGCGGTCTTTGCCGCCTGCGGCGGGGCGATGTGGATCGCCTACACCGTGGCGGGCAGTCTGCATCCCCGTCTCGGCCGCCCCCGCAGCCCCGAGACGGCCGAAGCCGAAGAGATGAACCCGCCCTGAAAAGGCGCCCGCCGCTGGCCCGATCGGGACAGTTTCATCGCGCCGCCACGCCCGGCATCGCCACTCCTGTCCGACCCGTCATATCCCGGCACGGTCCTGATCCCGAACCGGCATGACCGCGAGGCATGGAACAGTTCGCGCTTGCGGTACGGCCAAGGCGACCCGTCCCATTGCGAAACGAATGACCGCGGGCTGACTCATGGCGCAGGACCCCAACGATATGCGGCGCGCCGGATAGGAGACACATGTGGCCGCCGCAGGCGCCGTGATGCGCGATCATCCCGGTCAGTCTCTCGAAGAGAATCTCGACACCGATGCCCCCCGACAACCTTGTGGCTCAGCTTGATCCATACCGGCTGAATGCCGCCGATTGACAGGAAACCGGGCGGACGGGCGGGGCAACGTTTCCTGCCCTGGGCTGGCCATGAAACATACGCATGAATCATCACTGACCGCGCTTCTTCCGTCAGGTGCGACGATAGGATAGTGACGTTGAAACGAATACACCCTCCCGCGGAGCTCCGCCAGATGCCGATCGTCGACAGGTTTCGCCGCATCAAGGCGCTCGGCTCGCACAAGATCAGGGATTTCGCGGTCCGACCGCCCGCGCCTGCCGCCAACAGGCACGGTCTGGCCATCGTCTGCATCGTCCGCAACGTCGCGGCAGACATCGTGGAATGGATCGAATTCCACAGGCGTGCCGGAGCAGCCCATATCCTCGTCTATGACAATGGCAGTACTGACCGCCCGGGCGATGTCCTGCGCCCCTATCTTGACGCCGGCACCGTCACGATCCTGCCATGGCGCCTCGCGGGAGAGGATGCCGACACCGGGCGTCACATCACCGCGCAGGTGACGGCCTATGCACATGCGATCACCACCTTCGGCGGCCGGTTCGAGCGGATGGCCTTCATCGATGTCGACGAATTCATGGTGCCCAACGGCGTGGCGACCCTGATGGAGGCGATCGAGCAGGCGGGCAGTCCCTCGAACCTTTCACTGCCCTGGCACATGTTCGGGCATTCGGATCAAGAGACGCGGCCCCATGGTGGCGTCGTGCGCAATTTCACCCGGCGGGCGGTCCTGCCCTATGCGCGGCCCGACATCCTGCTTGGATTCAAGTGCATCGTCGATCCGTGCCGGGTCACCATGGTCAGCGTCCATTACTTCCGGACCGAGGACCTGGGCGACAGGACAGCCAACGCGCAGGGCATGATCGTGCCCCATGCCGCGCGCAAGCGCCCGGACTTCTTCACCTCCGGGGGGATTCAGCTCAACCACTACTACTGCATGTCCAGGGCGGACCTGAGCAAGAAGATCGAACGCGGACCGGTCAATTTCGCCAGCGCCGATGATTACCGCAAGCGGGTCCTCGGTAACGTCCGGGAAATCGAGCGCGCGACGGAAACCGATCTGACGGCCGTCGAATTTATCGACAAGTCTCTGGTTCGGCGATGAAGCCGGTTCCCGTCTCCTATATCTTCGATGCAGGCTTTGAACGCTGCACCCTGGTGTCGGTCTTTTCGCTGCTGCGCCACAGCCCGGTGGGCAACCGGATCCTTCTTTTCTCCGACATCACCTCAGACGGGTATCATCGGAAGGTCGAACGTCTTGCTGCGGCTTTTCCTGACAGCAACATCGAATCCCTTGGCCTGCCGCATGGCGGTGCTCATGGTGGTACACGGGGCCATATCTCGTCGGCGACCATGCTGCGCCTTTTCCTGCATCGCGTCATCGAAGGCAGAACGCTCTACATCGACGGGGACACGTTGATCCGACGCGACATCAGGCCGCTGCTTGGCCAGGATCTTGGGGGCCAGCCTTTAGGAGCCTGCCTTTCGCCCAGAGTACATGCCTCACTTCTTCTTGCCAGTCGTATGCGCTGGGCGCCGTGGAGACGAACATACCGCAGCAGAATCGCTGCATTGTCGGCGATTGCGGGGCTTGATCCGGGAAGCTACTTCAATGCGGGCGTCCTTGTTCTGGACATGAAGCGCATCCGCGACGGCGGCTTCGTGGCCGCCCTTGAAGACTGGCAGACCGCAGAGACTTATCCCAACCGCGATCAGGATCACCTCAACATCGTATTCCGGCACAGGTTTCACCGGCTTGCGCCGGAATGGAATTCGATCTGGGGAAATGCGATCACCGCGCGCCGCATCTTTTCGGCAAGCGAGCGGGCTGACTATGCCGCATCCAGGAACGATCCGGCTATCCTGCATTTTACCGGATCCAAAAAACCCTGGCACAACGCCCCACATGCACGGCGGCTCGAACGGCGCCACTGGCAGCAGGAATGGATCAACTGCGCGACCGCGCTGGACAAGGTTCTTGGTAATGCAGCCTGAGGACCCGGACACGGCTCTGCGGCGGGGGATGCAGCCAATGAGGCATGTGCATCTGCTCGACACTTCGGTCAGTTCCGGCAACAAGGGCGATGACATCATCGTTGATTGCGCCAAGCGCCAGCTGATGACCGTCATCGGAGATGCCTTCATTTCGACCTCATCCAGCCATGATGGTCTGGGCCGTTACAGCCGCAGGCTGGTTGCCGGCGCCGATCTCCTTTTTCTGTTGGGTTCCAATGCGTTGTCCGCCGATTACCGGGGCTCAAAATTTCATTGGAGAGTACTGTGGCGGGATCTTTCCCTTCTGCGCGGCAAGGTGGTGCTTGTCGGTGTCGGGGCGCACAAGACCGTGGACAAAGTGGACTGGGCACAGAAAGTCTTCCTGCGCCATATCCTGTCGCGCGATCATGTGCATTCGGTCCGCGACAGGGATGCTGGACGCATTCTTGACGCCTGCGGACTGGACTACCTGAACACAAGCTGTCCGACCCTCTGGGATTACAGGGGATTTCGACATTCCGTCCGGCGCAATCCGAAAACCGTTTGCTTCACACTGACAGCAGCCAAGCCACATCCAAGCGACGCGATTGTCTTGCGGAGACTGCACGCGACCTATGAGCGCGTACACTTCTGGCCCCAGCAGAAAGAGGATCTTGCCTATCTTTGGAGCATAGCCGGCGATGTGGCCATCCATTCCATCCCCGGCAATCTGGTTGCCTTTGACGATTTTCTTGACCGCGAGCGTCCCGATTACGTCGGCACGCGACTGCACGGAGGCATCCGTGCACTGTCACGCGGCTGCCGGACACTAATCATCTCGATCGACAACCGGGCGCGGGCGATGGGGGCCGAGACGGGACTCCCGACGATCGAGCGTGAACGGGTGGAGGAGGACCTCGCGATGCGCCTCGACCGTGACGAAGCTCCCGTGTTCAATGTCGATCACAGCCGGATCGAGACCTTCCTGAACCAGTTCAGGGTCGCCGCAGACGCGCCGGGGTGCATGGCCGGTCAGGACCCTGCGCCGTGATTGACAGGGGTAATGATCGTCCATGACCAAGCAGATCATCTGCATGCGCTGGGGCGACTGGTACGGGGTCGAGTATGTCAACCGGCTTTACGGCATGGTTGCACGCAACATCACGCCGCCTTTCGCCTTTTACTGCTTCACCGACAATACCGAAGGGTTGCGCCCCGAGGTGATCGGCCTGCGGCTGCCCGAACTGGGCTGCGAGATGCCCAGGACCCCCCAGGGCGTCTGGGGCAAGTCGCGGCTCTGGCGACCCGATCTCGGGGGGCTGTCGGGCCCTGTCCTGTTCATGGACCTCGATGTGGTCATCACCGGCAACATCGATCCCTTCTTCAGCCATGGCGACCCGGACGACGTGATCTTGACCCGCAACCCCAATACCCCGTTCGAGCGGCTGGGACAGACATCGCTCTACCGGTTTCCGGTCGGGCGGCTTGCCAGCCTGCATGCCGAATTCCTGGCCGATCCGCAGCGGACCGCGGAAACCTATGTTTTCGAGCAGCGCTTCGTGACGCGCCGCACCGAAGGAGGGGTCCGCTTCTGGCCGCGCGGCTGGGTGCGCACCTTCCGCTGGCACTGCGTGCGGACCTTCCCGCTGAATTTCATGCTGCAGCCGCGGCTGCCAAGGGGCACACGGATCGTGATCTTTCCGGGCGGCCTCAATCCGCCCGACGCCATCGCCGGCCGCTGGAACCGGCGGATCACGCCCATGCCGGCCGGGGACTATGTCAAGGCCGGGCTTGCAGGCCGGCGCGAGGGCAGCCTCCTGCGCCACCTGCGCCACTACATCCCGCCCGTGCGCTGGGTCAGGGACGCCTGGCGCGAGTGATCCGCCCAGAGGCCATGCCCGCTCAGGCCGGCCCCGCCCGCAGCGTCTCTCCCCGGTCGAGCCGCGGGGGCAGTTCCACCCGCTCGGCGCCCGGCAGGGCGGGGTCGGCATTGCGCGCGGCGATGATCCGGGCCGCGCGCATCCCGATCTCGTGCCGGCAGGCGTCGGTGGTGGCCAGCCGGCGGGGCAGGCCGTCCAGCAGTTCGACCCCGTTGAACCCGGCCAGACCGATCCGGCCGGGAATGTCATGGCCGTTCGCGAGCAGCCACAAAAGCCCGCCCGCCCCGATCATGTCGTTGGAGTAGTAGAGGAAATCGAGGTCCGGAGTGCGTTCGAGGATCGCCCGTGTCATCTCGCGGCCCTTCAGCAGGGCCGAGCCGCCGGCATAGGCTTCCTCGTCGGCGATCGCGATCCCGGCCCGGGCCAGCGTCTCGGCAAAGCCGGCAAAGCGCTTGCGCGCGCGGTGGTCGCCCGGCATCGCCGTGCCCAGAACCCCGATCCGGCGATAGCCGGCGGACAGGATCGCCTCGGCCATCTCTCGGCCGGCGCGGCGATGGCTGATCCCGACGCAGGCATCGATCGCCTCGCCATCGACATCCATGATCTCGACGACCGGGACCCCGGCGGTGGCCAGCATCGCCCGTGCATCGTCCGAATGTTCGAGCCCGGCGACGATGATGCCCGCGGGGCGCCAGGAGAGCATCTCGAAGAGCACCTTCTCCTCGCGCTCGGGCAGGTAGTCGGTGACGCCGACGACCGGTTGCAGCGGCGTTTCGGCCAGCGCGGCGGAAATGCCCGACAGCACCTCGGGAAAGACCATGTTGCCGAGGCTCGGGATCACCACGCCCACCAGGTTGGCGCGGCGCGAGGCGAGCGCGCCGGCGATCTTGTTGGGCACATAGCCCAGACGGCGGGCAGCGTCCTGCACGCGCTGGCGGGTGTTTTCGCTGACATCCCCCTTATGGCGCAGCACGCGG
>Ga0315902_10006114_pt1 | contig 16780 bp, 32 predicted proteins | sample LakEriMetagenome_9_FD_203523 | JGI IMG/M metagenome (GOLD analysis project Ga0315902, IMG submission 203523) | Freshwater fungal communities from buoy surface, Lake Erie, Ohio, United States - Buoy 12 MA117 | ecosystem: Environmental > Aquatic > Freshwater > Lake > Lake biofilm | place: USA...
TAATTACGGCAACTCCGCAGGTCCACAACGAAATAGAGCAATGGCAGAATATGCTGATGCTGCTGTTGTTATTTGGGATGGACAATCTCGAGGATCTCGTAATATGATTGAGAACATGATTCGCAGAAAGAAGCCTTATCATATTGGTATGACTTCTACAACACTTGAGGATTTTGTATGAATGATGCCTATCAAGAAGCTATGCGCTGGCTTGAAGAAAAGTATAATGAAGCTCTGAATAAAGACGATAAAGGTGAGATGCTTACAATCGAGTGGATCATCAATACAGTTTATTTTGATAATGATATGAGGAATAGTTAATGTCTAGAGTGAATTTGATTGGTATTACTAAACCCAGTGCGTATACAGAATGCACTAGTGCTAATGAACTTGTTGCTTGGGCAGCGCGAGTATCGAATCCTTCTAATCAGAATAATACTGCTACAGCATCTAAGCTTGTACAGTATCTTATCAAGAACCAGCATTGGTCACCTTTAGAGATAGTTCATGTTTCTATGGAAATTAAAACAACACGCGATATCGCTCGGCAAATTCTACGCCACCGCTCCTTTGCATTCCAGGAATACTCTCAGCGCTACGCCGATCCAACAAAAGATCTTGGATTCGTTACAAGAGAAGCTCGTTTACAGGACACTAAGAACCGGCAAAACTCGGTAGAACTAGGACCAGACGAAAACCGGCTGGCTGAGGAATGGAACATTGTTCAAAAGCAAGCATTGAATGCTGCTAACTTTGCTTATCAATGGGCTACTGAACGTGGTATTGCTAAGGAACAAGCTCGTGTGGTTTTGCCTGAAGGTTGCACCGAATCGGTTATGATCATGTCGGGTTCGTTGCGCTCGTGGGTTCACTACTGCCAGCTTCGTATGGACAAGGCAACTCAGAAAGAGCACAGAATTATTGCAGAACAATGCTGGGATATTATTGGCCAACATTTCCCAGATGTGAAGAAAGCTCTTGATGATCTTGTAGCACATCAAGAATTTAAAAACAAGTTACCATAAAAGAACTTATATATAAAGTTACTATGTAAAATGATTGAAGCTATTGTAGCATTAGGAAGAGTGTATGATAACAGTAATGAAGCGTGACGGAACACGCGAGCCACTAGACATTAATAAATTCCACAAAGTCGCTATGTATGCATGTGAAGGTCTATCTGGCGTTTCTGTATCTGATCTCGAAATTAAAACTCATATTCAATTTTACGATAAGATCAAGTCGACTGACATTCAAGAGACTTTGATCAAGGCTGCTGCTGAGCTTATTACTGAAGAAGCACCGAATTATCAGTATGTTGCTGGTAGACTAATCAACTATAATCTTCGCAAAGAAGTTTATGGCGAGTATGAGCCCTGGCATCTATGGAAGCATTATAGCAAGGTTGTCATCGATGGATACTATGATAATGCTCTTGTAACTGCATATAATCAAGAAGATTGGAACGAACTAGCTGATTACATCGATCATGAACGTGATGGTCTTCTAACATACGCTGCCATGGAACAGTTCCGTGGCAAGTATCTCATCAAGAACCGTGTAACAGGAAAGTTTTACGAAACTCCACAGATGGCTTTCATGCTTATTGCCATGACTCTCTTCCAGAATTATACTAAAGACCGAATCAAGTGGGTAAAGGATCTCTATGATGCAATCAGTACTTTTGATATTAGTTTGCCTACTCCTATTATGGCAGGCGTCCGCTCACCTCAACGTCAATTTAGTTCGTGTGTACTTATCGAAACTGATGACTCGCTGGATTCGATAAATGCTACAACATCAGCCATCGTCAAATATGTTAGTCAGAAAGCTGGAATTGGTATCGGTGGGGGTCGTATTAGGGCTATTGGATCTCCTATACGCCGCGGCGATGCTTCTCACACTGGTGTTATTCCTTTTTGGAAGCATTTTCAGTCTGCTGTTAAATCTTGTAGCCAAGGCGGTGTCCGTGGTGGAGCAGCGACACTCTATTACCCCCTTTGGCATTACGAAGTGGAGGATCTACTTGTCCTAAAGAACAACAAGGGAACTGAAGATAATCGTATTCGTCATTTAGATTATGGTGTTCAGTTTAATAAGGTAATGTATGAAAGACTTCTATCTGGAGATAATATCACCCTCTTCTCGCCTAGTGATGTCCCGGATCTCTACGAAGCGTTTTATACAGACAATGAAAAATTTAGAGAACTCTATGAAAAATATGAGCGCTCTACCAAAATCAGAAAAAAAACCATTTCTGCGATTGATCTCTTCTCAACCTTTATGCAAGAGCGAAAAGACACCGGACGAATCTATCTAATGAATGTTGACCATGTAAATGATCATGGATCGTTTATAAAAAATGTAGCTCCTATTCGTATGAGTAATCTGTGTTGTGAGATCACTCTTCCTACCACACCATTAAAGGACATTAATGATGAACATGGAGAGATTAGTCTCTGTACTCTTGCTGCTATCAACTGGGGAAAGATACGGAAGCCTAGCGACTTTGAAAAACCCTGCACCGTCGCGGTCCGCGCACTTGACGCTTTACTTGATTATCAATCATATCCTGTTAGAGCCGCTGAAGTGGGTACTCACAACCGCCGCCCTCTTGGTGTGGGGATTATTAATTTTGCTTATTGGCTTGCTCGTAATGATTCCACTTATTCCTCTCCTCATCTTGAGTTGGTTCATGAGTATGCTGAAGCCTGGTCGTATTACCTAATTAAAGCTTCGGTCGATCTCGCAGAAGAAACGGGAGCCTGTCCGAAATCTAATGAGACAAAGTATCATCATGGTCTTATGCCAATTCATACTTACAAGAAAGAAGTTGATGAATTAGTCGACCCTAGTTATAAAATGGACTGGGACTCTTTGAGTATAAGAGCAAATGTACTTGGAATTCGTAACTCGACTCTGATGGCTCTGATGCCGGCTGAAACCTCAGCTCAGATTAGCAATTCAACTAATGGTATTGAACCTCCTCGAGCTCTCATCTCGATCAAACAGTCAAAGGATGGCGTGCTCAAGCAGGTTGTTCCTGAGCTAAAGAGATTAAAGAATAAATACGAGCTACTGTGGGATCAAAAGTCTCCAGAAGGATATCTGAAGATTATGGCAGTCTTACAAAAGTTTATTGATCAGGCAATTTCAGTAAACACTTCTTATAATCCTCTTTGCTATGATGATGAGAAGATTCCAATGTCTGAAATGATTAAGCATGTTCTTATGCATTATAAGTATGGTGGTAAAACACTATACTATTTCAACACCTTTGATGGTGCTGGTGAAATTGAAGATTCTAAACCACTAGCACAAGGGCAATTAGATGATGAGGACTGTGACTCTTGTACAATTTAACAGGAGTATTAAATGGCAAAATCTGTTTCATCAAAAGACGCACATGTAAAAATTACAACTGGAACCTCACAAGACATAAGACGTCCTAAATTTTCTACTATGAATAAACACAAGAAGAGATCCTTCAAAGCATATCGAGGCCAAGGTCGCCGATAACAGGAGTTGATTATGAATTATATCATGTTGAACACGGACAATTGGGAAGATGTTGGTAAATGGTATCGACTTGTTTCTTTAAATAGACGTACTAATAGTACTGCTACTGAATTGGTTTTAGAATATAATGGAAAAACATTTGAACGAGTCGTGGCTTATCACCAAATTGAATGGGAAGAAGAAAGCTAATTAAATGAGTGTGTTTACACAAAATAAAATTGATAATACTGAGCAACCGTGTTTCTTCGGAGAACCGGTTAATATTGCTCGCTATGATAAACAGCGGTATAATATTTTTGAAAAGTTAACTGAAAAACAACTTGGGTTTTTCTGGAGACCAGAAGAAATAGATCTTTCTCGTGATGGTAAAGACTTTAAAGGACTGAACGATCATGAAAAGCATATCTTTACATCTAATCTCAAGCGGCAAATTCTTCTTGACTCTGTACAGGGACGCGCGCCTAGCTTGGCTTTTCTTCCGATATGTTCGCTCCCCGAACTCGAAACCTGGATCCAAACTTGGGCATTTTCCGAGACGATTCATAGTAGATCCTACACTCACATCATTCGAAACGTATATTCAGATCCGTCGCGGGTATTTGATGAAATGCTCGACATTGAAGAAATCTCAGAGTGCGCCGGAGACATCTCAAAACACTACGATCGATTAATCAAATCCAACAATCAGTACTCTCTCTTCCAACATGACAAGAAGCATATGTATGACCATAAGAAGGCACTGTGGCTGTGTCTCAATGCAGTGAATGCACTGGAAGGAGTAAGATTCTATGTGTCCTTTGCGTGTTCATGGGCGTTTGCTGAAGTCAAGAAAATGGAAGGTAACGCTAAGATCATCAAACTCATTGCCAGAGATGAGAACATTCATCTTGCCTCTACTCAGCAACTCCTCAAAATTCTGCCGAAAGAAGATGAGGACTTTGCTCGCATACAAGAAGAGACTCGTGAAGAGTGCATTAAGATGTTCTATTCTGTAGTTGAACAGGAGAAAGAGTGGGCACGATATCTGTTTAAAGATGGGTCTATGATAGGACTGAATGAGCAATTGCTTTGCGACTACGTAGACCATATTGCAGCTAAGCGTATGGGTGCTATTGGATTAAATGGTAAACCTGGAGTTAACCCTCTTCCATGGACACAGAAATGGATTGCAGGATCTGACGTACAAGTTGCTCCTCAAGAAACAGAAATCACCAGCTATATCAATGGTGGTGTTAAAAAAGATTTAGATGAAAATACTTTTAAGGGATTTCAATTATAATGGATTGGACAACATGCTCCTCGTGTGAGGAAGAATTTAAAATACTTACTGATACTACAACTCGGCCTACGTTCTGTCCATTTTGTGCAGAGGAACTTGATCTTAAAGATCTTTTTGATGAAGAAGAAGATGAATAAATAAATCTTTCCGCTTGTTATGGAATAGATTTATGTGGTTATTCGAAGACAAAGAATTTGTTCATGATGGCGAATGGTATGGTTTCGTATACCTTATTGAAAATCTGACCAATGGTAAGAAATACATAGGTCGTAAGTATCTTACAAAAGCTGGATACAAGACTGTCAAAGGTAAAAGGAAGAAGATCCGTGTAGAGTCCGATTGGGACGACTATTACGGGTCTTCTCCCGCCTTAAAGGCAGACATAGAAGTGTACGGCAAAGAGAACTTCAAACGAACTATTCTTCGTTTATGTAAATCTCGTGGTGAGTGCAATTACTTTGAAACAAAGTATATTTTTGATCATGATGCAATACTAGATCCAAAATTTTACAATAACTGGGTAAGTTGTAAGATTCAAGCGAGTCATGTCAAGGCTCTACTCTTTAACCCCGAACAGGAGACTTTATGAGGTGGGTAAGGTACTAGAACACAAGCACTTAATCGTAAGAGCAGAATTAGATAATCCTCCGCAATGCACTACAGCCATTGATGTGTGGATGCGAAAGCTCGTCGAAGCAATTGATATGAAGATCCTCATGGGTCCATATTCAGTTTATTCAGATATGGTTGGCAACCGCGGTTTGACCGCAGTCACTATTATTGAAACCAGTCATATTGCTCTTCATGTTTGGGATGAGTGTGAACCAGCACTTGCTCAACTGGACGTCTATACTTGTAGCGCACTCAATATTGATGATGTGTTTGCTGCAATTGAGTCCTGGGGTCCTACAAAAGTAGAGTATAAGTATATTGACAGAGAAAAAGAGTTGTCTTTAATTCAGAAAACGTGATATATAATGGGATATACGAAAAGAACTACGCGGTCGACCGGAAAGGGTTCTAGAACCACAAGCACTAGAACCATTACCAATAAAGGCACTACGCGGCAAACTTCTTCTAGAAGTACAGGATCTAAGACTCAAAGACTTACAACCAGTACATCTTTTGGTAGCGGCAGTAATGGCCGCACAAAACACTATGTCACTACAAATGCAGGCGGGTGGAGAAAAACCACCCTCCTGAATCCGGTAACAAAAACCAAAAAGCCGCCAAAAGCAAAAATGCCCAGGCGCAGAAATTCCAAGAATGCATCTCTTGGTCTTTTCGGTTGGGCCGTTCTAATAATTATCGCTTTATCATTACTAAATAGCTGAGGTGAATATGCCACATCCTTCAAAGAATCGTCCTCGTAAGGGACGTCGTAAAATCGGATCGACAAAGCGTAAAGCACGTGCTGCGCGCAAGAATAAGTGAGGTTATATAATGGGTAAAAAGAGATTACGTAAGACATTGACTTCGAGGGGTCAGCGCCGTTCGATTGTAAATGGTGTAAAGGAAGTTCGTGCTGATCGTACGCCACTTCAAAAGGCTGTGAACAAGCTTGCTGCTTGGAAGAAGGGACTGAACCCCTGGGTAACTGTTCCTGGTCCTGCTAAGAACATGGCTTGGGTGAGGAAGCGTGCCAACGAAGTTTATGGCGATCCTCGTTCAACAGCAAATATTTACAGAGGAAAGAGTTCAGATGAATAAGGTTGTTATCTACACAAAAGATAATTGTCCATATTGTGTTCAGGCAAAGAACTTGTTTTCTTTGAAAGGCCAGACTTACGAAGAAATGAAGATCGGTGTCGATCTAACTCGTGAAGAATTTATTAGCATCTTTCCAGACGTGAAAACAGTTCCTTTTATTATTATTGATGAAGAAAGAGTGGGTGGTTATGACAGACTCGTTGAATACTACAACCGACCAGAACAGCACTTCCTGGCAGAATGAATTCCTAAAGGAAGCCCTTCATAACGGAACAGTAGAGGTTCTCTTTATAAAGAAGGATGGTACGGAGCGCAAGATGCGCTGCACACTCAAGCCAGATCTTCTTCCCCATAAAGAAGATACATTGAAGCCAGTGCATTCGAATCCAAATGTACAAGCCGTGTGGGACCTTGAGAACGAAGGTTGGAGATCGTTTCGTTACGACTCGGTTATTGGATTCACAGCATGATCTTCATAGTAGATATTGATCAGACTATCTGTTACACTCCATTAATTGATGGTGTTCATCATTATGATCAGTCTGTTCCTATGAAGCATCGCATTGATCATATAAATAAACTATACGATCAGGGCGCAACGATCATTTATTGGACGGCCCGTGGTTCAGGATCGGGAATTGACTGGACCGAACTCACCCACAAACAACTCAACGATTGGGGCTGCAAGTTCCACGAAATCCGTCTAGGAAAGCCATCATACGATGTTTGGGTCGATGACAAGGCTTTTAATGACAGAGAATTCTTTTTCCATGCAGACCGCGATTTTGAACTTACTGGATACAATGATGAATAATCAAGACCTAATTGAATTGAATGAGCTCAACAAGGAGTCGAACGGTGGAACAGAACTCACCACTCGAAATCTCTTCCACCGACTTACTCGTGATGAGCTCGATGGAATCCAAATTATCACTGCTCGCGTCCGCGAGTTGGATCCTGAGCGAATTAGAATCTACCACCTACATGATCTTGCTCTCGATCCAGAAGCTGAACACCTTAAAGACCCAGCTTCTCGAGCTCGCTTCCACAAGTTGGTCTTTAGCAGCAACTGGCAGTATCAGCAATATCGTGACTATCTTGGAGTTCCATATAGCCACCAATCGTGCGTTATTGAAACAGGTGTCGAACCAATTCCTCTCGTTGAAAAGCCAAAGGACAAAATACGCCTCATTTATACGTCCACACCTCATCGTGGACTGGAGATTCTGGTTCCTGTATTTTGCGCTCTAGCTGAAAAGTATCCTAATATTGAACTCGACGTGTTTAGTTCGTTCGGTATCTATGGTAAGAATTGGGAAGGCCGAGATGCACAGTATGAACCTCTCTTCCAGAAGATGAGAGACCATCCACAAATTAACTACCACGGTTGGGCGGATCAGGAGACAGTTCGTGCCGCCTATCAAAAGGCTCACATCTTTGCGTACCCTTGTATCTGGCCTGAAACGTCATGCAGATCTCTTATCGAGGCTATGTCTGCTGGTTGTTTGGCTGTTCACCCTAACTTCTCTGCTCTTACTGATACTTCAGCCGGGCTGACTGTACAATATGATGGCGATCATGAAGACATGAACCTTCATGCCAACATCTTTGCTCATACGCTGATGTATGCTATTGAAAACGTACAAAATAATGACCTGACAAACCTTCTCACGTTCATCAAGGCATACGCCGATACTCGATTCTCTTGGGAGTCGATCATGCCGAAGTGGAAAGGACTGATTGCATCATTGAAGGAACAACACCGTGATCTTGGCAAAAGCGCCGCTTAGAGTCTCGTTCTTTGGCGGGGGTAGTGATATCCCCGCCCACTTCGCCCAATGGGGTGGAGCTACAATCTCGACTGCTATCGATAAGTATGTCTACGTAGCTGTCATGCACACACCTCATAATCATATCAAAGTCTCCTATTCAAAGCAAGAGTGCGTAGAGCACGTAGACGAAATTCAGAATGAAATCGTCCGTAACGCATTGAAGTTCTTTGGTATCAAGTCCAACATTGAAATCACATCATTCGCAGACATCCCCACGATCGGTAATGGTCTTGGTGGATCGTCTGCCTTTACTTGTGCTCTTGTCAAAGCTCTGAGTGCATATCTTGGCTATGAGTATATGAATCCATATGGTATTGCCAAGACTGCGTGTCATATCGAGATTGACCTCTGTGGTTGGAAGATCGGTATGCAAGATCAGTTTGCTTCTGCATTCGGTGGCATGAACTACATTCGTTATTCGAATGAACTTGGCAATGGTCGTGTAGACGTAAAACGCTTGGATTCGAATGCACTTGAAAATTGGCTTATTCTGGTTCCTACGAACATAGAGCACCACGCGGCCAAGATTCTTGATACGATTAACTTTGAAGCCAAGACCTTTGTGATTCGTGAGTTGGCCCATATGGCAGAGATGCAGGCCACGCAACCGGTGAATCCAAATGAGTATGGTCGGTTGCTCAACTCGGCATGGATACTCAAGAAACAAATGTCTGATGAGATCTCGAATGATGAGATAGATAGTATGTACGAACGGTGTCAAGCCGTAGGTGCACTTGGTGCCAAACTACTCGGAGCTGGTGGCGGTGGATATATGCTAGCTCTCACAGAATCAAAGAATGCAATTCGAAAAGAGTTTTCAGACCGCACGTGTCTAGACATAGGAATTTCACATGAAGGAGCAAAAGTTGTTTACCGCGACTGATATCCTTACTGAGCACAGAGAAAAAGTACTCAAGGCCTTTGATAGTATTGATGTTGTTCAGTTCAAGAGAGCAGCAGAACTTCTCTTTTTGACCAGCTTATCAAATCACAGAAGAAACATCTATACTATTGGTAACGGTGCATCAGCAGCGATTGCACAACACTGGGCATGTGACTATACCAAGGGTTGCCGTAAGGGCGGTGTAGTTCCAAGAGTCATTTCGCTGGCAGCTAACATCCCTCTCATGACGGCAATCTCAAATGATATCTCCTATGACGATGTTTATTCATTTCAGCTTGAGTCATTTGGCCAGGAAGGCGACGTGTTGGTTGCAATCTCGTCGAGCGGCAACTCGCCTAATGTTGTTAAAGCGATTGAAATGGCACGGCTAAAGAAAATGAAAACCATTGCTCTGACTGGTATGTCGCCAGATAACTGGTGTGCACGACTGGCCGACATTTCTATTCATGTTGATTGCGATGAGTATGAGGCCACTGAAGATGTCCATCAGGCAATCATGCACATGATCGCAAAGTACATCAGACAAAAATAGTTGTGTACATTTTTTATGTTACGTAATATACTGAATATTATGAAACAGAAACTCAAATCTCGAAATCCTATTGCTCGGGCAGTCGGCCGGGTGAATAAGCCTAAAGCGATCCCTGCCAAGAAAGGCAAGGGATCGTTTCGTCGTGTAAAGAAGGTGGATACCGATGGCTATCAAGATTAAGACCAAGCCGAAGCCGAAGCAGATGTCTCGGTCGGCTATCAAGACCTTGGATGAAAGGGCTTACGGTCCTGAACCGATTCAGGTAACCAACCTTGGTGATGCTCTGAACTGGTACAACTATATGAGTGATGATGACCAGTCGCGAGACTGGTTCTTCACGTATGTCAAGAAGACGTATACCAAGAGTGATGTGTCTGCTCTGCGTCGGCTTCCAAAGTACAAGATCTCAAAGACTCTTGGCAATGTTGCTCGTATCATCATGAACGGAAACGAGCTGCCGCAGAAGAATCTCGACTACTTTGACAATAGCGTCAAGGAGCTGGTCCGGTTGGCATCGGCGATTCGTGAGGAAGTAGACGAATCGCCAAAGCCGGCTGTGAGCATCCAGGATCGTGTACAGTCTAAGATTCACAATCTGATTACTGCCTGCGAAGAAGCCATTGACACCGTTCCTGACTTCAATGTGTATGATTGGCTTGTTGCCAAAGAAGTGTCACCTCAGGCAGCAAACGCAATCCGTGAGTACTACTCGAAACATGCGAATGATCATGAGCCGGATGAGTATGATACTCCTGCCATGAAGAAGTCTCGTGCTCGCCTCAAAAAGTACTGGGAAGAGTTTGTACTTTTGATCGATCGATATATAAATAACAAGAAGGCGGTAAAGGTCCGTAAGCCACGAGAGAAAAAGGTCAAGCCGGCCGTCGATCTGGTGAAGAACCTGAAGTTCCAGAAGGAAGAACCTTCTCTGAAGATTGTGTCGGTTCATCCGGCCGAAATTATTGGATGTCAACAGCTATGGGTGTACAACACCAAGTATCGCAAGCTGACTCAGTACCTAGCAGTGGGACCTGCGGGTATTCAAGTCAAGGGAACGACTCTTACTGGATGGGATGTAGAATCCAGTACATCGAAGACTCTACGAAAGCCCGGAGAATCCCTGACGGCACTCTTGTCAGCCGGCAAGGTTGGTCTGAGGTCGTTTATGTCAAATATAAAGACCGCGGAAAGCAAGCCTAATGGCCGACTCAACCAAGAATGCATTCTGCTAAGGGTAGTCAAGTGACAGACAACGTTGTTCTTTTTCCTGGATTCAAAAAAGATTCCCCTCCTCAGTCTCTAGAAGAGATCGTCGGTCAGGTCACTCAGAACCGAAAAGAACACGTAGAAGGTGTGATGATGGATCTTATTCCGGATCTCATTCATCTGTTCGGTTCTTATGGTCTTGACATCAACTCAGATGAGTACATTAAAGACGTCGCCATGATCATGGAATCAATCAAGTCCATGGTAAGTCGTCAATACAAACTTCCGCATTCTTTCCATGAGATGGTTGATACTATTTTTGATTTTAATTATAATGAAGACAATAGCGTTTCGTACACTTATAAATTCCCAAAGGATGAAGAGTAATTTATCATGATTATTGTTGATTTGTCGCAGGTGATGATTTCCAACCTAATGGTTCAACTTGGAAACCATACAAATACAGAACTCGAAGAAGATCTTCTTCGTCATATGATCCTCAACTCGATTCGTTCGTACAACCAGAAGTTCAAGAATGAATACGGTGAGATGATCATTGCGTGTGATGCTGGTAATAACTGGCGCAAGCAAATCTTTCCGTACTACAAGGCCAACCGCCGTAAGAACCGCGAGAAGTCTGAACTCAACTGGGCTCAGATCTTTGACACTCTGGGCAAGGTTCGTGAGGAACTCAAGGAATACTTCCCCTATCGTGTGATTCAGGTTGATGGTGCCGAAGCCGATGACATCATTGGTACTCTTGTTGATGCATTCGGAAATACCTCTGAAAAGATCCTAATCATGTCTGGTGACAAGGACTTCGTTCAGTTGCAGAAGTACATGAATGTCAAGCAGTACGATCCGGTTCAGAAGAAGTGGCGCACCACTAACGATCCTGATCGGTTCGTCAAGGAACACATCATGCGCGGTGATACCGGTGACGGTATTCCTAACTTCCTGTCTGCCGACAATACGTTTGTAATCGGCGGTCGGCAGAAGCCACTCAGTCAGAAGAAGCTGGATAGCTGGATTAATATGGACCCTCGCGAGTTCTGTGACGAGAACATGCTGCGTGGTTATCTTCGCAATCAGCAGCTCGTTGATTTGAACTTCATTCCCGAAAAGCTGCGTTCAGAAATTGTCACTGAGTATGAGGCTCAGGCTGGCAAGGGACGCGGTAAGCTCTTCAACTACTTCATTGAAAAGCGCCTTAAGAACCTCCTTGAAAGCATTAATGAGTTTTAATATGCCAAGACTAACAATTGCACAAATCATCGACACAGCATCTAAGATCGAAAGCGTGGAGGATCGAGCTCAGTATCTTCGCGACAACGATTCTACAACGCTTCGTTATATCCTTGAACTGGCACTTACACCCGGTGTTGTATGGGAAATTCCAGAAGGAGCTCCTCCGTACAAGCCATGTGAGTACCTTGATGTTGAAGGACGTCTTCATCAAGAAGCTCGTACCCTCTACATCTATCTTCTTGGTAACAAGCCAGAACTTACTCGCCTGAAACGAGAAACGTTGTTTATTAATCTTCTTGAATCCATTGACAAGCGTGATGCCGAACTTCTTATTAAAGTCAAGGACAAGAAGCTGCCTCGTACCATTTCCACCAAAGTCGTTAACCTAGCATTTCCAGGGCTAATCAATGAGCAAGTCAATCAAGCGTAATAACAAGTACTATGGCTATGATGATGATCACTTCGAAGATCATTACGAAGATCATGGCTCTAAACTGAAAGAGAAGCGAATTCGTTCAGCACTTCGCTCTCGTAATAAAAACGCAATTTTTGATCTAATCGAAGAAGATTATTAATGCCAATCTATGAGTTTAGGGACAAAGAAACCGGGGAAACCTGGGAAGAGTTCCTTTCAATGTCTGGTCGAGAAGAATATCTCAAGAACAATCCACATGCCGAATTGGTCATCGGCGCTCCAGCTCTTATCTCTGGTATTGCCGGTGTCACCCACAAGAATGATGGTGGATTTAAAGACCTGTTAAATAGGATTGGCAACGCAAATCCAACTTCTCCACTTGGTCAACAGTATGGAGACAAGGGTATCAAAGCTACTAAAACCCGCGAAGCCATTAACAAAGCCAAAAACAAAAAATAAGGATGATTCGTGACTGAGGCAAGACTTACCAAGAGACAGAAGCGTATTCTAAGACAAAACGGAGAACACGAACTACTGAGTAATAAACCTACGTTTAGTTCTCCTAATTTTAATTTGAAACGAGTTCATCCACTTACAGACAATCAAAAGAAAACATTCGAAGCCTTTCAACGTGGTAAGCATCTGATGCTTCACGGCATGGCAGGTACCGGCAAGACTTTTCTTTCTATGTACCTGGCAATTAATGATTTGATGTCTGGTACGAGTGATCAAGAAAAGATCTATGTGATTCGTTCTGTTGTTCCGACTCGTGACATGGGATTCCTGCCAGGATCTCAGAAAGAGAAGATGAAGGTCTATGAAGCACCTTACTACGCTATCTGCAACGAGTTGTTCGAACGTGGAGATGCCTACGATATTCTGAAGCAGAAGAACGCAGTGGAGTTTATGAGTACCTCATTTGTTCGTGGTACTACATTGAACAACTGTTATGTGATTGTCGATGAATGTCAAAATATGACAGATCAAGAATTGCATAGCGTCATGACCCGAATTGGTAAGAACTGTAGAATTATTTTTTGCGGTGATTTTAGGCAAGACGATCTTTCTTCTGAAAGAAGAAAAGAATATTCTGGTCTTATTAACTTCATGAAAATTCTGCAAAACATCCCTGAATTTGAATTTGTTGATTTTCAGATAGAAGATATTGTAAGAAGTTCTATTGTTAAAAGATATATTGTTGCTAGACATAAATTAGGAATGTCCTAAGTATCTAGTTCATGCAATTTATAAATAGAATGTAGGAGGAAAAAATGTTCTACATCATTTATAAAATTACTAATCTAATTAACAATAGATACTATATTGGCATGCATGGAACACAAGATCTTAATGATAACTACATGGGTTCTGGTTTAGCAATTAAAAATGCTATTAAAAAGTACGGATTAGAAAATTTTAAAAAAGAAGTATTATCTGTTCATGAAACGAAAGAGCAGATGATTTTTGAAGAAAAAAATCTATTAACAACAGAAGCCCTAAAAGATCCGCTGTGCTATAATATAGCCAAAGGCGGCCAAGGTGGTTTTGTTTTTTCTGGTCTTCCTAATCAGGATAAAATGAAAAAGATTATAGGAACAAAGGTCAGTATGGCTAAAAAGGGTGTGAAGTTTTCTGAGAAGCACAAGTCTAATATATCAAAAAATCATGCAGACGTGTCAGGTGAAAAAAATCCTATGTACGGTAAAAATCATAAAAATTCTACCTTGACATTAATAAGAGAACGTGCTAAAAATAGAACTAAGAAAACATGTTCTCACTGTGGTAAAAATGTCGATGCCAGCAATTTCAAACGCTGGCATGGTGATAATTGTAAGGAATACATCATTGCTCGCCAGAAGCTTGGACTACAACCGTAAAGACTTTCAACACGATCTGATTGAGTTCGCTCAACTTAATCGTATTGATGGTGAAACTCGGCTTTATGAGACTCCGACAGGAGAACGCTATCCATCAGTAACTACCGTACTTGGTAAGATGACTGATAAGACTGCACTCAACGAATGGAAAAAAAGAGTTGGGGAGGAAGAAGCAGCTCGAGTTTCGGCTCGAGCTGCTTCACGCGGTACTAACATCCATACAATGTGTGAAAAGTACATTCTTGGCGAGGAGGTTGATACCTCTATGCCGTACAACATGTTTATGTTTCGTCAACTCAAAATGGTCCTTGACGAAAAGGTTGATATGATCCGTGCTACTGAATGCACACTCTTTAGTCATCATCTTAAGATTGCTGGTACATGCGATTTGATTGCTAACTACGATGGACGGCTTTCGATTATTGACTATAAGACATCAACCAAGCGTAAGAGGAAGGATTGGATTGAAGGATACTTCCTACAGGCAAGTCTGTACGCATATATGCTCTGGGAAATGACTGGTATCTCAGCCAAGGATATCGTAATCATGATCGGTGTTGACGATGAAATAGATGCTCAGGTCTTTGTCGAGCGGCCATCGAACTACATCGAAAAAGCTGCAGACCTTGTTAAATCGTATCATAGGTTGTATGCATGAAACTCAATCTAGTCATTGCCGAAAACTTCTACGACGATCCTGATGCCGTTCGAGCCATGGCTTTGAACCTTCCTTTTAACTTCAAAGGAAACTATCCTGGTGTAAGAACGGCTCCGATGCTGAACGACTCTATCAAAAATGCCATTAGTCATTTGGTTGCAGCTGCAGGACCAGTGACAAATTGGCATGAAGAGTCTGGGTACACCGGTGCGTTCCAGTTGTGTACGGCGCAGGATAGAACCTGGATCCATGCTGATAGCTTCAATACATGGGCTGGTGTATGCTATCTTACGCCGAATGCACCAGCAAGTGGTGGTACAGCCTTATATCGTCACAAGGCCACAGGAAACCGAGAAAAGGTAGACTCAGACTACGAGGCATATGACTATACCAAGTGGGAAGAGATAGATCGGATTGGCAACGTCTATAACAGGATCATTCTCTACCGTGGCAATCTGTTCCACGCATCTGTAGATTATTTTGGATCTACTTTCGAAGACGGTAGATTGTTCCAGACGTTCTTTTTCGACACAGCATACTAAGTCATTCTTTACATTGAAAACTAAAACGCACTCTGGATTTCTGGAGTGCGTTTTTTTATGTACAAAATTTTGAAAACTATGTAGGGTGGTAAAGTAAGCTAAGGAGAAAAAACATGTCCAACACTATCACCTTCGATTTCGACTATAACCACAACATTTTCACCACTCTCACTCCTTACTATCCCCACATCACCAACATCAACTATACCAACAATCCTAACAACAATCTTCCTACTATCACCATCACTTTCACCACTCCCGAAATTCTCCTCCAATTTAAAACCGAAAATTATCTCTAATTTTTCAAAATAACTGTGTACATAATATCCAAAATACTGTAGAATGATTATATCAACAGTGAAAAAGGAATTGATCATGACTGCTCCTAAGACCATCCTCATCGGCGATCGCGTCCGCTACGAATCGGCCGCTGGTACCATCCGCGGTGAGGTCGTCAAGATCATGAAGGACTGGAATGCCGCCGGTGACCTGATCGACTGGATCTACATCGAGTACTACAACGAAAAGTCGCCGACGAAGTATTCGATTGTTCGTCTCGCCGAACCTGCTCTCGAGATGATGGAGTTTAAGGTGATCTTCCGCGACTGTACCAACTACAATGCTGTTGCCGAGCGTCATGCTCATGAACTTATGATGGAGATGTAAGAATGTATATTGCAAAGCTTATCGATCACATTGCTAAGGAACTTGGAGCTTCTGAATCGGCTAATATTGCGTTTAAACTCGGATACCTCGAGAGTATGATGGAGGATATTATTTCTCGTGTTCCTGAAGCTCGAGAGCTCGTGGAATATCATGCTGCGGCGCATGGTTTTGTGGAGGAAGTGTAATGACTCGCTTATATGAATATATCCTTGCTCAGGATGATCCTCACGCTTATATCTATGAAGCCATTTGTGGAGCTTATGGTGTAGAGATCCGTGATACTATGACCGACCTCTACAATGATATTTGTGTAGATGATGCATTGCATCCGGATGATGACTTTGAGAAGATCATCGAACGCATGGTTGAATATATGGAGAAGGCATGAACCA
>Ga0315902_10006117_pt1 | contig 16778 bp, 17 predicted proteins | sample LakEriMetagenome_9_FD_203523 | JGI IMG/M metagenome (GOLD analysis project Ga0315902, IMG submission 203523) | Freshwater fungal communities from buoy surface, Lake Erie, Ohio, United States - Buoy 12 MA117 | ecosystem: Environmental > Aquatic > Freshwater > Lake > Lake biofilm | place: USA...
GCGCAGACGGAATTGACGGCCAAGACGGAGCCCCCGGAGCGCCCGGCGCAGACGGAATTGACGGCCAAGACGGAGCCCCCGGAGCGCCCGGCGCAGACGGAATTGACGGCCAAGACGGAGCCCCCGGAGCGCCCGGCGCAGACGGAATTGACGGCCAAGACGGAGCCCCCGGTGAGCAGGGGCCACCGGGGCCCGAGGGTCCAGCGGGCCCCAAAGGCGGTGACAGCATCCGCACCAATGCGCACGGGACCAAAGCCGTCGGCATTGTGGAAGGCACGCAGGGGCAATGGCTGGACCTGGTGCCGCATGGCGAGCCCATCGAGCCGTGGCTGGAAGACGAACTGGTGGAGCCAGTGCGCTTTGTGAGTGAGTGCGGGCGCTTTGACCTCATCGTGGGCGTTCCCAAGCACTGCGAGCACTGGCGCATGCCGACCAAAACGCCGCAGCAGGCCGAGGCGGCCAAGGCGCAGTGGCGGGAGATTTCACAGAACACGCTGCTGGCTCGAATCGAATCGTTAGAAGATGCCATCGCCCAGCTAAAAGGCGTGGCGTAACATTGGTTTTTCAGATAGACTCCACCTCAACCATCACATTCCCTTATGATTGCCGTTCCTCAAACCGACGCCATGTTTCGCTGGCACCAGCAAAACCAAGAGGCCCAGGAAAACGCCAGGACGGGCGGCGGCGGGCCTGTCATGTTTTCACTGAATCCGCTCCTGCGTGATCCCGCAACGGGGGCCATGCCCAGCGCGATGCCGCCGACGCAAGGCAGCATTCCCCCCGTGCCAAGCAACGGCCTGAGCCAAGCACCGATCCCAAGCATGGGCACGATGCCGGGCACGATCCCGCCGATGCCGTTTGGCATGCCGGGCATGATGCCGGGGAACAGTGTGGGGGCTAATCGCTGGACGATGGGCGAAGATGGCCGCGAGGTGGATGTGAACACGGGTCAGCACCGCATCAAAGGTTATTCACGCAAACAACCTCCAATCCCGTTTGGCGGTTTCCGCGCGAACGGCGGGCCGGTGCGTCCGGGCATGGCGTATGTCGTCGGGGAGCGCGGGCCGGAGCTCATGGTGCCCTCGGCGCCGGGGATGATCGTGCCGAATGGCGGCAGCCGCGTGGCGCAGAGCCCGATGAACCGCCCTTATGCCGAGCTGGTAGGTGGCACGGGCAGTCTGGCGAATCGCGGCGTGCGCCAGATCGGCCGCAGCATCAATGATCCGCAGCGCGCGGCGGAGATCGCCATGCGCCGCCTTCGTCAAAGTGGCGATGTGGTGGGTGCGGCACGCCTGGCGCAAAGCAATGCGTTTTTCCAAGATCGCATGGGCCGCTCGATGCCGATGATGGCGCCGCCGATGATGCCGATGGCTGCGCGTGAACGGCTGGCTCCGCTGCTGGATGCGAACACGGGCATGCCGGTGCCGTCGATGGACGAGCCAATGCCGGACCTGCCTGCGAATGCGGCTCCCATGGAGCCCGCGCCGCCGCCGCTGAGCTTTGAGCAGGCTTTCCAACAAAGCCCCTTGGGCAACAGCGGCCCGCCGCCGCTGAGCACGGCGATGCAGGTGCCGTTTGATACGCCGCCGGAGATGATGGCCAAGCTGAATGCAGGCTCGTTCGCGGGCGTGTATGGTCGCGCGCCTGCTCCGGTGGCGACAATGCCAATTCCGGGCACGGATTACGTGACGCCGATCTTCAACGGCAAGCCGAGCAGCCAAACGCTGCCGGTGAAACCCTCGGGCACGACGGGCTATGCGCCCGTGCAGGGCGTGCCGGGCCTCATGGTGCCGACAGGACCAGGCGCGGATAAACTGCCGCCGATGCAGCAGACGCCGAATCCGGGCTGGAGCGTGACGGGCCAACCCAAGACGCGGATGGAGCCGATGGGCGGCGCGACACCGAAAGCCCCCAGCGGCATCCAATACACCTACGACGCGGCCGGCAATGTGACGGGCGGTGTTTATCCGCGCTACAATCCGGCCACGGGTCGGTTTGTGATTTCCAAACTGGATCTGGATGGCGATGGCGTGCCGGATGTGCAGCAGGGCGGCGCCGGGGCTGCCGCTGGCGCGGCGAAGGTGCCTGCGTGGAAGTCGCTGATGCAGTGAAAACCCGTGCTGCGCACGGAATGACGAAACCAGAATGACGAATGATGAATGATTCCAATCCACACGCTGAAGCGTGAACAACTTACTTTTTATGACACCGGCAGACATTGAGGACATGCTTACGGACGCGGAGTTTCAAGCGCTGCCGTTTGATCAACGGCAGACCGTGGCGGAACGCGCCATCGGCACGGCTGGACAATGGGTAGCGGAGAATGGTGGATGGACGCCGGAGAAATGGCGCACGTTTGGGGATCTGGCGCAGCAGACGCGGACGCAGATCGCGGACAGCGAAACGCTGGGCGAGAAGGCGGCCTGGGCCGGTGGCGTGGTGGTGGATACGCTGAAAGATGCCATCAAAACGGCAGGCGTCGGTGTGGCCGGTCTGTCTCCGGTGGCGGCTCCTCGGGATGCGGCGGGCGGTGGCTCGCGCTTGGAAGCGCAGATGCCAGGCAAAACGCTGGGCAAGTCCTTTGCTGCCAATGCGGCGGCGCTGGCCACGGGTGTGGCGGACAAGTTGCTCAAGGATGCCGAGCCGGTGGACACCGAGCTCGCGGCGCTGCGCACGGAGATCGACCAGGGTGCTTTCTTTGATCACCCGAAAGGCGTGCAGGGTTGGCTGGATGATCGTGCGCAGGCGGTGCAGGCGAAGCAGGCGAAGTATTACGAGGACGAAAACTGGGCGCAGCAGAATGATCTGTTGGCGAATCCGGACAACGCGGCGTTGCTGAATGATTACCTGCTCACGCGGAGCCCGCAGAGCTGGGATGCGCTGCGCAGCGCGGTGCTGCGCACGCCGGGGCAGGAGATGATCCGCGCGGCGAAGCAAGACATCACGCAAAAAAGCGCGCTGGGCCGCAGCTTCCCGGGCAATGAGCAGTATATCAGCGAGGCGACCGATCCGGCGGAGCTGGCGGGCACGGTGTTTTCCGTGGGCGCGGGCAAGCTGGCGATCACCGGCGGACGCAATTTGATGCAGCGCGGCGCGGCTTTGGCCGGCGGTGTGGCGGCTGAAACGGCGGGCGAGCAAGTAAGCGCTTTCATGGACGATCCCAACATGACGTGGGAACAGCGTCGCGAAATCGCTAAGCAAAGCGTCATCGCCAGTCTCGGCCTCGCCGGGGTAGGCGCGGGCGTGACGGCGGCAAAGCGCGCGCTGACGACGACTCCCGAGAATGCCAGCGTAAATGACAGGACTGTCCCAATGCCCCCGGCCGATCAAACGGTGCCGGATGCAGGGACTGGTGCAGGTTCGACTCCTGCCGCTGGCTCCTTTGTCTCGCCGCTGCCGGGCATCGCGCAGCGCGCGGGCACGGTCGATGTGGCACCGCTGGTGCCCGGGCTGGAGGCGGAGGATCTGGGACCGCTGACGGCGGCGGATGTAACAGACCTTAATCCGGCTCCTGCTGCTGCTCCGACTCGCCAGCCGATCCTCACGAATGTGCCGGATGCACGCACGGCGGCGCAAATTGCGGAGAGCCAGCGCATCGAGGAGGCACGCCAGGCCAAGGAAGCGGAGATGCGGATGCTGGATGCGAAGGCGCGCGGCATGCCGTTGATTCCGGACAGCCCGATGGGTAGCCGGGACATTCTCGACTGGGCCAATGAGAACCCCATTTACCTGCCACCGGGCTTTTCGGAAGATCGCAAACTGCCAGAGTATGAATCGCTGAAGCGCAATCCGCTGCCGAATTACTGGCGGCAATTCGTGGCGAGCGCCAAACAGGGCGGCAACCCGGACAGCGTGGCGCAGCGGGCCTTTGATGCGGGCCTCATTCCCGAGCCGTCGGCGGATGCTTATTTTGCCGCGCTACAGGATGGGATCGCGGCGCGGAAACAATACCGGGTGCAATTCCAAGCGCGTGACAAAGCGCTGGCACAGGAGGAGAAACGCGTGGTCGATTTCGAGAAGTCGCAGACCAAGCTGGCCAAGAAGCCCGCCGCGCAGGAAGTGCCTTTTGATGAGATCGTGCCCGGTGACCGCATGACGATCGACGGCGAAAACGCCGTGGTGAAAAATGTGGAATACAACGAGGACGGCTACCTCACGAACGTGGTGATCGAGGACGGCAAGCGCTTTGGCCTCATGCAGTTCGACGCGCAGAATCGCGGCGGCATCCTGGTGGATGAGTTCAAGCCGCAGCCGCGGCAAGCAGTCGAGGATTTTGAGTTGGGAGATGATGCCAACCAAAATGTAGGCGCTGACGTGTTTATTGAGATGATGACGCCGGAACAGCTTTATCAGATTGGTGCGGCTTTGGATGTTGAAAAGGCAAACCGGCGGTGGAATGCAGCCCGGGAGGCGAATAATCCGCGTGAAGGCGATTTGGCGAGCATGGATTTTGCCGCTGCCAAGGCCGGCGCTGGACCTAATGCTCAACGCATTGAGCAAGAGCGCATGCAAGCTGTGGATTTAGCCGTTCGGCAAGGGCGTCCTGTCAGCGCGGATGCAATGGAGAACTGGGCCAAGTATCCTAGCTCAAACGGTTTTGATGCTACTGGCAACATCCCCCGTCGCGGCATTCCGGCTGGTTATCAAAAGCAAGGTTCGATATATGTGGCAGTTACCACCACCACGCTGCCAGCCACGTCAGCAGCCACAACGCCAGCGCCAGCAAGCCGGGCCACATCGGGCCCGGGGGCGGGCGGGCAGACAATCGGAGAAACCAGCGGCGGCGCATTGCTGGACGTAGCACCGAGCGCTCGACCCCTCAATCGCGGCGAGACGGCCGCTCCGCAACGCGCGGATGTGCTGGCCGAACTGGGCGCAGCCACGCGCGAGGGCGAAGCGAATCAGGCGCAGGGCCGTCTCGGCCTCGGCACGGGCCTGAATCCGTCCGGCATGACGGCGGGCTTTGTGAACGCGGACATCGTAAACGAGGCACTGGATTTGATCCAACAGGGCTTCACGACTTTTGCGAACTGGTCGCAAGCGATGCTGACGCGGTTTGGTAAGGCGATCCGGCAGTATCTGGCCGGGCTGTGGCAGCACGTGCAGGCGCAGGTGCAGGACCGCAGGGTGACGTTTGCCGGGAAATCTTTTGTGCTGCCTGCGCCGACGAAGCAGGGCTTTGTGGCGAATCCTTTCCACAAACCGGGCGAGGCTTTCCGCGTGAAGGCGCAGGTGGGCCGGGCTTTGCTGACGGGCTCGCCTTTGCCGAAGGATTTCACCAAGGTGCTGGATGCGACGGATCATGAGCGGCGCGCGTTTGATCAAACGGCGGCGCTGGTGGGCCGGGATCTGGCGGCGGCGGTGAAGGCTTTCGCGAAACGCAGCGGCATGCTGGAGCAAGCAGTGTGGGATCAGGTGGAGCCGGTGATGACGGGCCAGCCAGGCGCTTTAGCTGTGCTGAATGCACTGGACGCCAATCTGGGCGAGCGCGCGCGGCGGGCTCGCAATTTGCTGGATGACCTGAGCGCGGCGGTGGCCCGCACGATGCCGGCCGGGGAAATGCGGAACACGATCCTGGGCAATCTGGGCCAGTGGATGCGGCGCGGGTATGCGGCTTTTGATCCTGAAAGCGGCTGGAGCTTTGACAGGGTGACGGCGGCGGCCAAGGATGGCAAGCTGATCGGTGGCAAGGACGCGGCGCTGATCCTCGCAAATGCACGGACCTACCTGCAAGGCCAGAATCCCGGTGCCACGGCGGCTGAGATCGAGGCGGATATGCGCGATCTGATGGACCGCGATACGTGGCAATCGGCGCTGCTCGGTGGCACGGTGAAGAAAGCGGTGGGCAGCCTGATGCGGCGCAAGGACATCGCTCCGGAGATCCGGGCGCTGATGGGTGAGGAGACGAATCCGCTGCATCGCTACCTGCAAAGCGCGAAGTTTCAGGCGCAGCTCATCGCCCGCCATCACGGGCAGGTGGCGATGCGCACGATCGGGCTGGCCACGGGACTGCTGAAAGCAACGCGCGGCGGTGTTTACACCGTGGAGATTCCGAAGGAAGGCTATCGCTGGAGCGGGCTAGGTGGCACCTTTACCACGCCGGAGATGATGCAGGCGCTGGAGAACAGCAGCGGCATCCTGCAAGATGGCAACACCTGGGGGGGCTGGCTGGTGAAGACGCTCAAAGTGCTCGGCAATGAAGCGAAGCTGAACCGCGTGGCGATGAACCCGGATTCGTGGCTGGTGAACGTGCTCGGTGGATTCATGAGCACGGTGCAGAGTGGCGACATTTTTGCGACGGGCCTTCTGAAGTCATTCAAGCAACAGCCAAGCGCAGCCGATCGCAGCTTTGCCAGCCGCGTGAAGGAAGCGGGCAGCACGATCGGCAGCTCTCGCACGGCGGCCACAGCAAACGCTTTGCAAGATGCGCAGCGCGCGCTGCTGGCTCGGCTCACGGAGCAAGGCGTGATCGGCAGCAGCATCACGCTGGCGGACATTGAGGCCAGTCTGCCGCGTCATTTGCTGCAATGGGTGGCGGAAAGTGAAACGCGTGATCGTGCACTGGGTGCGGTGCAAGGTGCGCTGATCGGGCAATCCATCGGGCGCGGGGCCGGTGTGACGGGTCGCGCCATCGGCGGTGCGCTGGGTGCTGTGGGCGGTGCTGTCGCAGGCACGCAGAACCTTCAGAAGTGGCGGCAGAAGGTGGCCGAGTGGACGATGACCAAGCCGGACAATCTTTTCCGCGTGACGGGCTGGCTGACGAACTACGAAACGGCGCTGGCCGCTGGCATGCAGCCGGACACCGCGGCAAAGTGGGCGAGCGAGCGCACGCTGAACACATTCCCCAATTACAACGCGTTGCCCGCGGTGCTGCGGGAGTTTTCCAAGCTGGGGCTGGTGGGCAGCTTCATCGCGTTCACGCATGAGGTTTATCGGAACACCTACTGGAACATCCGCTATGCGCTGCGCGAGATCGGTAGCGGCAATCAGGCGCTGCAAGCTCGCGGTTTGCAACGGCTGGCGGGCCTCTCAAGCATCGCGGCGCTGACGTTTGGCGGCGGGCTGGCGTCGATGCTGGGCATGAGCGGCGCGGCCGGTGCGGATGACGAGCGCAACAAGATGTTCCGCAAGTGGTTTGCCGCGCCGTGGGAGCGCGATGCGGTGCTGGCCTTTGATAAGTTCACGCCGGAGAGTGTGAGCTACCTGAACACGAGCTATCTGCTGCCGCAGGTGACGCTGCAAGAGCTGGCGCAGGCCGCTGGCGAAGGCCTGTCTGAAGGCGAGGCGGTGCAGCGCGTGCTGGGCCGTGTGTGGGAGCAGTTTGCGGGCAGCAGCGTGCATTTGAGCCCGATCATCAATGCGGCGCTGAATGTGGATCGCAACGGCCGCCCGATCACGAACCGCCCGGGCCTAGCCGGTGTGCTGGAACGTGTGGACAGCGCGGTGGCGACCATTGGCGAGCCTGGCTTTGCCGAGAAAATGACGCGCATCGCCTACGCGCTGCGCGACGCCGAGCGCCGGGGTCGGAAATTCAGCGTGGAGCAAGAGGTGAAGCGCCTGTTTGGCCTGCGCGGCTACGAGCGCACGTGGGACACGCTGGTGAAGGGTCGATACTCCAAGTTTGGTGCCGAGTATCAAGCCATCCGCGACGATGCGAACCGCATGCTGGGCGAGAATTTGCCCGGTGCCCAAGTCAAAGCCGTGGAGGAAGCCAACGCCCGCATTGCCGAGCTGGACAAGCAGCGCGTGCAATTCGAGCAAGACATGCAGCGCCTGGGCATCGCGCCGATGATCGTGCGCGCAGCGCAGAAGGAAAGCGCTTTCAATAAACTCAACCCCGTGCGGCTCCGCGCCGATGGGAAACGCGTGGAGGCGGTGACGGTGCGGCGGTGATTTGACAGCCGTGATACACTGGCAGCCATGAAAAAGCTCATCACCTGTCTTTGCCTCACGGCTGCCGCTTTGCTTTTTGCCACGGACAACACGCCACCGAGCCCGGAAGGCATCGCGGTGAATCGGTATCAGCTCGCCTCGGGCGTGGTGCCGACGTTCAGCGATCGCCAAGAACCTCAGCCGACCATGTTCCGCATCGACTCCGCCACCGGCCGCGTCTGGAACCTCGTTGCCGTGCCCATGCTGACCCAAGGCCAAGCTCAACCCGTCATGACGTGGATCGAACTCCACGAAACGAACGGCATTCTCTATCAGAAAGCCCTGGAATCCCTCAAGGCCCCCTGATCTGTGGCAAGCCCTGTGACACGGGCCGTTTTGAGTGCGTGCATTTGCCTTGTAATCAGTGTTTTACACATGATCGGCCAGCGGGCTTAAAATCCGCTGCTCTGTGAAGGGCTTCCGGGTTCGAGTCCCGGCATCGGCACTGGGGAGAGGGGGCTTTACGTAGAGGAATGGGCTGGCGGTGGACGGGTTTGAGGGAGTGGATGGAGGGCGAATTGAGGCGTAAATGGAATGTATATCGACGTATATGGGCTTGACGGAGTGTGACGTTGGGTGTTACAAAGTGTGACATGAGCGACCGCAACGACTCTTCCCCTGCCCTTTCCTCTGCCGTGTCTTCGGGTTCTTTGGTGCCTTCGGGTGCTGCATCGGGCGTGAAGGCGTCTCGGCCGGCTTCATTGAAACGGCGCATCGCGGGGGTGAAGGTGCGGTTTTATAAGCGCACGGTGGCAGCGAATCTGAGCATGGATTTTGAGCTGGAGGGGGAGCGGTTTCAGGAGTCCACGGGGTGGCCGCACATTGCGGATGCGGAGCGGGTGGCGCTGCGGCGGATCGAGGAGATTAAGGCGGCGCGTTTTGCGCTGGGGGCCGGTGCGCTGGTGCGTGGCTCGATGGCGACGGTGGGGGATGTTTGCACGGCGGTGACGGGCGGGGATAAGGTGATGGAGGATCGGACGCGGGCGCGGTATCTGGAGGCGCTGAGGCGGCTGGCGCGGGTGGTGGATGAGGCGCGGCCGGATGCGGTGGCGCTGCATGCGGTGCTGAATCGCGGGCTGCTGGAGCGGTTTGTGAGTGTGGGGCAGGGTCGGGATGGCCGAGGCGTGAATTGGCATGATGCGCTGCCGGGGAATGTGGGCCTGAATTCGACGCTGAGGAATGCGGCGAGTGTGTTTCAGGAGCGGATTGTGGAGCGGCACCTGAAGGGGTTGCGGCTGCCGCCGCTGGATGCGCTGCGGAAGTTTCCGGCGCTGCCGACGCCGCCGACGCATTTTGTGCCGTGGCCGACGGAGAACCTGGCGGCGATGGATGCGGCGGCGCAGGTGTTGAAGGTGGAAGAGCCGGAGCTTTACCTGTGCCACATCATGCTGCGCAGGCTCGGGCTGCGTGATGCGGAGCTGCTGGCGGCGCGGGCGAGCTGGGTGCAGTGGAATGAGGCGGAGGGGAAGGCGTGGCTGGATGTGCGGCCACGGGCGGCGGAGGGTGGCGAGCCGGGTTTCCGGCTGCTGAAGGGTGGCAGGCCGAGACGTTTGGCGCTGGATGCGGAGATCCAGGGGATGCTGAAGGGGCGCGCGGGGTTTTTGATCGGTGACGGCTGGACGGATTCACGCCGCTACGATTTCATTTATCGGGATCATTGCGAGTGGCTGCGGCCGTTTGTGCCGGCGGGTCGCTCCAAGGTGAACCATGAGCTGCGGAAGCTGAGCGCGAGTCGCGTTTATACGGCGCACGGGATCGCGGCGGCGGCGTATTTCTTGGGTGATTCCGTGGCGACGACGGAGGGGTATTACGCGACCTGGACGGGCGAGGCTCCGGTGGTGGAGTGGTGAGCGAAACAAATGTCGAAAGCAGAATGAGGAAACCAGAATGAGGGAACCAAAATGAGGAATGAGCAAGCGACGAGGCGGTATTTCTGGTTTTGCCGGTGCTATCCAGAAATGTGTTCTGGATAATCTTTGTTCGGCAAATTGCGGATGTCTCGGCCAGCGAAAACAGCGGCGGCCTCATCAATCGTGGCGAAGACGTGCGTGACCATTGGAGAGCAGTCAGAAAACAGGTGCATTCCACAGGGGCTTTCTCCCCGATAGAAGACTGGCCGTGCAAGTTCGGCAAGTGTGCCCAGCGCTGCAACTGCCGAACAAGCCTGCCGCTGGCAAGCTGCGCCAGCGTCTTGGGGTATTGAGTCAGTGTCCATTTTGTGAGTCTTTCGCTTCGGTTGAGTTTTCCGCCGGGCTTGCTGCCAGAGCAGGGACGTTGAGGTCACAAAACATCTGGCATTGGCAGTCGGGGCATTGGCAAAGCGTCGAGTCATATTCGCGATTGCATTGGAGGCAGCGGCGCCGGAGTCCATGCTGTGGGAGCAGTGGCATGCCAAACATGAGCCGGAACCGATTTCCTGTATGCAGCTTTGAGAGTGCGCGGTGATTGGCCGCGCGCTGTTCCGGCGTGGGAATTGGAACAAGATCGCCGCATGGGCTCTGATGGTTGGCGTGCATGGGATTAGGCATTTGATGGGACGGTGGAGAGGATTTCCGCCTCGATGACCGTGCTGCTTTGCTGTTCGAGGGCGGCGGCTTTGGCGGCGGCGGCTTTGGCGCGGGCCTCTGCTAAGCGATCCTGGGCGCTGATCGTGACGACGGCTTTGATTTCGGTGGGCATGCCGTTGAGGCTGCGCTCGATGTCGTGGGCGAGTTTGCTGCTCATGGAGACGGCCATGAGGTCGGACTTTTTGGCGTCGGGGATGAGCTCGGCCATTTTGCTGGTGCCCTGGAGGCGGGCTATGGCGGCGTTTTTGGCGGCGAGGTCGGCGAGCTGCTCGATGCTGAACTCGCTGCGCATGAGGGCGGCGATCGTTTGGCGGGATTTGTCGATTTCGAGGGTTTTGAGTTCGCGCTGGAGATCGGAGATGGAGGTGATGCCGTGCTGCGTGATCATCTCAATGCAGACGGCGTAGGATTCGGGGTCGCTGGATTTCCAGTTTTTGGCGGTGTGCTCGCGCCAAACGTCGATGGGACGCGGGGGGAGATCGGCGAGGGGAAGAGCGGGGGTGTCCATGGAGGTGGAAAGACAATGGGACAATCAGATGGGGAGACTGGGAGACTAAGCGGCGCGGGCGAAGGGGACAATGTTGGAGGCTGGCTGTGGCAGAGAGTCGAGGGGACTGCGGATTTCGCTGGCGAACATGATCTGGGCGATGAGAAGGCAGGGACCTTCGAGATGATGGGCGAGAGCTTGGAATTCGCTGCTGGAAAGCCAGACGGGGAGGCGCTGTTTTTGGGGTGGCTTGACCCATTCGGGCATTTGACCCAAGGGGGTGCCGAGGCCGTGTTTGTAGGCGAAGACGAGGGCGTTGAGGGCCTGCTGCTGGGTTTTGGGTGAGCAGCCGCCGGGGCGTGTGGCGAGATGGGCGAGGTAGCGGCTGACTTTGGTTTCTGAGTCGGCTGCATGGAGTCCGGACTGACTGCGGAGCCACAGGGCGTAACGTCGTGCCCAGCCTGCGTAGCATTGCCACGTTTTGCGGGCTTTGTGGTCCCTTTTGGCGGCGCAGATGACTTGCTCGATGAATTCGGAGGTTGTCATGATAACTCAGAATGGATGTGGGGTTAATTCAACTGTTCGGCTCAACAATCACACTCGACTGTTGGGTCATCATAAGGCCATCCAGCGGAGTGTCGGTTTGGGTCGGATTCATGGCATTTGTGTTGGTAGTAGGCATCCACAGCCTTGCAGTTCGGGCATTTCACATCCTGCGCCATCAGCACGCCTTTCGGGGCTTGGAACGAGTAGCGGCAACGGTAGCACATCAGCCTTCCAGTGAGGTCTTCGCCTTCGACGTAAAGCCGAACAAGTTGGTTGAGGTCAACGGGCGGGGCGGTGTGATTCGGAGTTTCCATTTGGTTAGAGAGTTGCGGGAGGTAGTGGAGCAGCGTTGTCCACCCGTGCCTCACCTATTGCGTTCTCCGGGAAATGGTCACAAATGAAGTGGTAGATCATGCCGTTGTCGCGGTGCCATTGGTCGCGCTGTTCGGGTTCAAGATTCTTCGGGCTATCTCCCCAAAGTTCGATCATCCAGTCTTTCAGCTTGTCGGCCAGTTCCGCCCGCGAGTAGGCCACGCGAAACGGAGAACAAGCCGTCGCATCCGATGGACCTAACGCTTTTCTTTCGCGGGCGCATGTCGGACATCCATTTCCGGGGAGGTAGGTTTTGTGGCATTTCGGGCATTTATTCATTGGCTTTTCCTTTCGCACCCACGGATGGACTTGTTTCGTTTGGCCCAAGAATCGAGCGCACTCGGGCAATGAATGCTTCTTTGGATTCGTGATCGGTGGTGACGACCTCCATTAGCGCCGAGATCTTAGACCATGCCTCAGAAAGTTGCTCTTGAGCGCATGGATCACATGAGTTCATTTCCGGTTCATCCGCCCATCCTGGGCGTATCCACCAAGGCCGAACAAGAGCGCCGCAGACAACGGGCGGGGGAGTCGTAGTTGCATTCATAGCTTTTTCTCGCCCGTGTCTGGGATTGATTCGTTCATTTTTGGCCGAGGATGAGGTTGACGGTTTTTATGAACCATTTAGCTAGGCTGTTGTCGGCCTGGATGGCGGACTGGAGGCGGTGCCAGGCTTCTAAGACGGCGGCGGGGCTGGTGTCGATGTGGCCGGTGGTGTAGGCGGTGACGGCTTCGTGGAGGGTGCCGGGATCGGACTCGGCGATGGCGGCGATGGTGATGTCGAGGCGGGGTAGGTAGTCGGGCGGGCAGTCGTCGCGCAGGTAGGCGATGAGCCAGCGTCGGGCGGTTTCGTCATCGACGGCGCGCAGGAGCTGGCCAAAGCGCTCGGGCCGCGGATGCTGGTCGCGGCGGATGCTGTCGATGGTGCCGCGTTTGAGGCCGGCGGTGCTTTCGAGGCTGAGGATGGTGCGCGTGGGGTTGCGCTGAAGGTAGTCTTCAAGCTGGACGGATAGATGGCTCATGCGTCCAGTCTGGTGCATTAAATCGTTGTTTTCAACAATTTTTTGATGCGGGAGGGTGTGCGGGCTTTTGAGTTTGGGCGCGGGGCTTTTTAGCTCCGGGGGTGTGTGGAGGGGGCTGAGGCCGTGGATCCTCGGTGCTGTGGCTGGGGGCTGCGGCGGGGCTGGGAACGGCCAAAATGGCGGCCTGGAGGGCGTCGGCGAGGCTGAGGCGGTGGGACCGGGCGTAGGCGAGAAGGTGGGCGTGGGCGGTGGCGCTGACGCGGGGGAGCGTGGTGCGGCGGGGCTGCTGGAGGGCGGGACGGCCGCGGCTGCGCTTGCGGGCGGTGTTTTTGGTGTTAGGCTGGGGGGTCATGGCGTTGGTGAATGCTGGCGCTGTTTGTGATGAGCCCCCGGCGATTTGCGGTCGCCGGGGGCTTTGTGCGTTTGGGTGACGTTGTTAACCTGGTTGACGGGTTAGGCGGCTTCGGTTTCGGTTTCGGTGGCCAACAGGCTGATGGTGGCGCCTTCGTGGAGCTGGCACTCGCCTTCCAAGATGACCCAGCCGCCGCGCAGGTTGCCGCCTGTTGAGCGGCCGATGCCTGTGCAGCGTTGGCCGAGTTGGCCGAGGTCGAAATCTTCGACAGTGTGGTCGTCTGGGCCGGACCATTCCAGGTGGGCGGTTTTGATGCCGTGGTTGTCTTCAATGCGGGTGATGGTGGCGGTGGTCATGGCGGTGTTTGTGAGGTGGTGGTTGCGTTTGCGGTGCAGTGCTCGGGATGAGCATGTGGGAGCTTAATGCGTGATTTGTTGCGTGCAACAATTATTTGTTGAAATGTTTAACGGTGACGGACGGTGACGTTGTTGACCTGGTTGACGGGTTAGGCGGGTTAAAGATCCCAATGAATGCCGCGCGTGCCGTAGTAGGAGGTCGCAGCGGCTTCGCCTTCTTTGTGGGCTGTGGCGTTTCCGCACGGGGTGCAGACGCCATAACCGGTGTCTCTGTTCCACCATTGGCGGCCTTTGGTGCGCTGACCGCAGCAACAACAACTGAGGTTGCGCGCTGGGCGAACGGGGGCCGCGCTTTGACGGCGGAAGATGGTCGCGAGATCGGGCAGGAGGTAATCGCCGCTAGGCTGTAAGCGCGGGCGGTGGGCAAGGCCGCGACTGCGGGCGGCGCGCAGAAGATAAGCAACGCGGGCACGCGGCACATCGTGTGCGCGCTGCTCGCTGTAATAAACGAGGCTGAATGCGGCTTTGATGCGGACGGGCTGGGCAGGTGTTTGGGGAATGGACATGAAATGATGAGCGGTGAAAATTTGCCCGCGTGTGGGATGCGCGGCCCCCGTGTGGTTTAGGCGTTGGCGGTTTCGGGGGCGGTGCATTGCCTGCACTGGCAGCCGTGGATGCCGACTCCGGGCCGGGCGTTGTGGATGTAGTTCAGATGCACGATGCCGTGACCGTGTTTGCGCTCCCAGGCGGTGCGCAGGCCGGGCGTAAGGCGGGAAAGCATGGAAAGCGTTTTCTCGCCATCGGGCTGATAGGTGGGCACGCGGACAATTTGATGCCCGCTTTGCTCGGCACGATCCAGTGCGGCCTGAGTCGTGAGGATGTGCCAGCGGCGTGCTTCGTGGTATTGCTCCGCGCCTGGAATGGCAGCGGTGGCGCACTCGATGCGGATGAGATCGGAGGGGGAAACGTGAAGTGGATTCATGTAAGAGAAGAAGTGAAAGTTGCCCGCGTGAAGGATGCGCGGCCCCCGTGATGGTTTAGGCGGTGGCGGTTTCGGTGGTGGCGTCGTCATAGGTGATGCCGAGGATGTAATCGGCGGCGCGTGCGGCTTTGCCGGCGGCCCAAATCAGGGCTTTGGCGTCTTCCTGAAGGGCGGAGAGCCAGCCCTGAATGTAGGAGGCTTGATTTTCGACTACGGGTGCGCTGATGCCGGCGTGGGCGCAGAGGTTTGCGGCGGTGAGCTCGGCGACCAGCTCTTCGCGGGAATAGGTTTCGCTGCCGAAATTGGCGGCTTTGGTGAGCGTTTCGCGATCAAGACGGCTGTGGTGGCCGGTGGCGTGGCCGAGCTCGTGAAACAGTGTGGAGTAGAAGCCAGCTTGCGATTTGAACGCGTGGCGGTCGGTCATGTGCACGCTGTCGGTGCTGGGCCGATAGTAGCAGCGGCCGCGGCCGTCTTCGCGGATGGCGGGTGCGTGTGGCATGCTGGCAACGATGCGTTCGCACTCGGCGATGGGCTCAAAAGGGCGGACGGCTGGCGTGGGCAGCTCCGGGAGGCCTTCGCATTGCTCGACGTTGAAGACGTAGTAATGGCGAAGCATGGGCACGATTTTGTGTTTGCCGGTGGTGGCGTCGGTTTTGTCGGTTTTGAAGAACTTCCAGAACACGACCAGGTGGCCGCGCTCGCCTTTGCGGACCTGGCCGCCCAGCTCTTTGGCTTTGGCGAAGGTGACGAACACGGGCTGTTTGTAGGCGACGCTGGAGAGCATGAGCCAATTGATGCCTCGATAGGGGCGGCCGTCCCAGTTTCGCGGTGTGTCGCTGGTGGCGGTCCAATCGCGTTTCCATGGGCAAACGCCTGCTTTGAGGCTGGCAATGATGCGGTCGGTGACTTCCTGGTAGAGATCGCGCTGGGCGGCTTTGGGTGCGGTGGTGGTGGTCGTCGTTGTCATGGCGTGTGCTGTTTGTGATGTGGTTTGAAGGTTCGCGTTTGCGGCGCGGTGCTCGGTGATGAGCACATGGGGAGATTAATGCGGGAATTGTTGCGTGCAAGTATTAATTGCAGAAAAATGTTGTTTGCGTCTTTTTGGTTGACGCTATGGGGTAACCTATGCAATTCTTCGGCGTATCCGTTTTCTCAACGCCATGCCTAACGATGACACTCCGCCCCCGACGCAGCCCGATTTGATCGTGTTGGAAGCCCTCAAGGCTCAATGTGAGCAGGTCCGCAAACACAACAGCAATCCCGAGATCGCTAAAGCTGCCCTGAAATGGGAGCTGCGTTTTTCGGGGGAGATGGACAAGCTGACCGGGGGCGCTGACCGCAAGGTGGCGACGGTGGCGTGATTTCGGATCTGCAACAACGCATTTCCGCTGCGCTGCACAAGGGCAGTCAGCAGGTCGAGGCCACGGGCGCGGGAGCGCTGGGGAGTGCTTCCCGCGCCCCGGTGGCCCGGGCTTACGAGGTCCGGGAGTCGTGCGGCAATGTGCGGCGCTCTTTTTTGCTGTGGCATCCCCTTAAACAAGGAGGTCGGCCATGATCGCGGCGGCTTTTTTTGTGCTGACTGTGCTCGTGATCTGGCTGGGCGCGGCTGCTGTGGCGGCTCTGGCGCTGCCGGTGCGCGATTGGCGCTCGGAGGATTTCGAGCTTCGCGAATACGCGCCGTGGAAACTGGAACGTGAGGGCCGCGGCGATGCCGACGGCAAGTGATTGGGCGGGCTTTTTCTTTTTTGTGACTCTTACCATGTCGAAGCGTGCTTTCTCCACTCCTACCGCGGCGGCGGTGCTCCAGAACGGGCGCTGGTCGGCCGCTGAGGTGGCGACGCTGCTGGATGTGCCGGTGTCGCTGGTGGAGCGCTGGGCGCAAACCGGCCTGGTGCCGGGGTGCTCAGTGGTGGCGGGGCAGTGGATGCTGCCGGGGCGCTCTCTTTTTCTTTTTTTGGGCCGACGCATTGAGCCGCACTATTCTGTCCAGACAGTGGCGACGCTGCTGGATCGGCCGGTGAACACGGTGCGCGATTGGTTGCGGCTGGGGCGGTTGTCGAGCGTAAAGCTCGGGCTGGCGCGGCAATCGGCCTGCCTGGTGCCGGAAAGCGCGGTGATCAAACTGCTGCGCGCGGAAGGAGGTGCGGCATGACTGCGGCACA
>Ga0315902_10006119_pt1 | contig 16773 bp, 16 predicted proteins | sample LakEriMetagenome_9_FD_203523 | JGI IMG/M metagenome (GOLD analysis project Ga0315902, IMG submission 203523) | Freshwater fungal communities from buoy surface, Lake Erie, Ohio, United States - Buoy 12 MA117 | ecosystem: Environmental > Aquatic > Freshwater > Lake > Lake biofilm | place: USA...
TCTTTGGTTGAATTTGGCATCAAGGCAAGAAACCTTAAATCTTTCAGATTAGCAGCAGAAGAAGCGGCAATGTCGAGACTATACGGCGGCATTCATTATCGTTTTGATAATGAAGAAGGATTAAAAGCAGGAAAACAAATCGGAAACTTAATTACCCAACGTTTAACTTTAAAACTAAAATGATGAATCGACTATTCTTACTTCTTATGCTTTGTTTGTTTTCATTCAATGTGAAAAGTCAGACAGCAAAAGCAAGCTTAACCGCCTCCGGCATGGCCATTGTAGCAACCGATGGCGAATCTGCTTATTTCACTATGGGTGGACCCGGCGTCAAACTGGCACGCGATGGCTGGCATCTTGGTGTTTATATGCTTCCGAGTTTGCGTTGTAAAAAAGACCCTCTTACGCCAGATATCACCCCCCTACTCGGAGCGGGACTCGTGATGGGACATAAAAGAGTTGTTTTGTCTATTCCCTTTTATTATTTATCGGCTACCAAACAATGGGAAGTAGCTGCAGGTATTGGTGTGAAGCTGGGAAAGTGATTCTTATCCATTTTTTTAAATCTTTGCCTCCTGAATACGGAGGCTTTTTTATCAAAAATCATTCTTCAGTGAAACTATATAAGTATTATTGTGTAAGGCTTAACAGTTTTCTGTTGCGTAATCTCATGTAAGCTGTTTCTTTTCCCGAAATTTGCACTCCATCTGAATTAATAATATGACTCAATTTGAACGCTTTGTTTTATCGAACGGACTTCGTGTGTTGGTACACGAAGATGCTTCTACACCTATGGCCGTAGTGAATGTATTATACGATGTAGGTGCACGCGATGAAAACCCGGAGCAAACCGGCTTTGCACATTTATTCGAACATCTGATGTTTGGCGGGTCTGTAAATATTGAAAGTTATGACGAACCGTTACAAATGGCAGGCGGAGAAAACAATGCCTATACAACCAACGATCTTACCAATTATTATTGTCAGCTTCCGGCAGAGAATATTGAAACAGCCTTTTGGCTTGAGAGCGACAGAATGCTAAGTCTGGCTTTTTCGGAGAAAAGTCTGGATGTACAGCGAAAAGTTGTTTGTGAGGAATTCAAAGAGCATTATCTGAATAAACCATACGGTGATGCATGGCATAAGATGCGCGAGCTTGCCTATAAAGTTCATCCTTACAAATGGATGACCATCGGCAAGGAGTTAAAACATATTGAAGATGCTCAATTAAATGATGTAAAAAACTTTTTCTTTAAGCACTACACTCCGGTAAATGCAATTCTTGTAGTTGCAGGAAATGTAAAAACAAAAGAAGTTCTTTCTCTTGCAGAAAAATGGTTCGGGCCTATTCCTTCAGGTAACAAATACAATCGTCAGATACCACAGGAACCTGCGCAGAAAGAAGCAAGACGGATGGAATTAAAAGCAGACGTACCTCTGGATGCTTTTTACAAAACCTGGCATATGGCTGCGAGAAGAGATCGTGAATATTATGTCACCGATCTGATCACCGACATTCTTGGCGGTGGTGCTTCTTCGAGATTATACCAGTCGCTCGTAAAAGAACAGCAGTTGTTTAGCAACATCGATTGTTATCATTTTGGAAGTACCGATGCCGGGCTTCTCACCATTGAAGGAAAATTGGTGAAAGGCATAAAGGTGGAAGATGCTGAAAAGGCTGTAGATCTGGAAATAACTCGTCTTACGGAGGAGAAAGTATCAGAGAAAGAATTACAGAAAGTAATTCACAAAACAGAAAGTACGATTTTATTCGAAGATATGAGTGTAATGAGCAGAGCCGCCAGTCTTGCTTATTATGAATTGCTTGGAGATGCAGCACTGATGAATCAGGAACTGGGACATTATCAGTCGGTCAGCACTACTGATTTACAGAATACCTGTGAAAAAGTGTTTCACCCCGGCAATTCAAATACAATCTATTATTTATCAAATGAAAGTTAGACAGATGTCTGATTTTTCTTTCAATCTATAAGCTACACAATACATGCTTGACAGAACCATTTCACCCGAAATAAAAAATGCAACAGAATTTGATCTGAAGCTGAAGCCATATCGTCTTGAAAAACTTGATAATGGCGTGGAAGTATATATCATTGAGGCGGGCACACAGGAGGTAATGACACTTGAGTTTGTTTTTGATGCCGGCAACTGGTATGATACAAGTCCGCTGGTAGCAGCCACCACAAACTTCCTGCTTAAAAATGGCACTAAAGAAAAAACAGCCTACCAGATCAATGAACACTTTGAGTACTACGGCTCTTTTTTGAACAGGAATTGCTACAATGAAACAGCTACTTTGACGCTACACAGTCCGTCGAAGCATTTACCCGAATTACTCCCGGTTATTGCTGAATTAATGACTGATTCTGTTTTTCCGGAAGAAGAACTGGCTATTTATAAACAGAATATGAAGCAAAGGCTGGATGTGAACCTGAAAAAATGTGATGTGGTTGCAAGCAGGTTAATCGATGCTGCTGTTTTCGGAGAACATCATCCTTACGGAAGATACAGTTCAAAAGAGCAATATGATAGTTTAAGCAGGGAAAATATAACGGAGTTCTATAAACGATATTACCTGAACGGGCGTTGCAGAATTTTTGCCGCCGGCGTTTTACCGGCCAACTTTAAAGAGCAGCTAAATAAATATTTCGGATTGCTGGAATTAAGCAGTAATCCATTGCAGGTGATTGAACATCCTTATTCGCCTTCAAAAGAAAAGAAGTACAGAATTATCAATGATCCAAACGGTGTTCAGGGAGCTGTTCGGTTGGCAAGACCTTTCCCTAATCGCCACCACCCTGACTTCCCCAAAGTACAGTTATTGAATACATTATTTGGCGGTTACTTTGGTTCGAGACTGATGAGTAATATTCGCGAAGACAAAGGTTATACCTACGGTATACACAGCTATATTCAGAATCATATAGGGGAAACCGCATGGATGGTTAGTACGGAGGCGGGAAGAGAAGTGTGTGAAGCTACAATACAGGAAGTATATAAGGAGATGGAAATCCTGCGCAATGAGGAAATAGACGAAGAAGAACTGCAGCTGGTACGCAATTATATTCTGGGAAGTACACTCGGCGACCTCGACGGCCCGTTTCACATTCTTGCAAGATGGAAAAACCTGATACTGAACGGAATGACCGATGAATATTTTTACCGGTCACTTCGCATCATCAAGGAAACAACAGCGGAAGAATTACAAGCACTTGCAAAAACCTATTTGCAGCCGGACGATTTTTATGAAATGATTGTAGTTTAAACTTTTAAGTGCAGGAACATGAACTACATCGTTAAAATCATTGTCACGGCAGTTAATGCCTTTTTGTTAGCCTACCTCTTGCCCGGAATAGACATACACAACTTCGGAACTGCCTTACTGGTTGCTTTTGTTTTATCAATTCTGAATGGTTTAGTAAAACCGATCCTGATCCTTTTTACCTTGCCTGCTACGATTTTCACACTCGGACTTTTTTTATTTGTGATTAATGCGTTTATTATTCTTATGGATGCGCATTTTGTAGGAGGATTTGAAATCAGTCGCCCACAATTCTGGAATGCACTTCTTTTTAGCGTTCTTCTTTCGCTTGCAAACAGCCTGGCGCAAACACTGATCAAAAGGAAAAAGGAAGATATCTGAAGCCTCTTTTATTTTCTTTTGCCGCCCGACGAAAATTGTGTTACTTGCTTTGAATTATTTAAAACGATTGCATGTTTTTCGACCGTAAACATTTGACTGATGATGAATTAGTCGGAATCTACCGTTCTCTGCTACTTCCCCGCATGATTGAAGAAAAAATGCTGATTCTGCTTCGTCAAGGTAAAATCAGCAAATGGTTCAGCGGTATCGGACAGGAAGCCATTGCAGTAGGATGTACACTCGCATTAAGAGAGGACGAATGGATTTTCCCGCTGCATCGTAATCTTGGTGTGTTTACCACAAGACAAATGCCGTTAAGTAGGTTATTCATGCAATGGCAGGGAAACCAGGAAGGATACAGCAAAGGGAGAGAACGGAGTTTTCATTTCGGCACACGCGAACACCATATCTGCGGAATGATCTCACATTTGGGACCGCAATTAGCACTGGCTGATGGTGCAGCACTGGCTCATAAATTAAAAAATGAACAGAAAATCGCACTTGCTTTTAGCGGAGAAGGAGGAACCAGCGAAGGCGATTTCCATGAAGCACTCAATGTGGCAGCAGTATGGGATCTTCCTGTGATATTCATTATCGAAAATAATGGTTACGGACTAAGTACTCCTACCAAAGAGCAATACCGTTGCGAAAGATTAGCAGACCGTGCGAAAGGTTACGGGATGGAAGGTATTACCATAGATGGAAATAATATTCTTACAGTACTTGATACCATTAAAGGCGTGAGGGAATACTGTATAAAAAACCAGAAACCTTATCTGATTGAATGCATGACTTTTCGCATGCGCGGACATGAAGAAGCAAGTGGTACTAAATATGTGCCTCCTCACTTATTTGAAGAATGGGAAAAGAGAGATCCCGTCACTACTTTTGAAACATACCTTACGCAGCTGAATGTACTATCATTAGAAGGTGTTGAAGGAATCCGTGCTGAAACGAAAGCATATATCGAACAGGAATTACAAGCAGGCTTCGATGCAAAACCCATAGTTGTAAACACAAAAGATGAAATAAAAGATGTTTACAAGGATTATCATCCGGATACAAGTAAACTTCCTTTTATCGATCATCCAACCGAAGCTGCTGAAGAAAAGCGTTTCATTGATGCCATCAAAGAAGGATTGAAACAAAGCATGGAACAAAATACTGACCTGGTGATCATGGGACAGGATATTGCGGAATACGGAGGTGCTTTTAAAATAACAGAAGGGTTTGTAGATCAATTTGGGCATGCGCGCGTACGCAACACGCCTATTTGTGAAAGTGCCATCATTGGAGCAGGGCTTGGATTGAGTTTAGAGGGAATCAAATCGGTAGTAGAAATGCAATTCGCGGATTTTGTAAGTGTCGGTTTCAACCAGATCGTTAATAATCTTGCTAAAATCCATTATCGCTGGGGGCAGAATGCTGATGTGGTGGTGCGAATGCCAACCGGAGCAGGTGTAGGTGCCGGACCGTTTCACAGTCAAAGTAACGAAGCCTGGTTTACGAAAGTGCCCGGTTTAAAAATCGTTTATCCATCAACTCCCTTTGATGCAAAAGGATTGTTGATGGCAGCAATAGCAGACCCCAATCCGGTTTTGTTTTTTGAGCATAAAGTTTTGTACAGAAGCGTAAGCGGTTTGGTGCCCGAACAACCCTATCAGGTTGAAATTGGAAAAGCCAGACAGGTAAGAGTCGGCGATGAATTATCTATTATTACTTACGGAGCAGGAGTTCATTGGGCGGATGATTATGCAGCAGAACATCCTGAAATATCCATTGACATAATTGATTTAAGGTCATTGTCTCCGCTTGATTATGATGCAATTCGAGATTCCGTTTATCGCACCGGAAGAGTGATCATTCTGCATGAAGACACACTAACAAGCGGTATTGGCGGAGAATTAGCTGCATGGATAGCGGAACATTGTTTTGAAAGGCTGGATGCGCCGGTGATGCGTTGTGCTTCCTTAGACACACCGATTCCTTTCAATACAGTACTTGAAGAAAATTTTCTTGCAAAGAAAAGACTGCATGAAACTGTTTCAAGAATGATGGAGTATTGAAATCTACAAAAGTGATTTTATAGCCTCAATAACTAGTTTGAAATTTTCCGGTTGTTGTCCGCCTGCAGTTGCTAGTGTTTTCTGACCACCGCCTCCACCTTTGATGAGTGGTGCGATTTGTGTCTTAATGATAACAGATGCATCAAGGTTTTTATCCTTTACCAGATTTTCAGCGACCGCAACTGCAACTGAAGCCTTTCCGCCGGTATTTGCACATAATACCACAAGGCCATTTGAAAGTTTGCTGCTTAAATCGTAAGTAAGTTTTTTTAACGCTTCGGGAGAGCTGACCTCAACTTCTTCTCCGATAAAATTAACATCACCAATTTGCTCTGCCTTACTTAGCAAAATTTTACATTCCTCTGCAAGGAGTCGGGCCTCAAGCTGTTCATACTTCTTCCGCCATTCACTATTTTCATTTTGCAATTGCTGTATGGAAGCTGAGATGTCTTTCGGATTTTTCAGGAGCAGCTTAGCTGAATCTAATTGTTCAATCTGTTGCTGAACATAATTTTCTGCCGCTTCTCCCGTAAGTGCCTCCACTCTTCTTACACCTGCAGCAACTGCAGATTCAGCAACCATTCTAAAACTACCAAGCTCGCCGGTATAACCCACATGCGTACCACCGCAAAGTTCTACGGAATATTCAGGATCCATGATCACAACACGTACTTCTTCACCGTATTTTTCACCAAACAAAGCCATTGCACCCAATGAAAGCGCTTCTTCTTTATTCATGGTTCTTATGACAACGGGGTGGTTTTGACGAATTTTTTCATTTACGATAGATTCCACTTTGCTGATTTCATCCGACGTCATTTTTGCAAAATGTGAAAAGTCAAATCGCAGTGCTTCTTCGCTTACCAATGATCCTTTCTGAGCAACATGTCCACCAAGTACTGTACGAAGTGCTGCATGCAGCAGATGGGTTGCTGAATGATGAACAGTAATTTGTTTTCTGCGACCTGCATCTACATGCGCTGTTATTTCACTTTCGGGATGAGCAGGAAGCTTGTCGACAAAATGTACAAGCAGGTCATTTTCTTTTTTGGTATCAAGAACCCTGACCAATTCATTTTCAAAAATTAATTCTCCTGTATCGCCGACCTGTCCGCCACTTTCAGCATAGAAAGGTGTTTGGTCCAGAACAAACTGATATGATTGTTTGCCTTTTGATTTAACCGCTCTGTATTTCAGTAAATGAGTTGCGACTTGAAGTTGATCATAACCTACGAAAGAGCCGTTCCCTTCTCGTAACTGTATCCAGTCGCCTGTATCTACAGTTGTAGCAGCTCTGCTGCGACTTTTCTGTTGCTGCATCTCCGATTCAAAACCCGGCTCATCAACATGTAAATTTTCTTCTGTAGCAATCAGTCTGGTCAGATCAATTGGGAAACCATAGGTATCATACAACTCAAAAGCATCCTTTCCTGCAATCTCTCCTTTTTCTTTTGAATCGCGAATAATATCAGCGATGCGTTTCAACCCTTTTTCCATTGTTCGTAAAAAAGCCTCTTCTTCTTCCTTCACAACTTTCACTACAAACGCTTCCTGCTGAGAGAGTTCAGGGAAAACATCGGCGAATTGATTTGCCAAAACAGGCACAAGTTCACATAACAAAGGATGTTTGCGATCGAGGTAAGAGTAATAATAGCGAACAGCTCGTCTTAAAATTCTTCTGATAACATACCCCGCTCCGGTATTTGACGGTAGTTGTCCGTCTGCAATGGTAAAACAAATAGCACGCAGGTGATCCGCTATCACACGGAAAGCAACACTCTCTTTGTCATCACCGCCCGAATATTTTTTCCCTGTGTTATGTTCTATTGCTTTTATTGTGCCGCTAAAAAGATCTGTATCATAATTGCTTTGTTTGTTTTGCAGTACACGCACCAGTCTTTCCAGACCCATGCCTGTATCTACATGCTTCGCCGGTAATAATTCAAGCCGCCCGTCTTTCAGGCGATTAAATTCCATGAATACATTATTCCATATTTCAATCACCTGAGGATGGTCTTTGTTTACAAGCGATTTCCCATCTGTATGTTTTCTTTCTTCATCACTTCTACAATCTACATGAATTTCAGAGCAGGGACCGCATGGACCGGTATCACCCATCTCCCAGAAATTATCTTTTTTCGATCCATTCAGAATACGGTCCGGAGAAATCAGTTTGCTCCATTCATTACGGGCTTCTTCATCGGCAGGGAGACCATCCTTTTTATCTCCCCCGAATACAGTTACATAAAGACGATCCTTAGGCAAATGATAAATATCAGTGAGTAACTCCCAGCTCCAGGCAATGGCTTCTTTTTTAAAATAATCACCAAAGCTCCAGTTGCCGAGCATTTCAAACATAGTATGGTGATAGGTGTCAACTCCTACTTCCTCCAGATCGTTGTGTTTACCACTTACACGGAGGCATTTCTGGGTGTCGGCAACACGACTTGCGGGGGCCTGCTTATTGCCGAGAAAATAATCCTTGAACTGATTCATGCCCGCGTTGGTAAACAAGAGTGTCGGGTCGTTTTTAATGACAATTGGCGCTGAAGGCACAATTGAATGTTGTTTGGAAGCAAAAAAGTCGAGGAATTGTTTTCTGATCTGAGCAGCCGTCATCATAAGAAAGTCTGTTAATGGTTGTGGATTGAGCGGGGTCGGCTTATCTTTGCCTACCCTTCAACCGGGTATGCAAAGGTACAACAATGTACCTCGCTATTGAAGTCAAAGCAGGATGAAGAAAATCAAATATTTCTATAATACCAATACGCTTCGTTACGAGAAGTTCATCACGCCTCTGCGCGTAAAACTGCTGCGCACACTTGGCCTGATTGCAGCAGTATTGGTTGCGGGCTTTGCATTTACTCAGATTTCAAACTATTATTTCCCTACCACCGGTGAAAAAAAGCTTGAACAGGAAAATAAACAAATCCAGTACGACTACGCTTTTTTACAAGAAGAGCTAAATCAGCTAAAGATTCAAATGAAAGAGATCGAAGACAGGGATAATGAAATTTACCGTACTATTTTCGAAGCTAACCCAATACCCGACAGCGCCAGGCAAAAGCTCATCGACAAGAAAAAAGAAGCAACCCTGGTTGCCAAGTTGTCCAACGAAGAATTAAATGAATCAATAATAAATCAGATTTCCGTTTTGCGTGCAAGGTTTCAAAGTCAAAAAAAATCGTTTAATACCATTGAAACACTCATCAAAAACAAAGAAGCACTGCTTGCGGCTACTCCCGCTATACAGCCAGTAAGCAACAGAGAGCTTTCACGAATCGCTTCCGGTTTCGGGACCAGGATAGACCCTGTTTATAAAACTACTAAGTTTCATGCAGGGCTCGACTTTGCAGCACCACAAGGCACACCCATCTATGCCACAGCAAACGGAGTAGTTAGTTTTGCCGGTAATGCCGGCAACGGATACGGGAACTATGTGATTATTAACCACGGGTTTAATTATGAAACACTATATGGTCATATGGTGCGTGTAAAAGCACAGACAGGTCAACGGGTCACCAGAGGAGAGGTAATTGGATGGGTGGGCAGTACCGGGAAAAGCACAGGCCCGCATCTACACTATGAAGTACACAAAAGCGGTCAGAAACTCGACCCGATCTATTTTTTCTATAACGACCTTACCCCTGAACAATTTGACCGTATGTTAAAAATCGCATCGGCAGGAAATCAAACCTTCGACTGATCGGTTTAAACACACCCCATTAAGGATATCTTTTTATTATCTTTGAAAGATCCTTAAGGAATATTTTAGCATGCAGATTGCTTTTGACTTTTCAGAACAAGCCCCAAAGCCAAAGCCTTCTCCCAAAAAAGAGAAGACCAAAAAAACTCCTGCTAAAAGAGGTAGAAAAAGCCTGAAAGAAATGGTGAGTGAGGCGGAGATGATCTCACTTCCTCCAGATGAAGAGCTCAGAAAAAAACATTATTACAATATTGGCGAAGTAAGTAAGATGTTCGGACTGAACCCATCTTCTCTTCGATTCTGGGAAACCGAATTCAGTCATATACGCCCACGTAAAAACAAAAAAGGAGATCGTTTTTACTCAGTTGAGGAAATAAAAAAATTACAATTGATTTACTTCCTGCTGCGACAGCGCAAATACACTATAGAAGGAGCCAAAGACTACATTAAAAAATACAAAGACGATGCCACTGTTCGTTTTGAACTGGTACAGAAGCTAAAAGAGCTGCAATCATTTCTGCTGAACTTAAAAGCCGACTTATAATAAACCATGACACTTAAGTATCTTCTCTCATTATTGTTTTTTTTCTGTTTGAATACTTTATTTGCACAAACAGGCTATGAAAGCATCAAAGAATCAACCGGAACGGTCGTTCTCAAAGGCATCATCAACAAACAAATCCTGGATAATGAACCCTCATTCACCTGGATGAAGCAAAACCAGGACAGCTATCAACCAGATAATAACTGTATTACTGCATTGAAAAATCAGCGAGACAGCATCTATCTCGTTGTGTTTGCCGGTACCTGGTGCGGAGATACCCAGGCAATTCTTCCCAGGTTTTTTAAACTGATTCAGGAAGCAGACTTCCCACTTTCGCGCGTGAATCTGATTGGTGTTGACAGGTCTAAAAAAACAATAGGCACCCTTTCTGAAGCGATGGGTGTTTACAACGTTCCTACAATGATCGTAATGAAAAACGGAAAAGAAATCGGACGGGTAGTAGAATATGGCAAATACGGAGCGTATGATAAAGAGTTGGGTGAAATTATTTCGGGGCAAATAAAAAAATAATAATGGCTCTGCTATCCAAATAATATTTTGAATAACATTTGCTCTTGCTAAACTTACTGTATACGATAAATATCGATTTTATCTTTTTGCATAATATAGATTCGGCCGGAATGAATCACACACTTGCCGGCAGGCCCCTTTACAGGTAGAGTGTACCTTTTCTCAGTCAAAGAACCAATACTATATACAACAAGCTCATTACCTGCTATTCCGGCTATGGTTTTACCTGAAACAGCAAAGTAGTTTAATCCGATATAACTGATTCTGTTTTTAAAAGTGCCGTATATATCAAAAATGTAAACTCCTTTCTCCGGATCATACAAATAAACGTATCCATCCTGGTCAAGAATTTTCACAGGCGTCGGCACTTCATCAAATGCCATTCTCAAATCGGGGGTTGACATGATAACTTCACCGTTATCATCAATCTTTTTGAGCTGCTGATTTTGTTCATCGTAGACCCAGATTTTATTGTCGTAACTCTGGGCAACAGCATTAACCCGGAAAACAGATTGCCTTCTCATGTCAATGGTGTTAACAGGCTGCAGGAAGCGATCAAGAACAACTATTGTTGAAAAATTTTTGAAATAGACAAGACACTTGAGCGGGTTCGTAACATCAAGAGAAAACAGCTTTCCATATCTGCGGACATCATTAAAAACCCCCATTGAATCACCCTGACTGTTTATTTTTTTTAGCTGACTGTTTTGAGCAAGTAAATAAATATTTCCAAGCGCATCCACTTCAAAATCTGAATAATTACCGGGAATCGTTTTTTCGTATAAAAAATTTTCTGTACCCTGAGCTTGTGTCAGAACTGGAAAAAGGAACACAACCACGATCACTGCAATTCTCATGGCTGAAAAGTTTTTAATTGAAGTTCTTCGCCATCAAATTCAGCATAGGTATCATGTCGTATCCAGTCACCCAGATTGATATACCTGCTTTCTTCGTTTAAAGTAAAATCAATCGGAAGATGCCTGTGCCCAAAGAGAAAATAGTCGAATTTCTCATGTTTCAGTGCTTCTTTACAATAAGACACAAGCCATTCTTTTTCTTCTCCCATAAACACATCATCTTTTACTCCTGTTGCGAGTCTGCTTCTTTTACTAAAATAATCCGCAATGCCTATACCTATCACCGGAGGTAAGATGCCGAACAACCATTTACATACCGGATTTCTGAAAATCAGTTTTAAAAACTTGTAGCCCTTGTCACCCGGTCCGAGTCCGTCGCCATGTCCCAGTAAAAAATGTTTCCCGTTGCAAATCATTTTTTGTGGTTCATCATAAACCGGCATTGAAAACTCTTTGAGAAAATAATCACGCATCCACATATCGTGGTTGCCTGCAAAAAAATGCAGAGCAATTCCACTGTCGCTCATTTCTGCCAGCTGACCAAGTATACGCACATACCCTTTTGGAACAACTCTGCGATATTCAAACCAGAAATCGAATAAGTCGCCCTGAATAAAAACAGCGGCTGCATCTTTTGCAGCTTGCCTGAGAAAAGATACAATTTTACGTTCCCTCAACCTGCTTGCTGCTTCATTCGGAATACCGAGATGAAAGTCTGACAGAAAATAAATTTTTTTTCCTTTTTGTAGCTGAATATCCGGAATCTGCTGAAATGCCATGCTGTAAAGTTAACTAGGAAAAGATCAGATCAGGATGCGTTGCGCGAGCGAACATAATCCATCACATCGCCGCTTGGGATAATTCTTTCATTGGAAATATCACCTGTGTACCAGTACATCCAGCTTTGTTCTGATTCTCCGTTACAGGAAACAGTAGCTATTTCTCTGCGATACTGAGATGATTCTCCCTCTTCAAGGTGAAGCCCTTCGTAATCATCAAGCTGTGCAATGGCCCAGTTGAAATCAGCTTCACTTTTCGCGGCATAAAGTTCTCCAATGATTGTATTTGTTTCGGAAGGAATACCTGCCGGAAAATCACCAAGGTCATAAAGGGTTCCTTTTACGGTGGCCTGACCAATGAAGTCAAAATGATTTCTGATAAATTCGAAGAACGGGTTATTAAACCCCTGTCGAAGAGAGCCGTAAACGAATAGTTTGATGACCCGGTGGCTCATAGACTAATTATTAATAAATTTTAGTGATACACTACGATGTGGTTTAAAGATACAAACTACATCGGATTAAAAGCAACAAAACAACTGTGCTGTATTGAATCAATCTTTAACTTTTGGTGCATCAACCAGAAATACAAATACTTCTCCCGGACCATGTACTCCCACCACTAATGTCTTCTCGATATCTGCGGTCCGACTTGGGCCTGTTGCAAAGCTGATCATTGAAGGTAATCTGTTGCCGCACCGTTCCTTCATATTGCTTAAAGCGTCCTTGATATCATAAACGAGTTGATCGGAAAAGGCAATACAAATGTGTACAGGTGAATATACGCTTGTTGTTCTGCCGCCTGCATCCGAAGAAGACAATACAATGGTTCCGGTACGGCTAACAAGGAATTCACATCCGGTTACAGCTGAATCAGAAGAAGACAGATCATCGTGAAATGTAAAGGAAGGCAATGCGAGACCAATGACTTCCTGCAATGCATTATCCCTACACACAATTTTATCCCACCCACGAGATTCAAATAATCCTTTCAACTGTGTTGCACAATCAACTGCATCACTGCAAAAAACAAATTTTCCCTGAAGAGCGGAGAATCGTTGTGCAAACTCTACGGCAAGGTCATCCGACTGTGTCTGCATCACCGGATAGTTGCCTTCACTTTGCGGGAAAGGAAGAGGAGTCGGATGACTCAACGCCTTTCTGATGCGTTTGAGAATATTTTCTTTTGATGGAGAAACATTCATACTTCTGTGCCAGACTGATTTTCACCTGCTTCGGTTTCTGAAGTCGGAGAAACAGAGGGTTCAGTAACCACATCCTCAGTTTCTTCTAAGATTTTCTTCTGTTCGTATGGACGTTTGCCTATCAGGTTTTCAACATCAGACTGAAACAATACTTCTTTTTCCAGCAATGCTTTCGCAAGTTTTTCTACATCCGCTTTTTTCTCATTCAGCAAGGCCTTCGTTCTTTCGTAAGCCGCATCAATCAGCTTTCTCACTTCTTCATCAATAATTTTAGCCGTTTCATCACTGTATGGCTTTGTAAATGTATTCTCCTGTGAGGGGTCATAAAAGCTGATATTCCCTACTTTCTCGTTCATACCATAAACCGTCACCATTGCATAAGCTGTGCGGGTGATTTGCTGTAAGTCGTTCTGTGCACCGGTAGAAATTTTACCAAAGAAAATATCTTCACTGGCTCTTCCTCCAAGTGTCATGCAAATCTGATCATTTAACTGATCAGTATTGTATAAATACTGCTCTTTAGGAGTGTATTGAGCATACCCTAGCGCTGCAGTGCCTCTTGGGACAATACTTACTTTCAACAAAGGATATGCATGCTCCAGATACCATCCGCAGATTGCGTGGCCAGCTTCGTGGTAAGCGATGATTTCTTTTTCTTCCGGACTGATGATTTTATTTTTCTTTTCAAGTCCGCCAATTACACGATCAATGGCTGCCTGAAAATCGCTCATGTCAACTGCTGATTTGCCTTTACGAGCAGCAATTAGTGCTGCCTCATTACAGATATTCGCGATATCTGCTCCTGCAAAACCCGGTGTCTGTTCTGCCAGTTTATGGATATCGAGGGTTTCTGAAATTTTGATCGGTTTGAGATGAACATTGAAGATTTGTTCACGGCCTTTCAGATCGGGTCTGTCGATAGAAATCTGACGGTCGAAACGACCTGGTCTCAAAAGCGCAGTATCAAGCACATCAGGGCGGTTTGTTGCAGCCAGGATGATAATGCCTGTATCACCACCAAAACCATCCATCTCAACGAGCAACTGATTGAGTGTGTTCTCCCTTTCATCATTGCTGACAATTGCATTTCTGCCACGGGCTCTTCCGATGGCATCAATTTCATCAATGAATATGATACAAGGGGCTTTTTCTCTTGCCTGTTTAAACAAATCACGAACGCGACTTGCACCAACACCTACGAATAATTCAACGAAGTCGGAACCGCTGATGCTGAAGAACGGCACCTGGGCTTCTCCGGCCATTGCTTTTGCCAGCAATGTTTTACCTGTTCCGGGAGGACCAACTAATAACGCACCTTTCGGAATTTTTCCACCCAGGGCTGTATATTTCTTAGGATTCTTTAAAAAGTCGACAATCTCCATCACCTCCACCTTAGCTTCGTCAAGACCTGCAACATCCTGAAAAGTAACATTCACCTTTGTTCCTTTTTCAAAAAGCTGTGCACGCGATTTGCCGATGTTAAAGATCCCACCACCACCGGGGCCTGCACCACCACCCGCATTCATCTTTCGCATCAAAAGCACCCATAAACCTACAAGAACAAGTACAGGAAGCAGAAGGCTTATGATTGGACTAATCCAGCTTTCTTCTTCTACAGAATCTGACTTAGGGCGTCTGATGGACGGATTAGCATTAAGAAAATTATTTATCTGCTCATCAAAATTTGCAACATCGGGTACGGTAAAATAAAACTGAGGCTGCTTCTCAACACCTTTAACCGGACGAGTTCCGCTTTTGGCGTTCAGTCCTTTAATATAAGGATCATTAGATGCCTGAGGAGTTAAAGCAACACGTACAATCTTTTTGTTTGTTACAACTGTATAGCTTGCCACGTATCCTTTTTTCAGCATGCTGTCAACAAATTCCTCTCTTGTAATTTTTACAGAATCAGGTGTAACGCCGCGGAATAACTGCATCCCAATCAGGACGGCAGCTATGAGAATATATACCCAGTAGATGTTGAATTTAAATACTTTTCGGGGCTCTTTTTTGTCTCCACCCCCATCGATTTGGTTGTTTTGATTCACGTTATGTTGATTTAAATATGCTTTTGATAGTAACGGGCAATATTACAAGGCCGAATGCAAAGATGACCGATTCTTAATTTATTTTAATGATGTTCTAACATTTGTGCATCGCTCCACATTTCTTCAAGACGGTAGAATTTTCTGTTTTCCGGGTGAAAAATATGAACAACCACATTTACATAATCTACCAATACCCATTGTAGGGACTGCAGGCCTTCTCGTCGGTAAGGAATTTCACCACATTTTTCCTTCACTTCCTTATCGATATAATCTGCGATGGCTTTAATTTGGGTGGTGCTCCCTGCCTGACAAATGACGAAGAAATCTGCTACGGCCTCCGGAATTTTTCTTAAGTCGAGGCTTATTACTTCTTCCGCTTTTTTATCAAGAACAGCATTAATGATAACCTTAAAAAGCTTGCTGTTACGGTTAATGCGAGGGATGGCTTTCTTTTTTTGTTCTCTATTTTCGGTGACCAGGGATCGAGTGCTCAAACGCCTTTATTTTTAATGATCGGAGGAATGCTTCAAAAGAAGCTGTTTTCTTAATTAATTTGCTCAAAAATAAACAAACTTATTCAACCTTGCCTCATCCGATCAGTTTTCCAACGCTTATCGAACTACAGCAGACAGATAGTACCAACAATTATGCCATGCAGATGGTTCGTGATGGAATGGCACAAAACGGACAGGCCGTTTTGGCTTATCACCAGACTGCAGGAAAAGGTCAAAGAACAAAAAGCTGGGTTTCCGAAGAAGGGAAAGGACTGAATCTGTCGGTTTTAGCTTCTCCTGAGTATCTATCTCCTTCAAATGGGTTTGAGCTTCTCGCAACATCGGCAGTAGCTGTAAATGATGAACTTGTTTCTATAACCGGAAAGGATTTCAAAATAAAATGGCCGAATGACTTGTACTGGAACGACAGAAAGGCAGGAGGCATTCTGACACAATCTGTTATACATGGATCCGAATGGAAATGGGCGGTCATTGGTATCGGCATTAATGTATTACAGGAAAACTTCCCTACGGATTTACCTAACCCGGTGTCATTAAAACAGATCTGCGGTAATGAAATTCATATCAAAACACTTGCAGAAAATATAAGACAAAGGCTGATGCAATATCTCATTAAACTGAAAGAAGAAGGATTTGATGAGTTATATGATGCTTACCTAAAAAGATTATATAAATCAGAGGAATATGCCTTGTTCAAATACAGGAACGAGGAAATAAAGCTCTATGTAAGAGGTGTTTCAAAAGAAGGCAAGTTGGAAACCGGTATTGAAGAACACGTTCAATATTCTTTCGGAGAAATCGAGTGGTTGCAGAAATTTTAATATTTCCTTTGTATTTCTCTTTTCTTTCAACCACTAA
>Ga0315902_10006124_pt1 | contig 16763 bp, 10 predicted proteins | sample LakEriMetagenome_9_FD_203523 | JGI IMG/M metagenome (GOLD analysis project Ga0315902, IMG submission 203523) | Freshwater fungal communities from buoy surface, Lake Erie, Ohio, United States - Buoy 12 MA117 | ecosystem: Environmental > Aquatic > Freshwater > Lake > Lake biofilm | place: USA...
GGCAGCGGCATCGGCGAGGCGCCATAGGCCAGCGCCTGCAGCGCCGAGTAGTCGCGATCAGCCGCGCCCGGCACCTGCGCCATCGCCGCCATCAGCGCCGGCACGTAGAAGGTGTGCGTGATGCGCTCGCGCTCGAGCATCGCCAGCGCGCCGGCCGGGTCGGGGGTGCGCATCAGGAAGATCGGCGCGCCGCCCGCCCAGGCCACCAGCGCGTAGCTGGTGCCGCCCACGTGGAAGAGCGGCATCGCCACCTGCACCCGCGAGCTGCCGCCCATGGTCTGCATCGCCGCCACGTTGCGCGCGTGCGCGAGCATGCCGCCGTGCGTGAGCATCGCGCCCTTCGGAAAACCGGTGGTGCCCGAGGTGTAGAGCTGCACGAAGCTGTCGGTGCGCGCCGCGGGATGCACGCGTGCATCCGGCGCGCTCGCGGCCAGCCAGCCCTCGTATTCGTCGCCGGGGCCGCCGACAGGGATCACCCGCTCGACCGTCGGCAGTTGCGCGCGCAACGATGCCACCGCGCCGGCGAACTCGGGACCGACGAACAGCAGTCGCGCCTTCGCATCGTTGATCACGTACACGATCTCGGGCGGGGCGAGCCGGAAGTTCACCACCGCGTTGGCGGTGCCTGTCTGCGCGCACGCGAGCGTGAGCTCCAGGCACGACGGATGGTTGAGGTCGAGCACCGCGATGCGTTCGCCGGGCTGCAGGCCCGCCGCGCGCAGCGCGCCGGCCAGACGGTGCACGCGCTCGGCGAGCTGCGCCCAGCTCAGCCGGCGCTCGCCGAAGACCAGGGCGTCGGCCTGCGGCCGCTCGACGGCCCAGCGGGCCAGCATGTCGCTGAAATCCTTGTGATCGGGAATCATGGTGTCTCCTTCCGAGGGGTGCCGAAACCGCGCCGGATTCTACGCAGGCAGCCCGCCATCGCCCCTAAAAGCCAGCACGCAGCGTCAGCCGAAAGCTGCGCGGCTGCGCCGGATGGAAGTGCCGGTCGGCCACCGGCCCGGGCTCGCCCGGCAGACGTGACGCGTAGAAGTAGCTGATGTCGTCGACCTTGCGGTCGAAGAGATTGAAGACATCGAGCAGCAGCTCGCTCCGGGGGCCGAGCGCCCGACGCAGGCGCAGGCTGGTCGTCAGCGACGGCGGCGCGCGGACGCTGCCATCCTCGATCAGCGGGGCCGTGCCACGGTAGCGAAGATGCACGCTCGCGGACCACGGGCCGTGATCGCGCACCGTGACCGCGAACGACGCCACCTTGCCCACCGCATTCGGCAGGTGGGCGCCCGCCGGATCGTCGTCGCGGAACCGCGCCCGCGTCCACGCGAGATCGGCATCGAGCAGCAGCCACGGCAGCGGCAGGTAGCGATTGCTCCATTCGACGCCGTGGCGCCGGCTCGCGCGACTGGGCTCGGTTGCGCCGGCATCCCCCACGTAGATCAGCTCCGAGTCGACATCGAGCCGCCAGAGCGCGAGCGAGCTCTGCAGCCCGCGGATCGCCTCGGTGCGCAGACCGAGTTCCATGCCCCGAGCCGCCACGAGCGCCGGCACCCGGCTTACCGGATCGCCGGTGCGCGGATCGACGCTCGCCGTGGCGCCACGGGCATCGTTGCTGTGAAAGCCCCGCCCGGCATTGAGGAAGAGCTCGGTGCGAGCCCATGGGCCCGCGATCAGCGAGAGCCTGGGCGAGAGCTGATGATCCGCAACCGCGCCGCCGTTGGCGGCATTCAGGGGGCCGCCGAGCGGCGTCACGCGGAACTCGGCGCGATCGGCGCGCAAGCCGGCGACCGCCCGCAGGCCCGGCGCCAGCGCAAGCACGCTCTGCGCGTACACCCCGAGCAGCATGTCGCGCACCCGGTCCTCGCGGGTGGTGGCCGTGATCTGCCGCGCCACGCTGTCGAAGAGTCCCACCCGGATGCGATCCTGGCGCAGCTGCAGCCCCACCTCGCTGCGGGCAGCCAGGCCACCGACGGTGTGATCGATCGCATGGCTCGCGCTCAGGCCGATGACGGTACGGGCGTCGCGCTGCGCGAACTGATCGCCCTGGGCAGGGCGCTCGAGGGCGTAGCTGAAATTCGAGTACAGATCGAACCGGTAGTCGATCAGGTGGGCGGCGATCCGCGTGGCGCCGGCGGAGTCGAGCCGGTGCCATTCGCCAGCCAGGCTGGTGCGCTCGGTGCGCCCGCCGTCGGTGGGATCGAGCGAATCGAAGCGCCGGAAGGGCCGCCCCTGGAAGCTGCCGGCCTCGAGCAGCCGCTGCGGAATCTGATCGGTCGCGTTCCAGCGCGCCTCATGGCGCATGAGGCTGCCCCGCCAGCCCTGCGCCCGGGTGCCGCCGCTCAGCATCAGCACCGCATTCAGGCGACGCAGGTTCTCGGGCACCGTCCACGGGCCGTCGTTGGACTGCGCCTCCAGAACACCGAGCAGCGTGATGTCCGGCGCGACCGCGGTCGAGCCGCCGGCCACCATGCGCTGATAGCCGCGCTCCCCGAGCGTGAGCGCGGCGAGGGGCCGGGCGAAGGCGCCGCGGTACTGGATGTGCGCCGAGCCGGCCGCGGCGAAGTTGCCATGGCGCGCCGCGTAGGGCCCCTTGCGGTAGTCGATGCGCTCGACGAGCTCGGGGATCAGGAAACCGAGGTCGCTGTAGCCCTGCCCGTGCCCGTGCGAGGGCATGTTCGCCGGCAGGCCCTCGACGAAAGTGGCGAAATCGGTGCCGTGATCGAGGTTGAAGCCGCGCAGGAAATACTGGTTGGCCTTGCCCTCGCCCGAGTGCTGGGTGACGACCACGCCCGGCACGAACTCGAGCAGCTCGCCCGGGCGCAGCAGAGGGCGCGACTCGAGGCGATCGCCGCGGATCGTGCCCTGCGAGGCGGCGTCCGAGCTGCCCACCGGGTTGCCCTCGGGCCGGGGCGCGAGCACCTCGACACGCTCGAGGCGCCCATCGGCCGGGCGCTCGCGGGCCTCGGCGGCAGCCACCGGACCCGTGGCGGCGCCCTGCGCGGCCACCGGGGCAGTGCCGACCACCAGCGCCGCGGCGAGCGGCGCGCCGACGATCACGGCACGGCCTGACATCGCCCCGCTCGGCTTGGCGACCCATCGTTTCATCGAGTGGCTTTTTGTATGACGAATCCTGAGTTTGTCATACCCGAGGACCCTCGGGCCAAAGGCTCACCGGCACGCCCCGCGTTCAGCGCCGCCGCGTCGGTCGCACGGTTGCCGGCCCGAGGTGCTCGTGGCCGTGCGCGCGATGCGCGGTCATCGGCACCAGATGCAGGTTGCCGTGACTGACCCCCGCCTGCGCGATCACCGACTCGGCGAAGGCGCGCACCGCGCCGGTCGGGCCGCGCAGGATGACCGTCTCGATGCAGTGCTCGTGATCCAGGTGCGCGTGGGTGGTCGCCACCGTGAGCTCGTGGTGCGCGTGCTGGGCATCGGTCAGCCGCCGCGCGAGCTGGCGCTGATGGTGGTTGTAGACGTAGCTGAGCGTGGCCACGCACGGTTCGTCCGGGCGCTCGCGCAGGCGCAGCGTGCCGAGATCCTGGCGCAGCAGGTCGCGAAAGGCCTCGGAGCGGTTGGCGTAGCCGCGATCGCGAACCCGCGCCTCGAAGGCCTCGGCGAGATCGTCGTCGAGCGACATGGTCAGGCGTTTCATCGCGGTGCCTCCCGGGGTGGACCCGGGATTGTGGCACCGCCGGCAGCGCACAGCCGCCCGGCGGCGTCGCACCCCTACAATGCGCCATCCGATCCGGTGATCCCGAGGAGACCCCGATGCGCCGCTCCCCGCCCCAACGCAGCCGCCTGCTCGCCCCGATCGCGCCCTGGGCGCTTGCCACCACCGCCGGCGCCGCAAGCAACACCGCGCATGCGCAGGAAACCTGGCCCGCGCGGCCCGTGACCATCGTCGTGCCGCAGGCGGTGGGCGGGGCCAACGACACCGTGGCGCGCGCCTTCGCCACCCGGCTTGCGCAGGCCCTCGGCCAGCCGGTCGTGATCGAGAACCGGGTGGGCGCCGGCGGCAACGTGGGCACCGCGCACGTCGCACGCGCGCCGCGCGACGGCTACACCCTCATGCTCACCGCGCAGAGCGCGCAGACCATCAACCCCTGGCTCTACCGCAACGCCGGCTTCGATCCCATCAAGGACTTCGAGCCGGTGATGTCGGTGGCCACCGCGCCCTATCTGCTGGTGGCCAATCCGAAGTTCCCGGCGAGCGATCTCAAGGGCCTGATCGAGTACGCGAAGACCCGCCCCGGCAGGATCGACTACGCGTCGGCCGGCAACGGCACGCTCAACCACCTGCTCGGCGTGATGTTCAACCAGCGCGCCGGGCTGCATCTGGTGCACATCCCGTATCGGGGGGCGGCCGCGGCGGCCGCCGACGTGGTCGCCGGCCAGGTGCCGATCACCTTCGGCAGCTTCCCCGGCGTGTTTCCCTTCGTGCGCAACGGCCAGCTCAAGGTGATCGGCGTGGCCACCGAGCGGCGCACGAAGCTTGCCCCCGATCTGCCCATCCTGGCCGACACCCTGCCCGGCTTCCACGTGAATTCCTGGTACGGCCTGTTCGCACCGGCCGGCACGCCGAAGGCGGTGGTCGATCGCATCGCCGCCGAGGGCGCGAAGGCTCTGGCCGATCCGGCGCTGGTGGAGCGACTGGCCGGCCAGGGCGCCGAAGTGGCGCCGAGCACGCCCGCCGAGCTCGCGCGGCTCACCCGCGACGACCTCGAGCTGTGGTCGAAGATCGTGAAGAGCTCGGGGGCGACGGTGGATTGAGCGCACAGCCACCTGCGCCCTGATTCCTATCCATGCCGTGAATGACTATCGTCCACGGCGTGGCGTCCCTTCCTCGTCTCGTCGAGACGATGGTTCCGGGCAGGCGGCACTGCCGGTCGCTCGACGACTTCGACGCACGCGACGCCGCGCGCCGCGACCCCGAAGCCCTGCTCGGCCAATCTGCTGCTGGTGCGGCAGGTCTCCGAATCCCTGGCCGGGCGCGCAAGCTACCTCACGCTGTGGCCCATGACCCGGCGCGAGCAACTCGGCCGCGCAAGCGCCGGGCGCTGGGATGCGCTGCTCACCACGCCCGACGATCAGTGGCGCGATCTGCTGATGGCCGATGACGCGCCGCGGGAGGACTGACAGGCGCTGGCGCTGCGCGGCGGCTTTCCCACGCCTGCGCTCCAGCTCGCCACACCATCGGACCGCGCCATCGCGGTGTCACGGAGCCTTCAAGAACGCGCCGTAACCTCGCTGTCATGCCAAGCCATCGCGCGATCGGCGCGCTCCTGCTGCTGTCATTCGTCCTGGGTCTGCAGGGCTGCGCGTCGCCTCGTCAGCTGCTGCTGAACGGCGTGGCCGATGCTCTGGCCGCCCAGGGCGCGGGCGACGAGAACGATCTGCAACTCGCGCGTGATGCCGCGCCTTTCTACCTCAAGCTGTCGGAGTCGCTGCTGCGCCAGACACCGGGCCATCTCGCGCTGGCCGAGTCGGTGGCTGCCGGCTTCACGCAGTACGCCTACGCCTTCGTCGCCTTCGAGGCCGACCGCATCGAAAGCCAGGACGCCCGCGCGGCGCAGCGTCTGCGCGACCGCGCGGCCCGGCTCTATGACCGCGCCCGCGGGCATGCGCTGGCCGGGCTCGAGCGGTCCCAGCCCGGCCTGCGAGCAACGCTCGCGCGCGACGCGAGCTCCCTGCGCCTCGATCCCGCGCAGGTCGGTCTGGCCTACTGGGCCGCGGCATCCTGGGCGGCGGCGATCTCCCTCTCGAAGGACCGGCCGGAAGCCGTCGCCGACCTGCCCCTGGCGGTCGCGCTCGCCCAGGCCGCCTACGCCGCGCATCCCGAACACGGGCAGGGCGCGCTTGCCTCGCTGATGGGAACGCTGGAGGCCTCGCGCCCCGGCGGCACCCGCATCAGGGCCCAGGCCTACTTCGACCAGGCGCTCGCGCTGGCGGCAGACAACCCTACCCCGGTCCATGTCGCGATGGCCGAGGCGCTCGCGCAGCCGGCTGGCGACCGACAAGCCTTCGAGCGCTGGCTGCGCCAGGCGCAGCAGGCCGCGACCAGCCGCAGCGACCTGACCAGCCGCATCATGCTCGCGCGCGCCGACTGGCTGCTCGCGAGCATCGACGACCTCTTCTGACGCCCCTCGCGCCATCCCCATGCACCGACGCCGCCTGCTGGCCGCCAGCCTCGCGCTGCCCCTCACGCCACCCGCCGGCGCCCAGAGCGCGGCGCCGCTGCGCATCGGCAGCGTCGTCCCGAAGAACTCGCTCTACCACCAGAAGCTGCTGGAACTCGGCGAAGGCTGGCGCGCCGCGCAGGGCGCCGGCGCGCGCTTCACGGTCTTCACCGACGGCAGCCAGGGCGGCGAGGCCGAGCTCGTGCGCCGCATGCGCATCGGCCAGCTGCAGGGCGCGCTGATCTCGGTGGTGGGCCTGCGTGACATCGAACCGACCACCGCCGCGTTGCAGAACCTTCCTCTGCTGTTTCGCAACTGGGAGGAGGTCGATCATGTGCGCGAGAAGATGCGACCAGCCTTCGAGCGGCGCGTGCTCGAGCGGGGCTTTGTCGTGCTGGGCTGGGGCGACGCCGGGTGGGTGCGCTTCTTCTCGAAGGAGGCGGCGCTGCGCCCCGATGACTACAAGGGCATGCGCTTCTTCGCCTGGGGCAGCGAGCCCGAGCAGCAGGCCATCATGAAGAGCCTGGGCTACACCCCGGTGCCGCTCGAGGTGACCGACATCCTGCCGGCGATGCAGACCGGCATGATCAACGTCGTGCCCTCCACCCCCTACTTCGCGCTGGCCACGCAGATCTTCGGCACGGCTTCGCACATGCTCGAGATCAACTGGGCGCCGATCGTGGGCGCGCTGGTCGTGACCCGTCGCGCCTGGGATGCGATGACGCCGGCCGCCCAGGACGCGCTGCGCACCGGCGGCGAGAAGGCTGCCATCGCGATGCGCACGCAAGCCCGACGGGAGGTCGACGAAGCGGTCGAGGCCATGCGCAAGCGCGGCCTGACCGTGAACCGGCCGGGCCCCGAGGCACTGCGCGAATGGAGCGAACTCGCCGAGAAGCTCTACCCACGCATTCGCGGCGCGATGGTGCCCGCCGAGACCTTCGACGAGGTGTTCACCCACCTGAAGGCCTTCCGGGCTACCCGTGGCCGCTGAGCGGCCGCGAGGGGCGGTTCGCGCCCCGGCCACACCGAGCCGGGCGCCCGACGACGCGCTGGCCTCGCTGGCGCTGGCGGCGATGGTGCTGATCCCCACCCTCGAGATCGCGTTGCGCCCACTGCTCGGCCGCGGCATCGACAACGCCGCGGTGCTGGTGCAGCACCTCGGGCTGCTGATGACGATGGCCGGCGCGCTGGCCGCAGGGCGCCACGGCCACCTGACGACCCTGGGCAGCAGCCTGGGCAGCCTGGCCGACCCGCGCCTGCGACCCTGGCTCGACGGCGCGTCCCACGCGGTCTCGGCGCTGCTTTGCGGGGTGCTGGCGCTGGCCAGCGGGCGCTTCGTGGTCAGCGAGGTCGCCGCGCCGCACGAGCTTGCCTACGGCATGCCGACCTGGTGGGTGCAGGCGGCGATGCCGATCGGCTTCGCGCTGCTGGGCGCGCAACTCGCCAGCCGTTGCAGCGGCCGCACCCTGGCGCGCGCGGCGTACGCGATCGCCCTGCCCTGCGCGGGCGTGGCGCTGGGTCTGGCCTTCGAGGGCCGCGCGGCGCCGATGACGCTTGCGATCATCGTGCTGGTGCTGGCGCTCGCAGCCGGCGCGCCGATCTTCGCCTTTCTCGGAGGACTGGCGCTGCTGCTCTTTGCCAGCGAAGGCCTGCCGCTCGCCTCGGTCGCGCTGTCGCACTACGCGATCACCGTCAATCCCTCGCTGCCGGCGTTGCCGCTGTTCACGCTCGCGGGCCTGATCTTCGCGCGCACCGGTGCGGCGCAGCGGCTGGGCGTGCTTTTCGTCGCGCTCTTCGGCGGCGGCATGGGCGGCACCGTGCTCGCCTCGGCGGTCCTGTGCTCGGCCTTCACCGCCTTCACCGGCGGCAGCGGCGTGACCATCCTCGCGCTTGGCGGTCTGCTGCTGCCACTGCTGCTGCGGGCGGGCTATCCGGAAGCCCGCGGCATCGGCCTGGTCACCAGCGCGAGCGCGCTGGGCGTGCTGCTCGCCCCCTCGGTGCCGCTGATCATGGTCGCGGTGGTCGCGCGGGTGCCCATCCTCGACATGTTCCTCGCCGGGCTGCTGCCCGCCATCGTGATGGTGGCCAGCCTGCTGCTGCTCGGCGGGTTTCTGCGGCGCGACGCCCTGCGGGCCGCCCCGGGCAGCCGACCCGATCCGCGCGCGGCGCTTCGCGCGGCATGGGCGGCCAAGTGGGAGATCGCCGCGCCCGCGGTCGCCATCGGCTCGCTCGCCAGCGGCATGGCCACGCCCACCGAGAGCGCAGCCATCACCGCCCTGTACGCCGTGCTCACGCAGGCGCTGGCCCACCGCGAGCTTGATCTCGCGCGGCTGCGCGTGGCGCTGGCGGAGTGCGCACGCATCATTGGCGGCGTGATGCTGATTCTCGGGATGGCGCTGGCCCTGACGAACTTTCTCGTCGATGCTGGCATCCCCGATGCGGCCGTCGACTGGGTGCAGCAGGCGATCCCGAATCGATGGGTGTTCCTGCTGGCGCTGTGCGTCTTCCTGTTCGCGGCGGCTGCGCTGATGGAGATCTATGCGGCGATCGTCGTGCTGGTGCCGCTGCTGCTGCCGGTCGCACAGGCCTACGGCATCGACCCGATCCACTTCGGCATCATCTTCCTGGCCGCGATGGAAGTCGGCTTCCTGTGTCCGCCGGCGGGGCTGAACATCTACTTCGCCTCGGCGATGTTCGACAAGAGCCTGCGCTACGTGGCCGCCGCGGTCGCGCCGGCGATGGTCGCCATCTTCGCGGGCACGCTGCTGATCGCCGCCGTTCCCTCGCTGACGACCGCACTGCCGGTCTGGCTGGGTTCGCGATGACCGGGCAGCCTCGAAGCTCGCCTCGGACGCCGCTGGAGGTCGCCCTCGCACCCGCTCAGGCCTGCGTCGCGCGGTTGCCGATTCGCCGCACCACCTCGAACCACGCCATCGCCAGCAGGCACAGCCCTGCGCCCGCGCCCAGCAGGCCCGGCGCCGGGACGGCGAAGGCGAACAGCGCCGCGATGCCGGGAACCCCCAGCACCAGCGCCAGCAGGCTCAGGGTTGCCAGCGCGATCGCACCGAAGGCGGTATTCCAGGGGCCCGCCTGCCCGGGCGCGCGCATCCAGCGCCGGTTGGTCTGGATGAGCGCAAGACTCGCCACCACCAGGACCGCGAAGGTCAGCGCCCGCGCCGCCTCGTCCGATCCCGACGCGGCACGCGCGTGGGCGTAGGCCGCCAGCACCACCGCGAACAGCCCCGCACCCTGCAGCAGCCCGCGCACGAGCACCTGCCGGTCGAACAGACGCGCCCCTGGCGCGCGCGGTGGCTGGCGCATCGCCCCGGCCTCCAGCGGCTCGGCCTCGAAGACGATGGAACACACCGGGTCGATGACCAGCTGCAGGAAGAGGATGTGGACCGGCATCAGCACCATCGGCCAGCCGAGCAGCACCGGGACGACCGACAGCCCGACGATCGGCACGTGCACCGCCAGCACGAAGGTGATCGCCTTGCGCAGATTGGCGAAGACCCGCCGTCCGTCGCGCACCGCGGTCACCAGCGAGGCGAAATCGTCGTCGAGCAGCACCAGCGCGGCGGCCTCGCGCGCGACATCGGTGCCGCGCGCCCCCATCGCCACGCCGATATGCGCGGCCTTCAGCGCGGGCGCATCGTTGACGCCGTCACCGGTCATCGCGACCACCTCGCCGCGCGCCTGGAAGGCCTGCACCAGCCGCAGTTTCTGCTGCGGCTGCACCCGGCAGAAGACATCGGTGTCGGCGAGCCGCGCCGCAAGCGCGGCGTCGTCCAGCGCGTCGAGGTCCGCCCCGGTGAGGAAGCGGCCGTCGACCGCGAGCCCTGCCTGCCGGCCGATGGCCATCGCGGTGTGCGGATGGTCGCCGGTGATCATCACCACCCGGATGCCGGCCGCCCGGCACTCGGCGATCGCCGCCGGCACATCGGGCCGCACCGGATCCTCGAGCGCGATCAGTCCGATGAAGGCGAAATCGAAGTCATGCTGCTGCGGCGGCAGGGTCGGCGGCCCGAACGCCGCGCGCGCCACCGCCAGCACGCGCAGCCCGTCGCGCGCCAGCGCATCGACCTCCCGGGCGATCGCCTGACACTGCTCAGGCGGCAGGTGACACAGGTCGACGATGGCCTCGGGCGCGCCCTTGGCAGCCACCAAAAGATGGCGGTGATCGGGCGAGCGCCAGACACGCGACATCGCGAGCAGCTCGCGCGACAGCGGGTAGTCCTCGACCAGTTCCCAGTCGCGGTGCAGGTGCTCGGTGCCGGCGAGCTGCGCCTGCGCCGCCTCGGCGATCGCGACCTCCATCGGATCGAAGGCGCGCCGGTGGCTGGCGAGCACCGCGTACTCCAGCAGGCCATGAAAGGCTTCCGGCAGCGCCTGCGCGGCAGCAGGCAGGGCATGGCCGCCGCCCTCGGCCCACAGGCGCCGCACCGCCATCCGGTTCATGGTCAGCGTGCCGGTCTTGTCGACGCAGAGCACGGTGGTGGCGCCCAGCAGCTCCACCGCCGGCATGCTGCGGGTGAGCACCTTCTCGCGCGCCAGCCGCCACGCGCCCAGCCCGAGGAAGATGGTCAGCACCACCGGCAGTTCCTCGGGCAGGATGGCCATCGCCAGCGTGAGGCCAGCCAGCAGGCCGTGGAGCCAGTCGCCGCGGCTCAGCCCCCAGGCCAGCGCCAGAGCGGCCGCAAGGCTCAGGCCCAGCACGGCCACCCAGGTGACGATCCGCTTCATCTCGCGCTGCACCGGTGTGGCCTCGCTCGTGATGACCCGCAGCGACTCGCCGATGCGCCCGAGCGCGCTGCGCGCACCGGTGGCGAGCACCCGGCCCCTCCCGCTGCCCTGCGTGACCAGGGTGCCCGAGAGGGCGAGCGCCTCGGCCGGCGGCGCCTCCCCGGCGGACAGGGCGGCCGAGCGCTTGAGCACCGGCACCGACTCGCCGGTCAGCAGCGACTCGTCGAGGCTCAGACCCGCGGCCTCGAGCAGCAGCAGATCGGCCGGCACGCGGTCGCCCTCGGCGAGCAGGACGATGTCTCCGCACACCAGCTCGCGACCGGCGACGCGCACGGTCTGGCCGTCGCGGATCACCAGCGCCCGCGGACTCGACAGATCGCGCAACGCCTCGAGCGAGGTCTCGCTGCGGCGCTTCTGCACCCAGGTAATGCCGATGACCACCAGCACGAAGCCCAGCAGCATCAGCGCCTCGTGCCGATCGCCGAGCGCGAGGTAGATCGCCCCGCAGGCGACCAGCAGCAGGAACATCGGCTCGGCCACCACCTCGCGCAACGCGGCCCAGGCGCCACGGCGCGCACTCGCCGGCAGCTCGTTGGGACCGTCACGCGCCAGCAGCGCGGACGCCTGCGCCTGACTCAGGCCTCGGGCTGGATCGCCAGCCGGCGAGAACGCGGAGGCATCGCGCAGGTCCGATGAGGTCGCCGGCAGGGACTGACCGCTATCGCCTGTAACGTGCCCTGCAGGCTCACGACTCATCGACGCCACCTTTGTCCCTTTCCGTCATCGATCCCGCCGGATCGCCCACCGAGACCCGCGCATGATCGCCATCGGTACGATCCTCGCCGCCACCGAGCTCGCGCATGCGCGGCGCGTCACGGTGGATACCGAGGAGGCTACCGGATCAGCGCTGGAGGCGATCCTGCGCAGCGCCGATCACCTGGGGGCCCGGCCGCTCGGCAGCGTGACCAGTCATGCGGTGGCTGAATGCGTCGACGACGTTCTGCTCTCCACACCTCGGGTCGCGTGAGTCGCCCGAGCGTCCGACCGCGCCCGCCCCCCGATGCCCGATCACGCCGCCCCAACGTCGACCAGCAACCCCTGGCATGCGCTGACACCGCAGGTGGTGCAGGCGCAGCTGCAGTCAGCGCCCGAGGGGCTCGACCAGGCCGAGGTCCGCCGCCGGCTCACCCTTCACGGCCCCAACCGCCTGGCGCCACCGAAGCGCCGGGGGCCGCTGCTGCGCTTCCTGCTGCAGTTTCACAACATCCTGCTGTACGTGATGCTCGGCGCGGCCGCGATCACGGCAGCGCTCGGCCACTGGGTCGACACCGGCGTGCTGCTGGCTGCGGTGGTGGTCAACGCGATCATCGGCTTCATCCAGGAGGGCAAGGCGGAGTCGGCACTCGAGGCCATCCGCGCGATGCTTGCACCCCACGCCACCGTGCTGCGCGACGGTGGGCGGCAGGAGATCGACGCCGCCGATCTGGTGCCGGGCGATCGGGTCCTGCTGGCATCGGGCGACCGGGTCCCGGCCGACCTGCGACTGGTCGAGGTCAGGGAGCTGCGCGTCGAGGAGGCGGCACTCACCGGCGAGTCGCTGCCGATGGACAAGGACAGCCTCGCGGTCGCCGCCGACGCGCCGCTCGGCGATCGCACCGGCATGGCCCACGCCGGCACGCTGGTGGTCTATGGCCAGGCGGTCGGGATCGTCGTGGCCACCGGGGCGCGCACCGAAATCGGCCAGATCAACCGCATGCTGGCGGGGATCCGCCACCTGAGCACGCCGCTCATTCGCCAGATCGACCGCTTCGGCCGATTCCTCGCGCTGACCATCCTGACGCTGGCCGCCGCCACCTTCGTGCTCGGGGTACTGTGGCGCGGCCACGCGCCGGCGGAAATGTTCTTGATGGTGGTCGCGCTTGCCGCCTCCGCCATCCCGGAAGGTCTGCCGGCGATCATGACGGTCACGCTGGCGCTCGGCGTGCAGCGCATGGCGCGGCGACACGCGATCGTGCGCCGGCTGCCCGCGGTGGAGGCGCTGGGCTCGGTGACGGTGATCTGCTCGGACAAGACCGGCACCCTGACCCGCAACGAGATGACGGTGAGGCGCGTGGTCTGCGCCGGTCTCGACGTGACCGTGTCGGGCGCGGGCTATGAGCCGACGGGCGAGTTTCGGCTCGGCAACCGGGTGATCGACCCGAGTCGTCATCCGGCGCTGGCGATGGCGCTGCGCGCCGGGGTGCTGTGCAACGACGCCCAGTTGCGCCACGAACAGGGCGTGTGGCAGGTGGTGGGAGACCCGACCGAGGGTTCCCTGCTGGTGCTGGGCCGCAAGGCGGGCTTCAGCGAGCCGATCGGCAGCGCCGAGTGGCCGCGTCTCGATGCCATCCCCTTCGAGTCCCGGCACCGCTTCATGGCCACCTGGCACCGCGATGCCGACGGCCATGCCTGGATCTTCGTGAAGGGCGCCCCGGAGCGAATGCTCGAGATCTGCGCCTTCGAGCGCAGCGATGACGGGGAGCGCCCGATCGAGGTCGACACCTGGCGCCGGATGGCCAACGACGCGGCGGCGCGCGGCCTGCGTCTGCTCGGCCTGGCCTGCAAGCGCGCGGCGCCGGCCGGCGCACGCCTGGGCTTCGCCGACGTCGAGCAGGGCTTCACGATGCTGGGCCTGGTGGGCATCGTCGACCCGCCGCGCGAGGAATCGATCCGCGCCGTCGCCGACTGCCACCAGGCCGGCATCCGCGTGAAGATGATCACCGGCGACCATGTCGAGACCGCACGCGCGATCGGTGCCCAGCTGGCCATCGGCGCAGGTCGGCCGGCAATCACCGGCGCGGAAATCGCGCTGATGGACGACGCAGCCTTGCGCCGGGTGGTCATGGAGGTGGATGTGTTCGCCCGCGCCAGCCCCGAGCACAAGCTGCGGCTGGTGCAGGCCCTCCAGGACGAGGGGCAGGTGGTCGCCATGACCGGCGATGGCGTCAACGACGCGCCTGCGCTCAAGCGGGCCGACGTCGGAATCGCGATGGGCAGGAAGGGCACCGAGGCCGCCAAGGAAGCCTCGGATGTCGTGCTGGCCGATGACAACTTCGCGACCATCGCCGCCGCGGTACGCGAAGGCCGGGCGGTCTACGACAACCTGAAGAAGTTCATCCTCTTCTCGCTGCCGACCAACGGCGGCGAGGCGCTGGTGGTGATCGCGGCGATCCTGTTCGAGCTGACGCTGCCGCTGACGCCGGCGCAGATCCTCTGGATCAACATGGCCACCTCCATCACCCTCGGTCTGGCGCTCGCCTTCGAGCCGGCCGAGGACGGGATCATGCGCCGTCGGCCGAGACCCCCGGGGGAATCGCTGCTGTCGGGCTTCTTCGTGTGGCGCGTGCTCCTGGTATCCACGCTGATGATGACCGGTGCGCTCGGCCTGTTCCTGTGGGAGCTGTCGCTGGGCACCAGCATCGAGACCGCGCGGACCATGGCGGTCAATGCCATCGTGGTGGCCGAAATGTTCTACCTGATCAACAGCCGTCACGTGCTGGCGAGCGTGCTGAACCGCGAGGGCCTCACCGGCAACCCGAAGGCGCTGCTGGCGATCGCCGCCTGCATACCTCTTCAGCTGGCTTTCACGCATCTGCCCGCGATGCAGGCCATCTTCGGCTCGACCGACCTCGACCTGCTCGAGTGGCTCAAGGTGCTGGGCGCGGGTCTGCTGGTGTTCGGCGTGGCCGAGCTCGAAAAGCTCGTCATCCGGCGCACGCCCATCCGCGAGCGTCTTCAGTGAAGCTTCACCCGCGGCCCGGTGCCCCGGGTGAGCGCGCGCGACGCCGAGCCGAGCGCGGTCTTCCACCAGCCGTGCAGCGCCACCTGGTGCATGGTGTAGAGCGAGCGGTACATCGCCCGCGCGAACAGCCCCTCGACCCACAGGTTGCCCCCGACCAGCGCGCCCATCAGATTGCCCACGGTCGAGTACTCGCCCAGCGACACCAGCGAGCCGAAGTCGCGATAGCGCCAGGGCTGCAGCGGCTTGCCCTCGAGCCGCCGGCGCAGCTGGCGCACCAGATGCGAGGCCTGCTGGTGGGCCGCCTGCGCGCGCGGCGGCACCGTGACGCCCTCGCGCCCGACCCAGGGCGCGGCGGCGCAATCGCCGATCGCGAACACATCCGGGTCGAGCGTGCTCTGCAGTGTGGGGGTCACGAGCAGCTGGTTCAGGCGGTTGGTCGGCAGCCCGTCGAGCGAGGCCAGCCACGCGGGCGCCTTCACCCCGGCGGCCCACACCACCAGCTCGGCGGGCAGCAGCACGCCGCCGTCGAGCACCACGCCCTGCGCATTGACCTCGGTGACCCGCGCGCCGGTGTGCAGCCGCACGCCCAGGCCGGCGAGCAGCTCGGCCGCCGAACCGGCGATGCGCTCGGGCAGTGCCGGCAGGATGCGCGGGCCGGCCTCGATCAGGTGGATGCGGATGTCGCGCTCGGGATCGATGCGCTCGAGGTTGTAGGACACCAGCGTGCGGGTGGCCTTGTGCAGCTCGGCGGCGAGCTCCACGCCGGTGGCCCCGGCGCCGATGATCGCCACCTGCAGCTGGCCGGGCGCAAGCGGCACGCCCTGCATGTGCGCCCGCAGGCAGGCATTCACCAGCCGACGATGAAAGCGCTGCGCCTGCGCGGGCGTCTCGAGGGCGATCGCATGGCGCTCCACGCCCGGCGTGCCGAAGTCGTTGGTCTGGCTGCCCACCGCCATCACCAGCGTGTCGTACTCGCGCACATAGGGCGCCGAGACCGGCGTGCCGTCGTCGTCGAGGATGGGCGACACCTGCACCTGCCGGCGCGCGCGATCGAGGCCGACCATCTCGCCCACCCGATAACGGAAGCCGTGCCAGTGCGACTGCGCGAGGTAGTCGGTGGCATGCGCGTGCAGATCGATGCTGCCGGCGGCGATCTCGTGCAGGTGCGGCTTCCAGAAGTGCGAGCGCGACTTCTCGATCAGGGTGACATGGGCCAGGCCGCGCCGGCCCAGCGTGTCGCCCAGGCGGGTGGCGAGCTCCAGCCCGCCGGCGCCGCCGCCGACGATGACGATGCGGTGCGGCGTCGGTGACGCGGAACGCGGCGCGACCGTCGCCGTGGCATCGCCCGCGGTGCTGATGTCGCTCATGCCTTCGTCGCCCCCGCCTCGCCGTAGCGCTCGACCAGCAGGAACTTCTGCACCTTGCCGGTGGGCGTGCGCGGCAGCGGGTCGGCCTGCGCGAACACCCGCTTGGGCGTCTTGAAGCCGGCCAGCCGCTCGCGGCACCAGGCCTTCAGCGCGTCCTCGTCGATGGCGGCGCCACCGGCCGGAACCACCACCGCGCTCACCGCCTCGCCCCAGAGGTCGTCGGGCAGGCCGATCACCGCGCAATCGGCCACGCCCGGATAGGCGAGGATGGCGGCCTCGACCTCGGCCGCGTGCACGTTCTGCCCGCCGGTGATGATCATGTCCTTCACCCGGCCGCTGATATGGAGGTAGCCGTCCTCATCGAGGCGGCCGAGGTCGCCGGTGTGCAGCCAGCCGTCGCGGAAGGTCTCGGCCGTCTTGGCGGGATTGTCGAAGTAGGCGGTGATGGTGTTCGGCGAGCGCCCGCAGATCTCGCCCACTTCGCCAGCGGGCACCGGGCGGCCGGATGCGTCGACGACCCGGATCTCGGCGAACATCACCGCGCGCCCGATCGAGTCGGGGCGGGCGATGCGATCTTCGGGCGTGCTCAGCACCAGCGCGCCGGTCTCCTGCATGCCGTAGTACTCGTAGAGCGACGGGCAAAGCCGCGCGATGGTCTGGTCGCGCACCGTGGGCGGCAGCATCGAGCCGGCGTAGACCACC
>Ga0315902_10006125_pt1 | contig 16763 bp, 18 predicted proteins | sample LakEriMetagenome_9_FD_203523 | JGI IMG/M metagenome (GOLD analysis project Ga0315902, IMG submission 203523) | Freshwater fungal communities from buoy surface, Lake Erie, Ohio, United States - Buoy 12 MA117 | ecosystem: Environmental > Aquatic > Freshwater > Lake > Lake biofilm | place: USA...
TTAAAAATAATTTAAAAGAGTATAATAGAATATATAAGATAATACAATGTCAGACGCTTTATTCCACGAACTTATTCTAAATCATAAGATATTCTTACTACCAAAAGAAGTAAATTTACATATAGATACCACTATTTATAATAAGTTAGTAAGTGATGTTGGTAACAAATGTTGTAAGGATGGCTATGTTAAAAAAGATAGTATTAAAATAATAGATAGAACTATTGGCAAAGTTGACGCTATCCATTTTAATGGACGTATTCAAATAGATATAAGATATAGTGCTCTAGTTTGTAATCCAAGTGAGGGAACTATTATAACAGGTGGAGTTATTAATGGTATTAATAAGATGGGCGCACAAGTTATATTAGAACCACTATCTATCGTGTTACCCAAACAACATCACGAAAACCCAGAAGTATTTAAAAATCTTAAAAAGGGTGAAAAGGTTAACATTAATATTATAGGTACTAAGTTTGAACTACACAATACAGAAATATGTGCTATTGGATTAATAGTTTAATATGTTAACCACTATAAAGCGAATAGTAGATGTATAAAATAATATGTATAAAAAAATTGATTGTCTCTTTTTTATACATGTCTATTAATAATCTGCGATTATAAATTAAATAAATGGAAGTCAAAAATAAGTTTAGAAATCTATTTATCCTAAGTCCATCATATACTGATACCACTAAAATAGAGAACTTCAAACTGTTAAACTGGAACCAAAATGGACAAAGTGATTTAATTATAGGTAGGAAATCTGGCTATTTTATACCACATAGTACACTACACTTTGCCACACAAGAAGTGGGTATATTATACTATGATGGCAACGAATATTACTCTGTATTTACTAACAATGATAGTGTGAATATACAAGAGGCTCAACGTGTTATGGCAAATATTCCAGTAGTATTACCTTAATAAAGTATATTAAATAGCTAAACAGCTATTTTTAATATGGTTGAGGGAAATATTGTGAATATTTTCCCATATATCTTTATCATATATTTCCATAAAATCACGGAATATTACTGATCCTATTTTTATTATACCATCGGATGTGGTTGTATTATATGCGTATTTATATAGATTATCTGGATTTGAAAAATGAATAGCTTTATTAGACTGGTAAACCCTTCGCCAAATATTATCCTCTAATATAATATTATTACCACTACATATAATCCCACAGTAATTATACAATTCAATATCATTGTATTTTACTGAATTTACTATTTTACTCATGTTAGTATCTATGTTAAGTAATTCTAAATCTACAAATCCAGTAGGATAATATTTATAGTTCATTACTTCCACTATATCACCATTTAATTTTGATAGTATTAAGTTATTTATTTGTTGGTCAACCAATGGATTGTTACATTCTGTGTAGTCTGAAAATACAAGATTTCCTATTTTTATTTGATGTGTTGTAGTAGATAAGCAACACACTCTTTTCGCTATTTTTTCTGGTATTGCGTCCACCATGCTAATAATTCTGGATGGAGTGCTATCTACATAGACAATATGACTACCTGTTACACTAACACCCCCATATTTATATAGTACTGCGCCCACGTCTAATATAAAATCATATGTTGATAGTACCATATTATTAGGTTCTATAAAATCGCCTACTTTTATATTGGATATTAGTTTATCTCCTATAATAGTATCTGGACTAAAACACATAACACATATAGGACACGCAAATATACCCACAATGGGAATAGGACACATTAAACACATACTCATTAAGAACATGGTTAGTAGTCCAAACATCATAAGAAAGATAAGCAATATAGGTGTGGGACCATTAATAAAACTATCAAAACTCATTCTTAATGCTTCTAAATAATAGTACACCATCTGGAATACAGCATATTGTTGTCGCATAATGGTTTTAAATTTTTCGCTATAAAATTGAGTGGCGGCTACATGGTTCTGGATTTTTGTGAAAATTTCAGCCACAATTTTATTAAATAGTTCACGTAAAACTGTGGCCATTTTTCTAAAAACATTTATAGTATTTGTAATTTGCATCAATGCTTTTGTGATAGTAGTTAATATGTGAGCTATTGGTTTTATAAGTATATCAAAGTATTTTTTAAAAATATTTGTGGTACATTCGTTAAAATTATCCACTGTAGCTTCAAGAAAATTATCACCTTTAAAATACCCCGCTATTGGAATTATATAGGGTCTACATTTATAATCACTCCAATTTTGAGTTATATGTTTACTATTATAATAAAGAATAGTGGCACCATATATAAAATAGAATATAAATACATATACTATAATTTGTAGTATGGACCACTTATGGTTTTTTAGATAGTCTATCATATTATATATGGAGAAACTATTCTAATATAGTCATACGTAATGTATTGGTTGGCAAATCTATTTTTTCACTACTAAAAACCACATCTAGTTGTTTGGTTAAAAAACTAGCAAAAAATGGAGTGGTAAGTTCTAACCCATTTTTTAAAAGTTTTTCCAGAAAAAATTCTATTTTTTTATCCAACAAAATATCCGTTTTAACTACGAAATATGTAGCTATATTTGTAGGAGTATCCAGTTTATCTAATTGATCTATTGATGTTATATTATAATGACTAAACATACGTTGTAGAATATGTACTGAATATGCTCTTTCTATATTTAGATAATAGTTAAACTTAGTTGTACCATGTAAATATATTATGTTAAGTAGCAGTGCCACTATCTCAGCGTAGGTTTCTGATAAATAGAATGGGATCTGGCCATTAAATCCATAATAGTTTCTATAATATTCATTCATACTATCCACATTTTTGTCAAAGTTATAGAAATGTACCATTTCATGAAATAGTACCTTGTGGGCCTCTTCCCTTCTAAAAATACAAATAAAATTCATGCTGGTATTACGATAGAACTGTGTTACAGCACTATTGACATGCTCTACATCAATCCTACTATCTTTAGCTGGAAATATTTTTTTGAATGGGGTAGGAAACCACCAAATAGTGACAGGTTGACTAACTTTAGCTATTTTAATAAACCATTTCACTCTGGCTACAAATTTATCTATATCTTCTTGTGTAGTATTGTAATCTATAATATTAATATTATATTGATTGGTATTAATATTACAATATTTGTGAGTATTTTTAACTATAAATTCTCTAATAGTATTACACATAAATTTCCGGTTTAATAGATGGATATTTTTTTCAATTGAAAAAGGTTTCCACTTCATATATAATGAAGATATTATAAAAAAAATTGAAGGGCGTTAAAAAAAACAGTGATCAACAAATGGGCGTAAGAAATCTTAATACACTAATTAAAAAATGCGCATCAGATAGTATTGAAAATGTACATCTTACATCTCTAGATCATCAAAACTTAGCAGTTGATCTACAACTATTTCTATATAAATTTCAAATTCAATGTAGGGATCCAGTAAAAGAAATTTATAAACAAATAGTACACCTAAAGAAATATAAAATTAATCCAATCTACGTTTTGGATGGAAAACCACCAGCTGAAAAGATGAGTGAATTATATAGACGTGCTAACATTAGAAATAAGAGTAGAGAAATATTAGAGTGTCTATCAAATAAAGATATTAATGATAATAATGTAAAAGAGAGATTAGTTGAGTTAAAAAAGAATAGTATTAGTATTAGTAATGTATTAAAGAAGAGGATAAAATTATTGTGTGAAATTATGAATGTGGAATTTATTGATAATATGAACATGGAGGCAGACAAGGCTATTAGTATTCTATACAAAACTGGTAGAATTAGTGGTGCTATTTCAGAAGATAATGATATGTTAGTATATGGATGTGGTTATCTTTATAGGTTTTACAAGTCTACTAGTGACTATGTATGTAGAATTAGTTTAGATAAGATATTAGAATGTTTGGATGTTACATATGAGCAGCTTATTGATATCTGTATATTAAGTGGATGTGACTATTATAAAAATATTAAATATAATGTAGATGTGAAGACTTCTTTTGTAGCATATAGTTTAATAAAAAAATATGGATGTATTGAAGCATTAGATGATAAAAATATGATACCCCTAGATATGAATTATAATAAGATTAGGGAAATATATATTAATTAATAATATAATTGAATGATATGGTTAATGGACAAATCATTTATTCTAATATTTATTTTACTAATTGTATTTTTATATTTTTTAATAAAAAAAAATTCTAAAATGGAATATTTTGAAAATAGGGATGATCAATCATTAAAAATAATATTACAGGTTGATGACTCTTTTAAGTTATACTATAATGATACATTATATGTTGAGGGTGTTAATTGGGATAGATCACATGAGGTAATTATTCCAGATGCGGAAGAGGATACACGTATAGTTATAGATGCTACTAATACTGGTGGGGTTGGTGGAATATGTGCTAAATTTTATTGGGATGGTAAAGAGATATGTAGTAATACAGACGTATTAATTTGTGCGGGTCAAAAGATAGATAACAATACTATAATAAGTAATAAACGTGTAGGATGTACTAGTTCTACTCAAATACATATAGCTAATAATTTTAAAAAATTTGATAATAATATTAGTGATTGTTTAGAATATGCTAAAAACTATGGATATGAATACGCAGCTATAGACAGAAATAATGTATGTTATGCATATAATACAAGTCCAATATTAGTTAAAGATTGTCAGGCAAGCTATAATGATCATGTGGTGTACTCAACCAGACATAATATAGAGAAATTACAAACCTTAGCAAATAATGCTATTAATATATGGAATAATATAGATGGTAGATTAAGAGATTGTAATTGGGTTTGGGTAGGTGATGATAATGGTGACCATGCGGTAGGAACATTTAGATGGTATTTTATAATACCACGAAGATCAAAAACACCAAGATGTACAAACCCATTAGCTAGTAATTTTACGATAGATACGTGTAAAAATATTTCAAGTAATGAAAAATGTATAGATACAATAAATAGAAAATATTATTCAAATGATACACTTTGTAATAAAACATTAGACTATGATGATTTAGATATGTTTATTTATTTAAATAGTAAATTAATACGTTTTTTGAGTAGTTATAGTGATATACGTCTAATAGATAATGGTAGTTCTGATTTGTTTGATAAACATACACACCAAAATTATAATGAATTTATAGGAAATTATATTACGGATATATGTTCATTAATAGAATTGTTAACATATTTAGCACACAAAACGGACTATCCTATAGATGTTGTTAATACAACTGATAATGGAAATATCTTACCATCATGTCCACAATTTTCATATTTACTACAACAATCATTAAATAACACCAGCGAAATTGATACTAATATGACGCATACAAATAATATATATAAAACTATAAAAGATACATACAAACGACTATTTATTATTGTATATAAATTAAACCTAATTATAGGTATATAAGAGTACATATTACTAGATCACTCAATTTTATCACAATATAAAGATAAGAATTCTAAGTATAATAAGAAGATAGATTAAATATGTTTGGATTTAGAACACTTTTTTCGTTTAATGTTTCAAGTATATACTTAGCGAAATATCCAGAAGGTGTTTATGTGAGAACAGAAGAAAATCGTAATGTAAGTGATAACATTAAAGATATGTCAGATAGTGAATTTCAGGAGTTAGTAGATCAGTTGGGTGATGAGGTGTTTATGTATGAAAAACTAAAAGAGTTAACAATAATAACTACAGTTCCTCAAGATAATATTGATATGTCACATTTTACAAAATTTCCTGCTAGGTTAACAACATTATATTTAACTACTTTAAATGTAGATCTTAGTAGTTTAACTCATATTAGTACTTTAAAGTTGATGTATTTGGGTATATGGGAAAAGCTGCCTAAATCAATAAAGCAATTGGAGGTAACGGAAGTGTTGTATCTGATAAATGATGTTAATAATTTTATGCGATATTTGCGTAGTAATAATATAGATGTGATACTTAATAAGATAGTTGATTTAGAGGTGGTGCGTAAAAAGATGCCAATAATATTATGTAATAAAAACTATAGTGAGAGGGAAGTTTTAAGTTATATTGATAGTTATATTGATCCTAATATTTTCATGCGTATCTTAAGCAAATATTAAATTATTTTCTGTATTTTAATATATAATGTTGAATGCTCTAATAAGTAAAATAGATTTGAAGAATCCTATTCATATGTATGCTATAATTGCAATTATAATATGGATGATATATTTAATCAATGGTTCTCGAGCATATTATGAATAGTTATAGTGGTGTGGTAATGTGGTTTTAGAAATAAAATACAAAACTGATCTATTTAAAATATATTAGTTTTTTATTATTATGAAATAGTATATAACAATGATATTTGATAAAGTGTTAGATACGCGAACTGGTCAAATTATTATTTCTATAATATTAGGATTAGGTTTGGCTATGATGTTTAATAAGTCATGTAGTGGTAAAAACTGTTATATAGTTAGATCGCCTAATCCAAAAGAGATAGAACAAAATGTATATCAGTTTGAAAATGACTGTTATAAATTTAGTGCTATTGCTACAAAATGTGGTAAAAAAGAAAATGTAGTGAAATCGGATAGTTTACTAATTTAGGGCCAATTTTTTAACTACAAAAAATAATCCACCAGCTACCAAACTTTTAGCCAACAATAATACATATGGATTTGGACTAACTCTACCAATAGCTTTATTTAAAAAGGCAGTAGTATGTTCAAAATTTAATAGAACAAACACTAAAACTACCAGAAACACATCTTTTAACTCACCAAGTAAACGCTGTGAAAATGATTTTTCACCAGAACTCATAGGTAATAATTGCGACTGCTGTTCATATTGTGGATGTGGTTGAGCAAATTGTTGCTGTTGTTGTAATAGCTGCTGTTGTTGTTGTTGCTGTTGTAATAGCTGTTGTTGTTGTTGGGCTAGCATTTGTTGTTGATATTGCTGTTGTTGAAGCTGTTGCTGCATTAGTGCTTCATTATTAGGAGAGTGTTCGTCATTATCCAGATTTTGTATAACTTGATCAACTATAGCCATACCATTTCCATCCATTGGCGGATTATTATCTAGCTGTTGTAAATCAGCAATACTAGTGGTGTTACTCATTATATATGAACTAGAGTATTTAAATAATTAAATTTTAAACGTATATTTTTTTAGCTATAAATTAACAGCCACAACATATATTCATTACTTGTGCCAAAATAGTGAAAATTAACATGATAAATGATACCAACGCAAATACTAATATTAATTTTTCATTGGTCATTAAGCATATATATTATTGTGAAATATATTATACCAAAATAAAAATATAAAGTCATTTAGACCATATTTATCTATATATTCAGTTATCTGTGAAAAATAAGGCTTTATTGTTGAACCAGTAATATTATATTTATTGTTCCAACTATTAATAAGTAATAAAATACGTTCCCTACTTATTTTAAAAATAGGAAATAATGTAAATCTTAGAACATTTATTTCAATATTTATCTTTGTAAAAATCGCCTTAATATCATCTATTCGGTCTATAACTGATCTAGACACCTCACTTTTTACCAAATGTTTTGGATAGTCCGTAATCTCATCTAATAGCTCATCTATATAGAATACTCTAGTATAGAGTGTGTTATCAGAAAGATTATTAACATGTTCTACAAAAAAATATTCTGAATTTAAATTTGTTATATTTCCCGGATTAGAACTATAATTTTTAGCAATATATAACATATCCACAATTTGTGAAAAAGTGACAATGTATTTAGATAAATTACCTACACCAATATATCTACCATAATTAATTTGTAAATTAGCAGGATCACTATCCATAAAATATATAAAGTCATATTCGGTATTCACATGATCAATATTTAGTATAAAGTCTAAAAACGTCCTATATGTATTACCAATACAATATAGACTATTACCTTCAGTTGGTTCTACTATATTAATTGGTATAAATGCTTTAGTATTAACATTCTTATCTACTATCACTACTGGATCAGGTAAAGTATTTAATATTTTTATAAATTTCTGGAAATCAAAAAGTGGTGTTTTCCCCTTTATAAAAAAATCTAAATTCAATAAATCAAAATCACTACTAATATGTTTATATTTAATATTTTCCATACTAATATATTCATGATTATTATAAATATGTAGAATACTATCATACAATATACACAATGTTTGGTTCTCCATAGAAATAAATACATCAGATATATAGCAGTCGTTTCGGTGAAACTTAAGTATTATAGCCTCATTATTTATATATGTAACTAATATATATATATAAGTATAATACACTAGCGCTGTTGAAATAGTCTTTATATCATGTGTTAAGTCTAGTTTTAATATCAGACTATTACTATGTAAATCATTTATAAACACTATATTATTTATAAAGTAGTATGATAAGTAATGACCATTATAAATGAAAATATAGACAGCTTTATTTATATTTTCAGTAGTCAATAGTTTTAGAGAAAAATCTAAATTGCGAAGTAAAGTAGTGGATACTCCGGTGAAAACTTCTACTATTTTATTATTCAATATTTGTAAGTAACTAGTATTATATCTAAATGGTATATGATATTTTTTGGCAAGTATAATATCACTATCTTTATATAGAATTATTTTATTATCTAAATATTTAATAAAATAATTATTTGTTAGCTGGATCATATATATTATCTTTATACAATAGCCTTAGATGTTTAAATAGTTTGCGTGGATTTACAATTATTTTGTTCTTTCTATAAATATGCCGTAAACTTTTTAGTAGATCACGATAATTATATTTATAAAACTCTATAGCACGTGGAATAGTATAGATGTTTCTATCATAAAAATATGAATTATTAAATGGATTACTAGGTGTTGTCTTACCTATATCAGTTACATCACTAGCAAAACTATCAGATTGAACTAATAATGAAGGGTTGACAATAAAAGTATTTAGATCACGTTGTACATAGGTTACATACATCATATCTATTGCTTTCTTTTTTGAATTAAGTATAGTATTATATATATGTCTGATTGTTCCATGTGTATTAATTACATAGCCAAAAGTGCATGCTATTCTAAAATAATTGGGTAATATTTGTATTTTGTCATAATAGTAGTTGTCATCCCGAATATTTTCAAATGTTAAATCGGGTGGTTCTCCACCATTTTTATGAAAATGGTCAACTAAATCATTAATTTCATCAGATGTCATAGGAAACTCAGAAGTCTTCCACCAATATAGACCACCCAAATAAAACATATCAGCATCTTTTGGTATCTTTATTACTAAATCAGAATCTTTGATGATAAATTTAGCATCATCTTCTAGTATTAGAACATTATCAAAATTATTATCTATGGCATACTTTAATGCTTTTAGGTGACTAAGCATACATCCAACTTTTCCCATAACTTTATCAGGATTACGACTCATAGTATTAAAGTTTGTCTTCTGCATCCAATAGTCTACTTGTTCATCACTCATAGTACTACCATCCACAGCACGTATACGAGTTCCACATAAACCCAGTCTAGATAATTCATGTTCAATGTTTTGTCTACGTTCTGGTCTACGATCCAAATTAATATACAGTATATTCAAGTCACGTAAATTAATAGACACATCACGTATAACAGTACCACTTTCAATGGGCATATTATATATTAATAAATTATTTAAAAATAGAAATAATTGTATATTATATGATAGGGGCATTATTACAATTATCTGCGTATGGCACCGAAAATATCTATATGAATGGTAACCCACAGGTTAATTTTTTTAGGAGTGTTTATAGACAACATTCTAATTTTGCCATGGAAAATATAAGAATAGATTATGATGGAACAAATTGTTTGACTGATAAAAACCCCACAACATTCACTTTTAATATAAAACGACATGCTGACTTACTTGGACCTATTTTTTTGGTAGTTAGTCTACCCAATATATGGAGTGATGATAAATATAAATTTCAGTGGATTAAAAACCTTGGTTCTCAAATTGTGGAACGCGCAACACTCTATTTTGATAGCCAAAAAATCCAAGAAATTCATGGGCATAGTCTTCATATCTATCATCGTCTAAAATGTAACTATTCTAAAAATCTAACATATAATGACATGATAGGACACTCTCCTAAATTATATAATCCCACCAATTTTAATACTAATACCTATAAAAATGGAAAACTTGGATCCACCCCACCTTCTATTAATGGTGATTTACTATATATACCACTTACTTTTTTTTTTACATCTATGAGTGGTTTGTACTTACCATTAATATCACTACAATCATGTGAAATATCTATTCAAATAGAACTTAAAAATGTGAATGACTGGTTTACTATAATAGATCAGAACCAGCTTTCTAAAACGTATGGAAAACGAGTAAGACCAACTAATTTTGATACAATATTTAAGTTTATAGAAAAAACCAATTTTAAAACAGCGTTTGAAATATATATAGATGCTACATATATATATTTGGACAATGATATAAGACGTAAATTTGCGTTGTCCACAAATGAATACCTAATAACACAAAATCAGTTTTATGTGGCTAGAAATTTACCATCGAAGTATACTGCTGACATTAAATTCCTTAATTTAATAAAAGAACTATATTTTTATCTACAAAAAAGTACAGTAAATACTACAAATTTATGGTCAAATTTTAGTAATATAGATATGCCATATGAGAACTATTTCCAAGGTGATATTGATAGTTATACATACATTGATGCCCTATCAATAAATGATATTAGACTACAGGCAATTAATAATTGGTCTAACTATAAATCTGATATTCTACAGACAGCCCTATTACGTTTTAATGATGATGATAGAACATTGTTATTAGATAATAAATATTTTCGTGGTGTACAAGTATATCAACATCATGTAGGTAGTAATAACTATTCATTTGACGAGGATGTCTATATTTATAATTATAATTTTGGTTTGGAGGCTGATATATTTCAACCAACTGGCGCATGTAATTTTACAGCTCTAAAAAAAATGCAACTTATGGTCAATATGCTACAACCGCCTATTAATAGAATATTTACAATTATTTATGCAAATATTATTACTAATAATATGGATATTAACATCTATTTTAGAAATGTATATTTTACTAATAGTGTAAATAATGTGACAGATAATGTATTTACTAATAATTTACAAATTACATCATATACTGGTGGTAATCTATATGGTAAAGTAAATAATAATAATATGTATATTACTGGATTTGACTTAGCATATTCTGCTAACAAGACAATACTTAATAACCAATTTAGTTTAACAGGTGGAAGCATAAAAATATGTGATGATTTTTGGAATGTAATAAGTACAAGTATGATAGTTGATGGTGTTATAGAATTTACCTATGTAAATGTGGAAATAAAATATAAGTATAAGGTAGACTATGTTTTAGTTAATACAACTGATAGCACTCAAAATTATAGTGTGAATAATATTAATAGTACAGACTATAATAATATTGTACAATTGTTCCCAAATATGGTAAAATATAGTGATATTGATGGTTTACAAGTGTCTAGTATAATAAAAAGTATATTAGAAAATAAACCAAGAAATGGTTTAAGTATAACTAATATAAATATACACTCAATTGATATAGTTAATCACAAACTATATGTGTTAGTAACATTAGATGATGATGTAAAGTATTATAATGGTTGTATAACTTATACAAAATTGTATACATTGAATAGTGTTGTACCAGATGTAGTATTAAATATAATAAACTTGTCCGAAATAAACACAAAATTTATTTTATATAATGCTTCAAACATGGATTTTGCTAGAGAAATAACATTTACTAGTCCAAGTATGATAGTATTTAGAATAGAAACACTGTCGTCTGCTATGAGTAATATGTGGAATTATGATTTATACGTGGAAGGGATAAATTATAATTCGTTACAGGTAGTGGGTGGTTATGGAAGTATCAAATATGCTACATAATGATATTCTAAATAGTATTAAAAAATATTTAAAAATATATTTATGTTTTAATATTATATTATGGATGATAAGTGTTCTATATGTTATGATAATTTAGATATACAGCCAAAATATACATTACCATGTCAACATACATTTCATACAGATTGTATAATAAAGAGCTTAAGACAATCAAATGAATGTCCATATTGTAGAGATACTGATGGCATTACAAACAAATCATCTACAAATGATAGTGATAATGTATTAGATATTGCGGGACCAATGTTATTTAGTGATTTTAACTATAAATTAGATAAGGAATATGATGATTATTCTGAATATTTAGATGATAATTCTAAAGAATTTAAAAAGGATTTTGTGTCTCTAAAAAAACATGCTAATATGTGTAAAAAACAGTTTTATGCTGTAGATAAAAAGCATAAAACTGAATGTGCTAAAATTATTATGAACCACATGAATACTATTGAGAAGTCTAGTGAGTTTGTTGAGATGAGTAATAATGTTAAGACACTTAATAAAATGATTGGAAATATTAAAAGAAAAATATATAAAAAGTTAAAGGATGATGGTCTTAGTATTGATTCGGATATCCGCAACTTCACGGAGGTTTATTTAGATAAAAAGATTGGTGGTCCATCTGATTTTGAACTATCTAAATTTTCACCATCCTATAATAGTCCTATGTATGAATTTTATTTTTAGTTTATAATAGATAGACTATTTAGTGTACAAAGTGGTTGTCTATATATATGGCTATACTAACAAAAAAATATTTAACAAATTTATTAAATATTAACCATAAGTTCCTCTGGTCGCCAATCTTCGTATGTGCCATTAGGTAGATATCTTCTAATAATAAGAGGCATTTTTTTCTGTAAAAGTTCTTGAATAGCTATAAATTTAGTATCCCTTATATTAGGATCAAATGAAACACATGGTGACATTCCTTCAGCTAGTTGTGTAGCTCTTAAACCAATTAGTTTAGTATATTCATATCGTGACATAATAGGTAGTGTTTCTTTACGTCTACTATCCAAACGCTCATATGTCTTATCCTTACTAACTATTTCAAATTTGTTATTCTCGCTAACATTAATAATATTCTCGTCTTCTTCCTCATCCAAATCCTCTATAACATCATCCTCCAACTCTTTATCATCTTCTTCCTCTATATCAAAGTTCACTACTTGGTCATCATCATCCTCAATATCATTATCTAAGTCGTCATCATCAATTATAGAATCGGATTCTTTATCACTCATTATATAAGTCTACAACAATATTTTTCAAAAATAAAAATCAATTTTTTTTGAAAAATATTATTTATGTGTTTTTCCAAGAACTATTACAGTAGTTACAAATATAAACATATTTTAGATTTTCAGGATCATATTTAATAAATATAACAAGTGAAGTTAGTTTTTCCATAAACTTAAAATATGGATGCCATTCTCTAATCTTACTTTCTATAGCTGAACGTTGGGACAAGTCCTTTATCACTATTAAACATGAAACATCATCTACATCTACAATACTAATGGCAAAAGACGACATATCCTTAGTTAACCTATCACGCCAATTAAAACTATGTATATTAAGCTCTGTTAGATATAACACATTAGTATAATCCATATTAGAAACACACTCATCATTAATACATCTCATAGTATTAATACGTGGTAATGTATTATCATATTTAATATATGGATTATTGGTAATATTATGTGTCAAAAATACATTATTGTGTTGATTTGTATATATACATCCACACTTATTATAGTCAACTTCCTTATAATCACATCCCTTACATTTATAGACTAGACTATTATTCTCACCAGTTTTATCAATATAAAGCATATTGGAACAGTTTTTGCAAAACTTTAGATTCATGTTATATTGTGTAACGTGATATTTTTTTATATATGTTTTTCAATTTTTTTACAATTTGTATAGGATAGTGTCTTTAGTTTTGTTTTTATAAAATGTAGATAACACTATCTTTTAAATATCCCACTTTTTTTACGGTTTTATTTTCATATGTATAGACATTATTATGAATATCTATGTAGAACGTGTAATTGTCTAAGTCTATTTGGACAACCTTTACCTTTTGTCCATTAGATAAGTCTGCTATACTATCCAATAATTCACTTCTATATATTTTTAAAATATGATTAAGAAACTCTAGCATCTAAACGATATAGTATATAACGTTTTACATATTATATTTTTAAAGTATCTGTTAGATTGCTATCATTAAAATAGTTTTTAAATGTATCTAATATAGTTTTTCCCTCCTTAAGAGCTGGACCCATAGATTGGAGTGTTTCCATTAGTTGTTTCTGTGTTGATATTAATTCTTTTGTAGTCTCATTTAAATTTTGTGTATCCATGGGTGATAATTTTTCTATAACATTCATGTAACTTTGTTTTGTATCAAGTGTATTATTAGGTGGTTCAAAGTCTTCTTTTGTGGAATCCACCGAACTAACACTACTATTATCATCCACAAATTCTTCTTTTTCTATTTTTTCTTCTTTTTTGCTATCTTTGGACGTGGATGCTTTTGACTTTATACGTGATCCAGATTTAAAATGTTCGTGATTATTTAATATTTCTTTTATGTTACTCTTTTTTAATCTTAGTGGTATTTGCTTATCCAAAAAAACATAAATAGTAGCAGTTAATATACCAGCTAAGCAAAATGATATTTTAATATGTTTACTCAATACAAATACTACCAATAATATGCTACTAAAAATATAATAATATAATGGTCTATTTATTTTAGTAATATATAAAATAGATGATATAAATACTAACAAATATAATAAGTCATTAACAGTTACCATTAATAATATATTCTAAATCATTATTTTTATTTTAATTATTTTTATTTAATAAACTACGTAAAAATATATAAAATTAAAATATAGTTAATTACTATATAATGGGTAAAAAGAAGCAGGCTAATAAAAGTAATAAAGACACGAAATCTAAGAATAATAACAATGATGACGTAGTCACCACACAATCACCACCTAGAAAAGAGGAACCACACACAGCACCAGTTGCTGAAGATGATGAAGATAAGGCTATCCGTGATTATCTTGATAAACTCAAAGCAAAATTAGCAGCACCAACACCAGCACCAGCACCAACACCAGCACCAGCACCAGCACCTCCTCCAGTAGTTACCCAGACACCAGCACCTTCTAGTGATGAAGGAGATGATGACCGTGCTATACGTGAATATTTAGAACAATTAAAGGCTAAATTATCGGCATCAACTCCAGCACCTCCTCAGCCTCAACAGAGTAGCACTACTGTCAGAAATATTCACGATGAATTTACTAAGTATGTTTCTAAAAATAGAGTAAAAATCAATGTGTTAACACCGTGTTATGGTGGTTTGTGTCATGTTAATTTTATTAATCAAATAATAGATACTATTGGTGTTTTTGCTAGTTATGGTGTTCAAGTAAAACTTAGATTTATTAGAAATGAGAGTTTAATAACACGTGGTAGAAATAATCTTATGGCGAAGGCAATGTATGATCAGGAGGTTAGTCACATTCTATTTATTGATAGTGACATAACCTGGCAGCCACAAGATATTATGAAATTAATTCTACATGATAAGGAGTTGTGTGGTGGTATCTATCCTCTCAAGAAATATTTCTGGGATCGTTTAAAGGGTGAAAATCTTAAACGTTTATTAGCACTCAAGGACAAACCATATAACCAGGGTTTGTCAGAGGAACAATTTTTATATCACAATTTATTAAACTATAATTTCAACCATTTAAATAATGGTACTGGTTCACTGGCTATTGAGAATAATTGTATGGAAGTGTACACATTAGCCACTGGTTTTATGTTAATTAAGCGTAGTTGTATAGAAAAAATGATGGCAGGATTTCCAGCCACAAAATATACGGATGACTGTGGCTTTTTAGAGGGTGATGAGAATAAATATGCGTATGCCTTGTTTGACTGTGCTATTGTAAACGACCACTACTTTTCAGAGGATTGGCTGTTTTGCCACAGATGGCGTGAGTTAGGTGGTAAACTATATGCTGATATTACAGTTAACCTATGGCATACAGGACAGGAAGATTATTGTGGTAGATTACTATCTACTCTAAATCTTAATTAATATTTATGTCCAAATAAAAATAGTCTATACAAATAGTACGGACTATTTTTACACGATAAATAGTAAATATAAAGCTTGATATAACGTTACATCTTAGGCCTTTACAAATTTATCAGTTAGGGTTTAATACAGTGAACTTTTTCTATAACGACATGTCAATATCTGAGATATCTCAGATATTATTACCATAATTCAGTAACAGTCTATAGATTTCCTTTTAAAATGGTATGTAGTTATAAAAAATGTTTGCTGTATTTCGTTTTTACTATCATAAAATAATATTTAGTTTTTATTTTATGATGTTAATTTATAATTCCTAAAAACTCCTAAAAACTCCTAAAAACTCCTAAAAACTCCTAAAAACTCCTAAAAACTCCTAAAAACTAACTGGGAAATATGTAAAGTCTTATTAAAGCTATACAAGCGAAAAGTGGACATTACCCAAATTATTATTTTTGCCAGTTATTAGTTTTAATAACTAAATATTTAGCTTATTAGCCGTTTAATCAATGAGATTTAATATAGT
>Ga0315902_10006126_pt1 | contig 16760 bp, 14 predicted proteins | sample LakEriMetagenome_9_FD_203523 | JGI IMG/M metagenome (GOLD analysis project Ga0315902, IMG submission 203523) | Freshwater fungal communities from buoy surface, Lake Erie, Ohio, United States - Buoy 12 MA117 | ecosystem: Environmental > Aquatic > Freshwater > Lake > Lake biofilm | place: USA...
CGTATCGACGCGGAACTGGTACGAGACTACGCATTGGCGGTCTCGGGGCTTCTAGTCCCTCGGATCGGTGGTCCCAGTGCGAAGCCGTACCAACCGGACGGCTATTGGGAAAACTTGAACTTTCCAATGCGAACCTATGTGCACGACGAGGGAGATAGCCAATACCGTCGAGGGTTGTACACATGGTGGCAGCGGACGTTTCTGCACCCGAGCATGGTAGCCTTTGATGCTCCGAGCCGAGAAGAATGTTGTGCGGAGAGAAACCGGTCGAATATTCCTCAGCAAGCTTTAGTGTTGTTGAACGACCCGACGTATGTAGAAGCCGCCCGCGCTTTGGCGGTTCGAGCGTTGCGAGAATCCTTGATACCCGGTGCTGATTCGGAGAGCGACAGGAACGATTTGGCGAGTGATTCTAACCGATTGGATTGGATGGTGCGTCAAGTGCTACAGCGTTCGCCACGTGAGGAGGAAACGACCAAACTGGTCAGTTTGCTTCGCTACCATCGCACACGTTATGAGCAAGAGCCTTTGGCTGCCAAGGCTCTTCTGGCTGTTGGTTTGTCCAGTTCACCCAGTGATTTGGATCCCAATGAAGTGGCAAGTTGGACGCACATCGCCCGTGTATTGCTGAGCTTGCATGAAACCATTACTCGCAATTGAACCTCCGAACATTGAAACGGTCCAAAGCCGCTTACCTTAGAAACGGTACGCTGGTAACCGTCAGGACAAAGAACATGGATACGAATCAACTCAAACACGTTTTGTGCCGACGACGGATGCTCGGTACAAGCACTATCGGAATCGCTGCCTTGGCAGACCTGTTGAGCAGAGGAACTGCTCGGTCGGCGGGGCTATTTACCGATGGCGAGGCGCCTAGCAACTCCAAGGGCGAATCGCGAGGAGTGTTACAATCGCTCCCTTTTCCCCAGCGCGCGAAACGGGTGATATGGCTGACCATGGCAGGTGGGCCATCGCATTTGGAGCTTTACGATCCCAAGCCCAAGTTGACCGAGATGAATGGCGAACCAATGCCCGAGAGTTTCACTCGAGGTCAGCAGTTGGCGCAGCTTCAAGGAGAAAAACTTTTTTGCTTAGGACCGGTTTTTCCATTCGCCAAATATGGCGCCAATGGAACGGAGATCAGCTCCTTGCTTCCCAATATTGGTGGGGTCATTGACGATATCTGCCTCGTGCGCTCCATGACGACAGACGCGATCAACCATGATCCCGCGCATATGTTCATGAACACCGGTTCCCAGATCGCCGGCCGACCAAGTATGGGCGCTTGGGTGAATTATGGGCTTGGGAGTATCGCAGAAAACCTGCCTGGATTCGTTGTCTTGGTTTCGACGGGAAAAGGGAGGAGTCCGCAACCGATCGCCGCTCGACAATGGAGTAGTGGATTCTTGCCCAGTCGGCATCAAGGCGTCCAATTGCGAGGCAAGGGGGATGCGGTTCTCTATCTCGGCAATCCTCCTGGGGTTAGTCGCGAGCAACAAGGCGCGGACGTCGACGCGATCAATGCGCTCAATCGCCAGCAGGATGCAATCATGCATGACCCGGAGATTGCAACGCGAATCGCTCAATTCGAGTTGGCGTTTCAGATGCAATCGAGTGTTCCGGAGTTGATGGATGCGAGCGATGAGTCGCAAGAGACATTAGACCTGTATGGTTGCCAGCCTGGGGATGGCACGTTCGCCAGCAACTGCATTTTGGCGCGTCGATTGGCAGAACGGGGCGTTCGCTTTATTCAGCTTTACCATCGGGATTGGGACCATCACAGTTTGCTTCGCGAAGAGTTGCCGCTGAGAGCGAAAGAGGTCGATCAAGCGAGCGCGGCTTTGATTCGGGATTTAAAGCGGCGGGGTATGTTTGACGATACGCTGATTGTTTGGAGTGGCGAGTTTGGGCGAACTCCTATGTCACAGCAAAACAAAGGTCCCATCGGACGCGATCACCACAATAAATCGATGTCGATGTGGCTTGCGGGCGCCGGAATCCGCGGCGGTACTGTCTATGGGGCTACGGATGAACTGGGATATGCAGCGACAGAAAAGGTAAGCACTGTTCACGATCTGCATGCGACGATGCTTCATCAGCTAGGCATTGCCCATGATGCGTTTACGTACAAATTCCAGGGATTGGATTTCAAGTTGACGGGTGTCGAAGGAGCCAACGTATTGCGTGAGATCCTCGCATAGGGCATGGCTTATTCAAGCCGGCTCATCGGCGCATCTGCTTATCGGCGCATCCGCAGTTTCAACGAAAGCTTCAACGAAAGCATCAACGAAAATCGTTGATAGTGAGAAGTGTAGCAAGGGGCAACCCGGCTTGTTCAATCGCTTCGCGGCCACCTTCGAGGCGGTCGATAACACCGAGAACTCCGAGTACCGTCATACCGAACTCTCGAGCTGACTCGACGGCCTTGAGAGCACTACCACCGCTTGTGATGACATCCTCGACGATGACGCAGGACATTCCCGCGGTGACCGGACCTTCGACCAATTTTCCGGTCCCGTGCGTTTTCGCTTCTTTGCGCACCATGAAGCCACGAGTTGCTAGGCCTCGTTGGCCGGCGAGCACAACGATGGATGCGGTGATCGGATCAGCACCGATAGCCAAACCACCAACCGCGTCAGGGATTGAGGCAAAGCGATTCCCGGTCATCCAATCGAGCATTCCGGCAGCGATCAAGTTCGCGCCCTGAGGATGCAGGGTGACTTTGCGGCAGTCCAAGTAGAACGAAGCTTGTTTACCGCTAGCCAGAGTGAATTGCCCAAACTGCAGTGCGTGCTCGCGCACTAATGATTTCAAAAGATCTTTGTCGTATTGCAAGATATGTCACGTGTCCGGTGGATCGGAGTCGGTGGATCGGAGTCGGAGGGGTGACCTACTTTCGAATAGTCACCTGGGAGCCGCGTCCGAGCATACCAAAAACATCGTTGGCATCCAGCGGAGATAAGCTGATACAGCCAAGATTATTGGTGCCAACGTCCAACTCGGCGGAACCATGGATGCAGAGGTCTTGGCCCAAATCAATCCAGTAGCCACCGTAAGGGTTCTTTGGATCATCTGACGATATTTGGACGCCATTGCTGCTGTAGTAATTCCTTTTGCGCTGTTTGTCGAGGACTTGGTAGAGCCCTGGCTTGGGTAGCGGCTCGGCCCCAAACGTCGCTGGGTAACGACCGGCATAGAGATCGTCGGCGAACAAGGTCAACTCGTTTCGGGTCAAATCGATTTCGGCGCGGAATGGACCTTGAACGATTTTTAATTTCGCCCCTGCCGCTGGTTCGCTTTCGGGATCAAGTCCATTGATGCGAGCCAAAATATCTTTGGGAACTTTGTAGCGTTTGGCTACTTGTTCTAGCGTTTCGTTCGGAGCGATGACGTATGGTAACTCCATGAGATGCCTTTGGGAGTAGATGACTTCCCTCGCGAGGGCGTCAAGCATGTCCAATAGGTCGTTGCGCTGATCGGTGGTCAATTCTGCTGCGTTATAGAAGACCGAGAGTGTGGCCAATGCCTCTCTTAATTTTCCTTCGTCGGCTTGGTCCATCGCCAATTGTTTGGCATTCTCATAAGACTTGCCCATAACTGTCGATGGAATGGATGGTTCCGAGATTGTGGACGGTTCCGAGTTTCGTTCTGTGGTCGCATCCTTCAAGTTATCCGCGCCACCGTGCAATGTTGGTAGGTCCAATGGTGGGATAGCTGGTGGATTCGAGCCGTTGATGGTTTTGGGCAGCAAGCCTAGCTCGTTTGATGAATTGGTTGCAGAGTTAGAGAGCGAATTGTTGGTCGGTAGGGATGGCGCGCTGGGAACGGCTAATCCAAAGCCAGGCGCTTCTTTGCTTCCTTGTTCCTTATCGACCGCGCTCGTGCCGGGAGCCTCAGTCTTTGCAGTGGCTTCGGTGCTTCGCGGAGCGGAGTCGTTGCCTCGCAGCGATGGCGCCAACATGGGCAGAGTCGAAGATGAACTGGATAGATTGGGTAGCGATGGGATGGTTGGCGGGCCAGAACTAGGAATGGCAGGAATCGTTGGTGGGGAAGCTAGTTCGGCGGAGTTGTCGATGCCGGCGCTAGGCGTGGTGGATACGGCTGGGCTAGCGATGGGTGGAGGAGATGGCGGAGAGAACGTTGGTAGGGGTGTCGATGCAAATTTCGCGAATGGGTCTGCATTCGGTGCATTCGATGTCGAACCGGCAGTGGGTTGGAATCCAGCTGGCCCGGAGACGTCGGCCACGAGTTCATCGGGGCTGACCAAATTCTCCAGCGAAGTTTGCAGTTCTGTGTTTTCTCCATTTAAGGCGACGTAACCGCCGTATAGAACGAAAAGCAACAAAACGACGACGACTGCGGTTTTGATCGTTTGCACTGCGGTCCTCCTGACCGTGGAAATCCTTCAATCGAGGCGAAAGCCATCTCTCATGCGGGATGCTAGGAAACCCTACGAACTCGCGTCAATCTCAATTTTTCCATCCCTTTCTCGGACTAAATAGGTGTTTAACATCTTTTGACAAGTGACTGCATTCTTTCCCGTCGACAACTCGTACATCCAGCCATGCCATGGACAGACAACCGTACCTTCGGACAGTTTTCCTCGGGCAAGCGGTCCGCCTTGGTGCATGCAAACGCCGTCGACGGCATAGAGCAACCCTCGGTGCCGAAAAACAGCAATAACAGCTCCTTCATGAAGGACTTCTACCCCCTGTCCTTCCACCAATTCTTCGGATCGTAAAACTTCCTGCCAAGCCATCTCGATTCCCTCTTGAAAAAACGCATTCCCGTGGGCGCTAAATAAGAATTTGGTTTACAATTTGCGGTTTGTTTTCTCCCAATTGAGACCGCTCTCCAGATCGAGACCGCATCGTCTTTATTGTTATAGACTTAATCGCTGATCCATTCTCTCACAAAACAACTCTAGTTCCCACCCGCTAGAGATTCGTCTCATGATCCGATTTCGCTTCAAGCCTGGAATCCTGTTTTTCCTTTGGAGCGTTTGTTTCGTTCCTTGTTTGTGGAAAACGAAAGCCTTCGCGGACAGCAAGATGCCAACCAAGATCACCAAGGTCGAAGGAATCACTGAGTACTCGCTAGAAAATGGTCTGAGGGTTTTGCTGTTTCAGGACCGTAGTCAACCTAAGGTCACCGTGAATTGCACGGTCTTTGTAGGGTCGAGGCATGAAGGGTACGGCGAGGGGGGGATGGCCCACCTGCTCGAGCACATGGTGTTCAAAGGAACGGATTTACATCCGGACATTCCCAAGCAGCTTAAGGACCGAGGCGCGGAGTTCAACGGTACGACCTGGTTGGATCGCACGAATTACTACGAAACGCTTCCGGCATCCGACGAGAATCTTGAGTTCGCTATCCGGCTTGAGGCAGACCGATTGGTGAACAGCAAGATCCGAGGCGAGGATCTCCAATCGGAATTTTCCGTCGTTCGAAGCGAGTTTGAGCGGAACGAAAATAATCCAGTGATTGTCTTGCAGCAGCGGATGTTTTCAGCATGCTTTCAATGGCACAACTATGGCAAGTCGACGATCGGTAATCGGAGCGATATCGAACGCGTTCCGGTGGACGTTCTGCGTGCGTTTTATCGCAAGTACTACCGTCCGGACAATGCGATGGTAATTATTGCTGGCAACTTCGATGAGACCAAAGCTCTTGAGTACGTGCAAAAGTATTTTGGGGTTCTCAACCGACCCAACCAGCCGCTGCCACGAACGTATACGGTAGAGCCGCCGCAAGATGGTGACCGCATTACTACCGTTCGCCGTGTTGGCGAGACGCAGTATGTCGGAGTGATGTACCATGTCCCCGCAGGCTCAGACCCGTCCTTTCCCGCCATTGAAATCCTAGCAGCCATCCTGACTGATGATCCTAGCGGGCGTTTGTACAAGTCGTTAGTGGAATCCAAGCTAGCGACGTTTGTCGCGCCAGACGCTCCCACCCTGCATGATCCGGGTGCATTTACGATTCTAGCTCAGGTCCCGAAAGAAAAGTCCCTCGAAGAGGCTCGGGACACCATGATCGCAACGCTCGAAGGACTCGCAGAAGATCCGATCACTGATGCAGAAGTAGAGCGGGTGAAACGGAAACTCCTCAATCAACGCGAGATGATGGCATCGAGAACGCAAAGTTTGGCCATCGAGCTCAGCGATTGGGCCGCGCAAGGTGATTGGCGGTTGTATTTCTTGTTCCGGGACGCTCTTGAGAAAACAACATCCGCGGATGTCCAGCGAGTCGCTCAAAAATACTTGGTTCGCAATAACCGCACGGTAGGTCTCTTTATTCCAACATCCGCTTCCGAGCGGATCGAGATTCCCGAACGCCTAAAGGTCGAAGAATTGGTTGCTGGCTACACTGGCCGTGAAGCCGCGAGCGACGGCGAGCAATTTGATCCCAGTCCTCAAAACATTGAATCTCGAACGGTGCGAGGAAAGCTCAAGTCTGGGCTTCCGTTTGCCATGCTCGCCAAGAAGACACGAGGCGGTACGGTAACGATGAGTCTTAATCTTCGATTTGGGGACGAAGCCTCCCTTCATGGAAAGTCTGTCGCAGTGGACATGCTCGGTGCTTTGCTCCAGCGCGGTACGGCGACGAAATCCCTCCAGGAATTGAATGACCGACTCGATGAATTAAATGCGATCGTCGGCGTTTCCTCTGGCCAACAGCAACTCAATATCAGCTTGGAAACAAAAAGAGACACGCTGTTGCAAGTCCTCGATGTGATCGAGGAAATGCTTCGCCAACCAGGATTCGATGAACGTGAGTTTGAACTTTTGCGCGAGCAGACGATTGCGGAATTGGAGACCCAAGCCCAAGACCCACAAGTGCTCGCTGTCCTCGCTGTGACGCGAACGTTGAATCCGTACGACCGAGGAGATATCCGCTATGTACCGACGGTCGCTGAAGAACTTGAAGACACCAAAGCCCTCAAGCTCGATGACGTCAAGGATATCCATGCCAAGTTTCTGTCGGGCAGCGAGGGAGAAGTGTCACTCGTCGGTGACTTTGACGCGGTTGAGGTCGAAAATAAGCTTTCGGCGATACTTGCCAATTGGAAGTCTAAGATTCCCTACCAGCGTGTTGCCGTTACTCCATCCACGGACGTGAAAGTTCCAATCAAATCGATTGAAACGCCAGACAAAGCGAACGCCGTCTACTTTGCGGGGCAACAGTATCCGCTTCGAGACGATGACCCTAATTACGCAGCGCTACTCATGGGTAATTATGTATTGGGAGCAGGCGGGCTATCGTCGAGGCTCGGAGATCGGGTCCGTCAAAAAGAGGGGCTCTCCTACGGCATTGCGAGCGGCCTTAGAGCCAATCCAATCGACGAATTTGCAGTCCTTTCAATTACCGCCAACGCAAACCCCGCCAACCTTGCTAAAGTCGTCCAAGCCATCGATGAAGAGATTCGTAAACTGGTTAAGGATGGAGTGACGGAAAAGGAACTGAAGGACAGTGTGCAAGGCTTCTTGCAGAGACAGCAACTAAGCCGTTCTCGCGATACGACGCTTGCAGCGATTCTCGCTAACAATCTTTTTGCTGGTCGCGACATGCAATACTACGAGCGGCTCGAATCGCAGATTGCAGAGCTCACGGTCGACGCTGTCAACGAAGCGATCGCGGAATACATGTCGCCAGATAATCTAGTGATCGCGACAGCAGGGGATTTTGGGAAATCAACAGCACCAAAACCTAACGGTGAGAAATCAAACGCTGAGAAATCTAGCGGCGAGAAACCTAACGCTGAGAAATCTAACAGAGACAAGCCCGGAAACGATAAGTAACCGTACTTGTTGGATGGTTCAGGATCGCGTAGGAGATTCGCAGCCGCCTCGCCAAAGCTTCATATCACGAACGCATCATGCCACCACTGATCGAATCCATCCGCAGTTACTGGCCTGAATCGAAGTGGCATGATACCACGGTGATGGTGGCGGTCAGCGGTGGCGCTGATAGCGTAGCGCTGCTCCATGGTATCCTTGAACTCGCATCGAACAAAACCCGCGTCATCGTCGCTCATTTCAATCACGCTGTCCGAGGCGCTGAAAGCGATGGGGATATGGACTTCGTGCGCGAGTTGGCCCTTTCCAAAGGGGTGCCTTGCGTCATCGAAACTCGTGAGAGCAACTCCTTGCCCTCAATCCGCGAGGACGGGGGCGGCGAGATTCGTCTCAGCGAAGCCCACCTGCGTGAGTTGAGGCATCGGTTTCTTAAGCAATCCGCGATGAGGCTGGGTGCGTCGTGGATCGCAACCGGTCATCACGCTGACGATTGTGTCGAGACGTTTTTGCACCATTTGCTCCGAGGTTCCGGCCCTGCCGGTCTTGCCGCGATGGCTCCGACGCGACGCCTAACGTCGTCCCTTCAATTAGTGCGACCGTTGCTCGGCGTCCATCGCCGAGAGATCATCGACTATCTGCGCGAACGCGGGCTATCATTTCGAAACGACTCATCGAACGATACCAGCGATTACACACGCAATCGTATCCGGAACGAACTGCTCCCATGGCTACGCGATTATGCCCGTACCGAGGGGCTGGATCGGCGACTTTGGAACGCCTCCCAACTAATTCGCGAAGAGCATTTGGTGATTGAGTCGTTGGCGAGCGCTTGGCTCAATAGTCTCGATATCTCCAAGATCGATGCCACCAGACCCGAAATCGCTGATGATTTTGTCGCCTACGAGTTCGATCTCTGTGCATGCATCGACACGCCGTGGCCTGTCGTTCGCGAGGGATTCGTGCGACTCTGGCATGATTGGGGTTGGCCACTTCGCGAGATGAGCATGTCCCACTGGAGTCGTATTCGTAAATTGATCGATCGCGCTGCGGCCTCAAAACATCCTCAACGATTGCAACTGCCTGGAGATATCCAGGTTACAATTCGTCGCGGGCGGATGCGTTGGCAAGCACCGCACCATGAATCGGCATGAAACATTCACCGTTGGATCGGTGATGACCAATCACCTAAACCTCACCATGAAAATAGTTCTCATGGGAACAGGCCCCTTCGCTGTTCCCTCCTTCGAAAAAATCGCGAGTTCCGGACACGAAATATTGGGCGTGGTAGCTCGTCCTCCTGTTCCGGCGGCGGGTAAAGCACCACCGGAGAGCCCGGTGGTTGTGTGGGCAAAAGCAAGCGGATTCTCGATCACGACTCCGGACTCGATCAATTCCGCGGATACAGTCGCGTGGCTCAAGGGATTGGGCGCCGATCTTTTTGTCGTCTGCGACTATGGTCAGATCCTGTCGAAGGAAGCCCTTGGGACGGCAAGGCTCGGCGGAATAAACTTGCATGGTTCCCTTCTGCCGCGTCACCGTGGTGCCGCTCCTGTCCAGTGGTCGATCCTGTCGGGAGACTTGCACGCTGGAGTATCCGTGATCCATATGACACCGCATCTCGATGCGGGGCCGGTTTTGGTTCGCGCGATTACCCCGATCGGCGAGAATGAGGATGCTGGGCAATTGGAGATTCGACTAAGCCAACTCGGGGTTGCTCCCACCCTCGATGCGATCGAAATGTTGGCGGAGAATGAGTCCCCCCCCAGTCTTCCGCAGGATCCAGCACACGCGACCAAAGCACCTCGATTGCGGAAAGCCGATGGGCAATTGAATTGCCGTTATCCTGTTTCATGGATCGACCGGCAAATTCGAGGTCTCCAGCCGTGGCCTGGGGTCTTCGCCAACCTTCTCCTTCCCGATGGAAAGTCCATGCGGTTGATCATCCATCGCGCACGACCGATCCCCATGGCAACTCCCCTGGTCCAGTCCGAATCGATCGCCCCCGGCACGTTACTCTATGGCAAAACCATCGAGTCGCTGAATGTACCCAACGCGACCGGCAACAGTTTGACGCGTTTGGGTGGGCAACTGGCTGTCGCAACCGGCGACGGATATTTGAACATTGAAATTCTGCAACCCGCGGGAAAAAAGGCGATGACGGCGGAGGAGTTTCTGCGTGGGTATGGCCGGCAAGCTTCGCTTCGTCTGGAAACGCCCAATGAGTCTCATCCGTTGCTCGACAGAATGATCGGTTTGGCTGCAGCGTTACCCATTCGGAACGAAGCCGAATCAAAGACCAATTCAGAACGGAGCAAGACCCAGTGAGTTCCACATCGCGTACGAGGTCCATCGGGATGGTCTCGCTGGTCTGTTTGGTCATCGGGAACATGATTGGATCGGGGGTTTACATCTCGAGTACGTACGCTCTCGGGGCGTTGGGGGATGCGAGACTCGTGCTCCTGGCATGGGCACTCGGTGGCGCCCATGCGATTTGCGGCGCGATCGCATATGCGGCCCTCGCAAGGCGTATACCCATGTCTGGAGGTGAGTATGCGTTCTTGTCCAAATTCGTCCATCCTTCGGTAGGTTTCATGGCCGGTTGGATTTCACTCATCGCAGGCTTCACAGCTCCTATTGCTACCGCAGCGTTGGTGTTCGGGAATTACATGAGTGCCAGCCGGACAGCCGACGATACCACGCGATGGGTAGCAACTGGGTTGATCCTGGCAGGTGCTCTGTTTCATTGGATCCATTTGAAAACCGGTTCGTGGGTAAACAACGGCATTGTTCTGCTGAAGTTCATCGGCTTTGCAATTTTCGCATTTGCATGCGTTTGGTTCCTGCAGCATCCGTCGACCAGCGATCCCAATATTCCCTTTGTGCCTGCACTCAACGAGTCACTATTCTCGTTGGATTATTTAGCGAAACTGGATCATGGAGCGATCTGGATGACCATTCTCGTCCAGCTCTTTTTCATCTCGTTGTCGTACACTGGGTTTAATGCGAGCATCTACATTGCCGGCGAGATCGATGGCGAGCAGATCGGGTGGGAGACAATCAACAAACCAAACGGCAGTAATATGCTGGTACCCCGGTCCATGATTATCGCCTGCCTGCTAGTCACTGCAATCTACTTGGGGCTTAACTATTTGTTCCTCGCAAGCGACACTCGTGAAGCGATCTTGGCAGGAGGCGATTACTTTGTTTCGGATGTCGCTTACGACGTCGGAGGTTCGACGTTGCGATGGGTGATGCGTATCACCATTGCGCTCTCGTCGGCAACGAGTGTTTTGGCAATGCTTGCGACAGGGCCTCGCGTCTACGCACAGATGGCCGCCGACGGTTGGTTGCCGTCTTGGTTGGGATTCCAAAACGATGTGCCGAGAGCGGCGATTGGGATCCAAGCGGCATTGAGTATTGCGCTGGTGTGGTTGGCCAACATTCTCGATATGATTAGCTACTTGGGTATAACGTTGACCGTTTGCGGCGCGTTAGCCACGAGTACCTTGTGGATTGCCTATCAGGCCATGAGCTATCGGAGGCCGATCGCTTGGTGGGAACATGCGGCCTTGGCGATTTACATCGCGGGAGCGTTATTGCTTCTGGTCGCTGCTTGGTTTGTGAAACCGATGCAATTCTGGTTCTGCCTGGGGACATTTGCGAGCGGATTTGCTGTCTATCTGGTTTCGAGTGGCCGATCCAAGAGGAAGCCAATCTCGGGATAGGAATTGCAATTTTGGTTTGAAAAATGAAGCCGAAAAAAATCGGATTCTTTTCGCTCGGCAATTGGGATCGGGAAGCCTACAATCGAGCTTATGAGCCAGGACGATGAAGCCTATTATCTGAGCCAAATCCCGAAGCCTCGTGGGACCAGGATCAACGCATCGAAGATTTCGACGGTACTCAACCGCGTGATCGAGCAGAAGGGGTACGCAGCGATCCAGTCCAGGGAGTTGCTCGCCCAGGCGTGGGAGCAAGCTGTCGGGCCGCATTTGTCCCCTCAAACCCGTGTGGGCAAGGTTGAGCGGGGGGCATTGCAAGTTTTTACGTCGAGCAAGATCGTGTTGACCGAGTTGGAGTTCATGAAACCGCAATTGCTCAAGTCGATACAGAAGTCGTTGCCTGATTTTTCGATTCGGTCGTTGAAGTTTCGTTGCGATGGCCATCGGTGAGTCGCGTGGTTTGGCACGAAGTTAGGCAACTAGATCGCACTCAGGTGGTTGAAGGCTGAACGAGATGGCATCTGCTTTTGCTCTTACCGTCGCTTACGATGGGACTCGGTATGCGGGTTGGCAAATACAGCCCAACGGGCTTGCTGTTCAACAAGTCCTCTCCGATGCGGTCTCAGAAGTGATCGGGCACTCGGTTCAGGTTCAAGGGAGCGGTCGAACCGATTCAGGGGTGCATGCCACCGGCCAGGTCTGCTCTTTTGCGACGGATGTGTGGTCGCATCCCGCGGATCGCTTGGTTCAAGCGATCAATCAGCATTTACCTCGAGACATTGTCGTGCTGGAGAGTCGAGGCGTTGTGGCAGGGTTTGATCCGATTCGGAATGCGATTGGCAAGCGGTATCGCTACACCATTCGAATGTCGCGTGTGCCTGATCCGATCCATCATCCTTACCATTGGTGGATCCCTCGGCAGCTCGATATCGGTGCGATGCGGGACGGGGCGGCACGCTTGATCGGAACCCATGACTTCAAGGCATTCGAGGCGCAGGGGTCCACCCGGAAGACATCGGTGCGGACAGTTCGGGCGTTGGAAATCGCTGAACGCGAGCATCTGCGCGGACGGGAGTTGACGCTGGAAATAGAGGCGAATGGCTTTCTGTACAACATGGTCAGGAACATCACCGGAGCCTTGGTGGCCATTGGGAGTGGGCGAGTTTCCGCCCGATGGCTTGAGGGGTTGCTCGAGTCCAAGGCGCGGGACCCGGAGAGCAAAACCGCCCCTGCCCGGGGACTGTGCTTGATCCGAGTCGACTATCCGCCCCACCTGTTTTTGCCGTCGGAAGGGGCAGGTTAGCCCGGAAAGTTATGGAAACGCTGGGTTTTTGCGTTTTTTTGGGGTTGTTGGGCGTCGATGATTTCCCATAATTTCGCTTCGATTCAAAGATTCCTTCCAGCAGCCCCGCGCGGAGTAGTGCGGTTTGCCGACTGGAACTGGCGACCTGAAGGGTAACCGTTGGTTTCCGCCGAGAGGCTGGGAGCCGTCCTTGGAACAACCCGTTCGGTTTCGCCGAGAGCCTTCATCTCGTCGCCGCACACATTCGGCGATCATTAGGAGCGATTTATTTATGGCACGGTATACCGGCCCAAAGGCCCGCATCAATCGACGCTTGGGCGCCCTGTTGTATGAAAGTGCAGGTTGCGTACGAGCTTACGAAAAGCGAAGCGAAAGCCCTCCGGGGATGCACCCACGCAGCCGTCGGTCCAGCAACTACGGCACCGCCCTCGCTGAGAAGCAAAAGATCAAGTATTTCTACGGCCTCGGTGAACGCCAGTTGCGTCGTTACTTCGATGACGCGGTTCGCAAGAAGGGGAATACTGGTCAAACCCTGCTCCTGATGTGCGAACGTCGGCTCGACAACGTCCTGCGACGAATCGGTTTGGCGAAGACTCGCCCTCAGGCCCGCCAAGGCGTTGTGCATGGCCATTTCAAAGTCAACGGCGTCAAAGTGACCAGCCCATCGTTCATGCTCCGTCCAGGTGATGTGATCGAAGTTCGCAGCAACGAAGCTATCCGGAATCTTTATCGAGGAATCATTGCGAACGGTGCACCAGCGCCGCTCGATTGGGTATCCCTCGATACCGAAGGCCTCAAAGCGACGGTGCTCGGCCAGCCTGGTGCCAGCGACATTTCGCTGCCAGTGAACGCCAACATCGTGGTCGAATTCTTGTCGCGATAACATTGCTGTTGTCGTCGCTAAAATTCTAGTGGGGCTCGGTTCGAATTTCGAACAGAGCCCTTTTGTTTTCCTCTGTTTCGTGACCCAATTCCTTTCTTCATGGCGAACATCGAATGCACGTACCAGTTGTAGTCTTGGGTGGTGGCCCCGGCGGATATGCAGCAGCGTTTCTTGCGGCGGACGAAGGGCTTGAAGTCGCGATCGTTGAGTCAGAACCAAAGCTTGGCGGTACGTGCTTGCTTCGAGGTTGTATTCCCTCCAAAGCCTTGCTGCATGTGGCCAAGGTGATCGAAGAAGCTCATGAATTGAGCGAAGGTTGGGGAGTCGAGTTTCCTAAACCAAAGATCGATATCGACAAAGTGCGAGCCCGAAAAGAAAAGGTGATCGAGACGCTGACAGGTGGTCTTGGGCAGCTTTCTAAGCGACGCAACGTCAAGGTGATCCGAGCGCGTGGCAAGTTCGAGAACTCCACGACGTTGGTCCTCGAAGGAAACGATCCGAGCATTCCGGAGGGTGGCAAACTTACATTTGACTACTGCGTTTTGGCCACCGGCAGTACCCCCGCCATGCCTCCTAACTTTCAAGTCGGCTCCAAACGGGTGATGGATTCGACCGGCGCTCTGGAACTGGCGGATATCCCAGAACGTTTGCTCGTCATCGGTGGTGGTTACATCGGTCTCGAAATGGGGACGGTTTACGCCCACCTCGGTTCGAAGGTTAGCGTGGTTGAATGGACTGATATGCTTCTTCCAGGTGCCGACCGAGATTTGGTCGCCCCGCTTCAACGCCGACTGAAGGCCTTGTTCGAAAACCGTATTTACTTGAACACCAAAGTGGGGTCGGTCGCGGAAATCGAAAATCAAGTCGAAGTCACATTTGAAGGACCCGGGAAATTTGGGCATGAACGATTCGATCGTGTCCTTGTCAGTGTCGGTCGTCGTCCTTCAAGTCGAGGGATCGGTCTTGAGAACACATTGGTCCAAGTCAACGAGCGAGGCTTTGCGGTTTGCGATAAACAGCAGCGAACAGCCGACCCGCACATTTTTGCGATTGGCGATATCGCAGGTGAACCAATGCTCGCGCATAAAGCAAGTCATGAAGCGAAGGTTGCCATCGAAGTCATCCTTGGACGCGATGTAACTTTTGATAAACAAGCCATTCCTGCAGTCGTATTTACCGACCCTGAGATCGCATGGGCCGGCTTGACCGAGGAACGGGCCAAGCGCGAGGGAATCGCCGTGGATGTAGAAATCTATCCATGGGCAGCGAGTGGTCGAGCGCAGGCGCTCGGTCGGACCGATGGGTTGACCAAATGGCTCGTCGACCCGGCAACGCATCGCGTGCTCGGATGTGGTATCGTCGGTTCTGGTGCTGGTGAATTGATTGCGGAAGCGGTACTGGCGATCGAGATGGGTTGCGAAGTGCGCGATATCACTGAATCGATTCACCCTCACCCTACCTTGAGCGAGACATTGATGAACGCCGGCGAAGTTCACTTTGGGACCGCTACGGAAATCTACAAACCGAAGCGTCACGCGAGCGCCCAGTAAGTCATGTCAGCCCGTCGAGGCCGCCACTCGAATACGAGCCCGAACAGAGCTCCGGCCCTCTGGGCGGTGTGCTCGTTGGCCCTGGGGCATTCGTGGGCATCTGCACCTGTGGCCGCGCAAGATCTGCAAGCGCCCGCGCGAACCCGATCGGCGGACTCTTCTTCGGTCCCCTCGACCGTTGCCTCTGTTCTCGCCTCCGATACCGTTCACAATACAGATTACGATCAAACCCCGTGGAGAGGATCGATCCTCTTGTGCGGGGGCTCCACGTTGCCGAGACCGATCCTAGACACTTTCTTCCGGTTAGGTCGCGGATCCGCAGGCAAGTTGGTCATTATCCCGACCGCTTCCCCCCGATCCGATCTAGGTGATTTCCTTTTTTGGACCGACTACTGGAAAGACTACGCTTGGCAGTCGATCGATGTTGTTCATGCATCGAGTCGGGAGCAATTGCTTACGGATTCAACGTTGGTCGACCAATGGGTCGAATCTTTACGAAATGCTGATGCCGTTTGGATTGCCGGAGGTGATCAAAGTCGACTGAGCGAACGCTATCTCGGAACGCCCGTCGATTCAGAGCTCGTGCGGTTGCTCGAACGAGGCGGTGTTTTGGGAGGAACCAGTGCTGGAGCGGCGATCTGTTCGCAACGGATGATTTCGGGCGGTACCGTTCACCCCGAGTTCAAAGCAGGGTTCGGGCTACTGCCGGGTGTGATTATCGACCAACACTTCCTGGCAAAAAACCGACAAGAAAGGCTGCATCGCGCCGTAAGCGACCATCAAGGCTTAAATGGTCTCGGTCTCGATGAATCGACTGCATTGTGGATCCACGGTGCCAAGGCTCGAGTGATCGGCAGCGGAAAAGTTCATTGGTACGGTGGCGACCGAGGTGCAGGAGGCGGTCGAGCTCAAGCAACATCGTCGGGACAGCAAAAAAGTTTTGCTGCCGACGAGGAGTGGAGCGACGGGATTGAGATTCCGCTCGCGTTCTTAAAACTATTCCATCGTTAGTTGCTAAATTCCGTTGGACGCTTGGATTGCGTCTCGGATCGATCTCTTACCTAAGGGTTTCTTATCGCCGAATGGTCCGTCAGCGCTTCCTTGTGGCCAACTCTTAGGATCAGCATAGTTTCCATCATCGCGATATTCCTTCTGCAATCGCTGGATCTCTTGCTTCAGATCGGAGAAGAGTTTGGCAACATCGGGCCGCGATGCGACGGTGGGATCGAAGAGTAGGTTGTTTTGCTCGTTCGGATCTTTTTCCAAATCGAACATTTCGTACGAATCTTTGCGCCAGTAGTAGATCAATTTATGCTTGGCAGTGCGAACTCCGTAGTGTGCACGGGTGTTGTGATGTCCAGGATCGTGGTAGTACCGATAGTAGACGGAGGATCGCCAATCGTTAGGAGTTTTTCCTTGTAGAAGTGGAACGATGGAACGGCCTTGGACGCTCTCCGGAATAGCGACCTTTGCCAATTCTAGGAATGTTGGGGCAAAGTCGAT
>Ga0315902_10006127_pt1 | contig 16758 bp, 20 predicted proteins | sample LakEriMetagenome_9_FD_203523 | JGI IMG/M metagenome (GOLD analysis project Ga0315902, IMG submission 203523) | Freshwater fungal communities from buoy surface, Lake Erie, Ohio, United States - Buoy 12 MA117 | ecosystem: Environmental > Aquatic > Freshwater > Lake > Lake biofilm | place: USA...
GCTAGACAACGAAATCCTCGATTATTTAAACTTGCTAAAGGAATAACTTCTACCGCAGTATAGTCCTCATCACAAATTACAATACTCCAATCCATGGGCATTTGCAAACTATGTTTGCCTATTTGTAGGCAGATAGCAGGAGCATGAAAGCTCTCTAGAAAGATCAAAGGAAGAAAGTAATAGTCGATGTAGGTTGGATCGCTTGCATCAAGTACACAATATCGAACGTCTTCAATTTCATCTGGTACAGTATCTAAATCATAGGGTTTGTTATCAACTGTTAGTATTTTCATATTGCTTCCTAAATGTTTTGTTTAAAATGTTTGCCATGTCAGCAAACACGCTCTTACCTTGCCGTGAACTGTTTGTTACAATCTTGTTAGGACCGCGGTCCCAATTATAAGCAAATGTTAGTTTTGGGATGTAGCTACACCATTCGCTGTGTACAATGAGTGGGCTGTTCATGAACTTCATGTTCATATCACACCCACAACCAACACAACGTCCTTCTAGTTTTAGAAAGGCTTTATCAGTGTCAGTGAGATTTGTATATTCGTCCAGTGTCATTTTCATTTGTATTCAACTTTAGTCATTTGGTTTCTAAAGTTTTGTTCTTTATAATATGTTTTACGATGTGTTAAGTGTCTCTTACTATACTTTAAATTGCTGGTAAGGTCAACTACTTGTACATAATCTTTATCTTCTGCTTTACGGATTCCGCGGCCGATACTTTGAATTACACGAACAAAGCTCTTGCCGGGCTCTATCATAACAAGATTGAAGATGCGAGGAATGTTAATACCCACAGCAGCAACACCGTAGGTAGCAACAATAACCTTGTTATTCATTTCACTAACTTCAGCGTATTCCTTTTGACGATCATTTGTTTTCATCTCGCCACTGATAAACACCCAATCTGAGTTACGCTCCATTAGCATTTCGCCTGTTTTGATACGATCAATTAGTACAAGTGTGTTACCGCCTGTGCTTAGTCCGTTGATTATTTGACTAATGTGATCTATACGAGTTGGATCTGTAAGCAACCATTTTAGTTCTTGAGCGTAACTATTAAAACCCAATTGGCCGTCCTGCAACTGAAGAATATTAATATCTAAATCAGCAAGCACACCCATATCTTGAAGTTCCTTGCTGCTTAAATTACCAACTACAGGACCAATAGCACAAACACAACCAACTGCTTCGTATTCATCTTTGGGGATGGTACCAGTTAAACCCCAACGAATAGGTACATTACGGAACATGCCGCCTAACTGATCACGAAGCACATCAGCCTTTGCCTTGTGAACTTCGTCAACCATTACGCACACTACACCTTCTAAAAACTCGTCAATTGTGATATTAGCGGTGCCGGCTTTAGTTGCCTTTTCCAAAATGTCAAGACTCTGCCATGTGCAAATAGTGTGAGTCTTTCCAAAGTCTTTTCTGTCGCCAAAGTATACCCCAACATCAAGTCCTAAATTGATATAGTCACGCTCTGTTTGAACAACAAGATCCTTGTTGGGCACAATTACAATTGTTCGACCATACGGCTCACAGCGATGACTTAGAACTGCTGTGATGATGGTCTTGCCTGCGCCGGTAGCAATCTGCTGTATGCATTGCGGGGTATCAAGAAAGCGATTAATTACTTCTACTTGATAGTCTCTAAGTATAATAGGTTCGCCCGCATTTGGGTGATTCTTAGGCCATGGAATGTGCTCATAGTCCAATTGATCTACAGCACTGAATTCAAAGTTCCACTTGGTACGCATATCGTTGATTTCGATATCGTAACCCTCTTCAACTACTAGAGGCAGTAGTTTATCCAAAAGATTAAAATAGGTACGGCCGCCAATATCGCAATATCTAATACAGCCGTCCCAGCGTCCTAATTTAAACGCAGGCATATGTCTAGCATAGGGCAAGAAATACTTTACTGCATCAGATATCTTGCGACGAGTTCGCGGGTCCAGTCCCGCAAACCTAACATTAACTTCATCGCGAATTTCTAATGTAACCTTCTGCATACTATACTAATTTATACTCAGTCAATGGATTTGTCAAGCCCTTAAAATAGATAAAAACTACCCCCCGAGTTGCCTCGGGGGGTAGTGCCTTTACGCTGTGGGAGAATAACGCTTAGGCAAACCGCTTCATACAGGTGCTCTCTGCAAGATCCTTCCAGTTCTCAGGAGCCATCTTCTTAAGGTCTGCAACCTTAAGCACCATACGCAAACTAATCTCTCGGAGTAGACTTGCCTTCTCAACCATAAAGTCTACAACCTCCTGCTCGCCCTCACTACCAAAATCGTACTCAGCAAGCATGCCGTCGTTAACGATCTGGTTAATTCGCAGGAAGCGATCGCTTACACTATCCATACCCAAGTCAATGTAGTGGCAGCGTGACATTAGGGCCTGCAAGTGATCCTGAATCTTCTTGCTACGAACATTCTCAAAGTTGACGTTCGTGATAAAGATACAACCACCCTTAAAGTCGAATCGATCCGGAATGCCCTCGCGACGCAGAGCGTTGGATTCTGCCTTCCAAGTAATGGTGCGCTTCTTGCCCGAGTCCAGTACAGCCTTGAGCATGTTCAAGCAAACTTCGTCAAACAAGATGCTGTCACAGTCGTCAAACACAAGGATGTCGCCTTCTCGACTGTTGTTAAACAGCGTCTGGAACAAACCAATTGGGCTCATTGCGCCCTTAACAACTTCAGTGCGAGCATCCTTACCGCCAGCGAGCTTGTGCATCGCTTCGTACTCATCGAGGATTCGCTCAACACCAAAGCTCTTACCAACACCAGGAGGGCCGCTAACAATTAGACCACGCACAACACCGTTAGCAACAGCGTCAGTCATTTGGTCTAGAATCGCAAAACGCTTGCGGATACGATCCATTGCCTCTTCAGGCGTCTCTGCTGGTGCAGCAGGTTTAGTCTTAGTAACCAGTGCAGCAACAGGTGCCGCAGAAGCAACACTCACAGGAGTGTCAGTGCCGACGTACTCTACGTCTTCAATATTTTCAATCAACACGCGGATTGCTGCCTTATCAGTGCCGAGGATGTTTGAAGCATCAACGGTAACAAACATGCCCTTCTTGCCTACCTTCATAGGCTTAACGAGCGGAAAAACAGTATCGTAAATTGGAGCATTACGATAGCTGCCCTGCTTAATTTTAATCAACTTCTGCATTTAATGTCTCCCACAACATTTAACTTACATATTAATAATAGCATCTTTTAGGATGCTGTCAACCAGTTTAGGCAAGAATTTTCAACATAACAATAAGGGCAATAATTGCGCCCCAATAGCCCAGGAATGCATCAAATCCTTTAAATCCTGTAAGCCCTGCGAGAATGTCAAGCAAGTTGCTCAACACTACCCAAGCCCCACCAAGAATTAATACTGCTGCAAACATCGTTTATTCCTTACCCTACATTTATATAATAACATCTTTAGGGAGAGTGTCAACCATTTTTTAGGTAATAAAAAAAGCCTGCTAAATCAATAACTTAGCAGGCCTAATAAAATCAATGACTTACGTCATCTTGTCCGTAATTGTCATTTTTAGCTTCTTTTTTGCGGTCTTTGAATACCTTAGCTCTGTTAAAATTATGTGCGTTTTTAGCCACAGGATTGCGTTTAGCAACTGTTGGTTTTTTAGGTTTTTTAGCCATAACACAATTCCTCAAAAGTATACTAATACTAGCACCTTTTTAGAAAAGTGTCAACTCAGTATTCAGTACAACGATACTCTGTTCTACGCTCTAAAATATCGCCCCAACGGTTTTGCACAATAATTGTAAGTTCTTCGCAATGCTTTTGTGGTTCCTTAACTACAATAATTTTGCGATTATTTTCTCGTTCTTTAGCCTTAGCATCTGAAATAATAGCACCAAGTACAATACCACCAATTAATGGTGCAACCCATTTGCCGCTACCTTTGTGATTGTGGTGATTGTGTGATCTATAATAATCATGATGTTTAGGATCTGCTAGTGCGGGTGTTGCTACTGCAAATGAAAGAACTGCTGCTAAAATATATTTGTACATAGTAATCTCCTACTATTTTATTTAGTGTTTTTGTATAGATTACAACCTTAACTAAACATTAACTAATTACAATATCTTCCATGCCTGCGGTACGCAATCTTGTGATGTGACCAATCTGCCACTGTTTAGTATCTAGGCCTTTCATAATACCCAAAAACTTATTACGCATCAGACTGAATTGGTTGGTCAGGTGAGTGAGAGTAATTACACTCTCCTCACCGTCCACAAACTTTTCAGCATCTCTGCTGCTTAATTGACGATTATAACTTTCTAAATATTTTCTAAATACCTTACTGCGCTCTTTGCGTAATTCAATATTTAGATGTTCTAGAATTGCTTCAATTTCTTGAAGTTGGTTAAATCGCTTTTCAGTAATGCCCGGGAGGGCAGCACTGGCTTTTTCCAGACTGCCCTTGATCCCGCACTCGTACCTGGCTTCGTCAAGCTCATTTTCAAAGTACTCAATGCAATCAACGATAACACTAAGATCTTCTACTATCTTGTTATACCAGGTACTCATGCGTTAACATTCCCAGTCATCTTCATCGCCATCTTCTTCTAATAGAAGATCAAAATGGCTTACTACTGCTGTCTTTAACACGCTGTCATATTCATTAACAAATGATTCAACATCACTGATGTCTACATTATCGTCAAATAGTCTAACAAGTGTTTCAGCAGCCTGTAGTCTTTCTTTTCTTGGGATAAAGGATTTAACCGAATCCCAAACTTCTCCTAGAAGTACTACTTCAGGACTCATCTGCATATTCCTCCGTAGTTGGCTCAAAATCAGCGGGATCAGCGTCTGCTACAGTTGTAGTATTAGCGACTGGATTTTGACCCCACTCGTCAATAATTACCTGCAACTTATTGTTGGTCCAACCTTTTCTGAACTCCTTGATGATTTCACCAGTAACAGGTGAAGTATACGCAAGTCGATTGCCTTCCTTAACAAGAATACCTTTTGCTTCAAACATGTCCAATAGGCCACTATAAGGATTCATACCTGAGTCATAAGGAATCTTAATTTGAACGCTTTCAAACGGCTTGCTATAGCGAGTTTTCATTACCTTACAGGCACTACGAATACCACGCACTTCGCTAATCTTATTACCGTCATCATCTTCCTTGAGCTTGAGCTTACGCATAGCAACTACAATTGAACTAGCGTAAATAAAGCCCTGTCCACCACTGATCTTGTCATCTGGATCAAACATATCCTGACTTGCATAAGTGTGGTTTGTTGCAACTAGTCCAATTGGATAAGGTGCAATCATGTTTACAGTATTACGAACCAAGGCTGTAAGAGCCTTTGGCTTTCTACCCATATCACCCTTCATGTCACCCTTCTGGAACTGATCAACATCAGTTGGAGTAAGCAACATGCCGAGACTGTCAATTACGAACAGTAATTTGGGCATTTCTTCATACTTCAGTGAGCCATAATTAACTTTGTAGTCTTTCATAAAGTCTGAGATGGCTTTGGCCACATCGTCAATCATGCTAACTGAAATACGCAACAGCTTTTCGGAACTAGTATCAACGTCTAGTGCCTTGAGCCATTCTTCATCAAGTGCGTTCTCGGAGTCAAAAAGAACAACCTGACAGCCCATCTTTTGAGCGTTCTTCACAATATTGCCGGAGCAAATAAAGCTCTTACCGGAGCCTGATTCACCTGCAAACACACATACCTTACCTAGCGGAATACCCTTGTTAAAGTCTCCGCTGATAAGATAGTTTAGAGTATGGTTACCTGTGCTGATCCAATCAACTGGATCATGGAAACCAGCACTGATACCCGTAATGTTTTTAGTTAGACCAGTACGAAACTTGGTCAGATCAAAAGGTTTCTGCATATACTACTCCTAATTAGGCTTGCTTGCGGTTACGAATCATTGCAAGAATGTCATCAGCTGACTTCTTTGCACCATCGCTTGCTGCTGGAGCAGGAGTTGGTTGTGCTTCTACCTTTGGTGCTGGAGTAGTGTCGAAAGGTGCTTCGTCATCTTCTTCAACTGCTGGCTTTGCTGCTGGAGCAGGCTTTGCTGCTGGAGCACTAGCCTTCTGAAGTGCTGGGCTTGCTGCACTAGCAGGTACTTCAACACCATATGGCTTATAGTAGTTACCCCAACGAGCAGCATCATATAGTTCACCATTAACACTTGCTTCAAACATTTCAGCAATAGCCTTATAATGTTCAGCGGTTGGGCGAGCTGGGAGGAAGTCCTTTAGATCGTACAGACCATGCTCATCAATAGCAGCAAGTTCTGTTTCATCTAAACTACGCTCCTTACGAGCCCACTTACTGGTGCTGTAGTCTGCATACTGACCCTTTGTTGTCTTTGACAAGCGGAAGTCTGTACCATTTACATAGTCAGTTGGGATATTTTCCATATCTGGGTCCATAAGCGCACCCTTAATGATATTGAAAATCTGAGGACCAATTACAAATCGACGAATTGGATTTTCTGGCTTTTCTTCATTTAGCGGATTTTCTGTTACAAAGCCCTGGAAGATATATGACTTCTTCTTCCAATACTTACGACCCATTTCCTCAAGGCTCGGATCCTTAAACCAAGGACGAACTTCAGTTAGAATTGGGCAGTTGTCGCTGTACATTTCACCGCACGGTACCTGTACAGTTACAGGCTTATTTTCTCCGCCTACAACACCAGGGAAGGTCAAGCGAATCATTTGTCGCTCTACCCAAAAGAATGTGTTGTTGGGGTCACCGTCTGGTAGGAAACGAAGCGTTGCGCTTTGTCCTTCTTCAATATTCCAAAACGGGTAAATTGCGTTGTCGCCTGCGGTCTTGTTTGAATCTTTAGAACCGGGCTTATTTTCCATTTGTGCGAGCTTCGCACGGATATCAGCTAATGAGGCCATAATGTTTTCTCCTTAAGTTGCCTTGTTGCCTTGTTTGTAACATACCTAAATATGCTACTGTAGTTTATTATATTGCCATGTTGTAGGAAAGTCAATGACTTTCTACAATTTTATTTATGCCAAACACACTAAATGCCCGACATTATTAGTTATCTTTTTAAAAACTATAAATGAAGTTTACTGGAATTTGATTCGGTCAAAGTCAAACCAACCAGTTGCTATGTATTTGTCTGTTTGTAGATCTGCCGCTGCACGATGTAAATGAGTAAAAGATGCAGGCCATATAAGTAATGTTCCCGCTACAGGCTGAATTGATAGATCAAAATGCTTAAATTCGGTTGCGCCGCTTGTTTCAATAGAGTTTAAATATATCATCCAGGCTGCAAATCTTTTGTTTGACGATGCTTGTTCAGCATGCCAAACAGTAAAGCCGCCGCCTGGTTCAGACTTTTGAAATTTCCATATAGGATTAAAAATCTTATCAAACTTTTCAGTGCTAGCACCATACACATTATTGTATTTGTGCCAACCTTTATAAACTCGATCAAAGATCATTGACTCAATAGTTGCCAGTTCGCTGTGAATGCCTGATCGAATATTATAATCCTTCCTATACGAATTATCAATATAATTTGCACGATTTTGAAGAATTATTTCATCAATTATTCTACATGTATTAGCGCACACATTACTTGGTAAGTATGAAGGATAACTACTTATAAATGTCGTCATAAAAAGTCCCGCATAATGTTAATTATGCAGGACCAAGAAAAGATACACCACTTACTGATTAAATTACGAATGTTTCTAAATATTTTTCGTATTGTTCCGATTCTGTTATGCCCGGTATTGTTTTAGTTTTTGCTTCGGATGCACTGAGTAGGCAGCTCTTAACTGTACCATACTCAAAATGATTTAGTGTGCCGCCTGCGTTAAGTTTCTTACTAATGCCATGAAGATGATTGCTTAGTATTGGATTTTGAGCAGCGTATCCCATTTGTGCCACTTGATGCCCTAGTCGTGCATGTGGTGATTCAAAATCTATCACATCACTTTCGCGCAATGAGTCTTTAAGTCCTTCAAAAGTTTCTTCCTGAATTGCATTTTTGATTCTACTCTCGTATGATTGTTGTCTTGCCATTGCTCGTTTGATACCGCCCATAGCATCAGCTACGCGGTTATCAAAATGTGTTTCTACAAACTTTTGTTCAATTTCAATTGTATCTTCTTCAATAATACTTAGATTCTGATAGTCTTCTAAACTTTCTACAGTATTTGCGTATGTCTTTACACCGCTTAGTTTTTCAAAAGTATTACGAATGCTATTAATTTGCTCTAGTGCTAGAGTTACATATTCTTCATTTGATTCGTTTACTAGATTTGCCTTGCGAACATAACGCACAAATTCTTGAAGCTTGCGATATTCTGCTGCTAGTTGAGTAATTGATTCGCCTACGCTATCATGCATTTCGCCGCCTGCATACAAGTGACGTGCCATTGCACGAGCAGCCTTTAAACTGTTCTCCTGCATCTTGAAACGCTCTTCGCCGCGCTGAATATAAATGCTGTGAATGTTGCGACTGCGTGAGCCGCGAACTTCTTCATTAACAGCCTTCTTATGACGAACAACAATTTTAATGTTGTCTAGGGGTTGATAACTGGTTTTTGTTGATCCTGTCATCACACCAAATCCTTCCATAACGTCTGCCATGTCTTTCTCCGAATTTTGTGCAATATTAACTGCTTCACCTTTTGGCTCGATCTTCTTGTCAAATATCTTGTAATCAAAAGTAAATGGGGGATTACTTCTTGCAAGCTTCTGTAACATTTTTCTTATAGGATGCTCGCTCAAATCCTCGCTGGTCGCTAGACTAATAAGATCATAATTAAGATCTAACCGTACTAAAAGATTAGGATCAGACACAGAGAATCTAGTTGCTTCCTGTGGATTTACAACCAACTTTCCTTGCTTATCATAATTTTTTACAGCGTACCCAAAACCCTTTAAAATATTAAAGATTTTTTCCGCTAGTACATTAGTATCAATTGCCATAATAGTATTATCCTCTAATACTATTTATCAAAACATGGGCATGGGTTCATCGTATTCATCTGCAGGTCCGCCAAAGGAATCGTCAATTCCCAGGCTGCTGTTAACCATACTGTATACATCGTCCTCAAATGTGCCAATATAGCTAATCATACGCATAGCAATAAGCATACTCATAACTAAATCATCATGCTCACCCGATTTAGCAGCAAAGCCATTGCCCTTAGCAATAAAGGTTTTTAATTCGCCTATTAGAGGTTTACTGTTTATGGTAATTCTGTTTTGTTCCACTAGTCGCTTAAATATCAATGCAGCATCATTTTTACTTTTTTGACTAGTATGGAAACCTTTACGAGATCGTTTACCCTGAACTTTAACTGGTTCATTTAAGAATTCTCCGGGGAAGTTTTCTTCTCCCGTATCACGAATTACTACCAATGCTGCTTCACCAATAGTATTATTTTCCACAGTCCAGTAGATTTGGTATGCGCCTTGATCTTTAAGATAATGCATAATATCCATCATGGTACGCATCTGCCCCTCAACTGGAGTTTTATTATGCTGCCATTCTGCTACCTGTATCATTGTGGGCAATTCAATTACTTGGATAGCAGCAGGGTCGCCGCCAGTTCCAGTGCTTGGATCTAACGCAACTACATACATGTAGGCAGGACTTGGTTGCTTATACCAGCGTACCTGTCCCATGCGATATCTAACATCACTCCCTTGCAACTCAACTAGCTTGAGCTGATTGATCAGTGTTTCTTCATAGATAACGAATTCGCATTCGTGCTCACGACGGAAGCGTTCTTCACCAATACGACCACGCTCTTCCCTAGCCCAGGTATCATCTCTATCTGGATGCTTGTTCCAAACGGCTAACATTGGACGGAATCCGTTTACACCAATATCTCGTTCATTACCGTATTCGTCAAAACGATTATTTGCCTGTTTCCAAATCATAGCAAATGTGTCTTCGTCACTGTTAGGTGTGCTAGTAACAATACATTTACCACCTGTTGCTAGTGTAGGTGATAGTGAAGTCCAAAATTCTTTAGCAATACGAGTAGGAACGAACGCAAACTCGTCTAGGTATACTAGCGTTAGGGACATACCACGACCAGTTGTTTCTGTTGTTGTGGTACTTACAATACGACTTCCATTATCAAATGTAATACTACCTTTGTTATATTCAGTGACACCTGCACGAATATGATCTGGGCAAGATTCATATGCATACCGAATACGCTGCATAATTTCGCTAGCACCTGCCTGTTTATGTGCTGCTACAAGAATAGTACTATCAGGTATAAACATTGCGTACCATAGCAAATAGCCTGCGGCAACTGTAGTCTTACCCATCTGCCGGCCTAGCATGTTAATTGACCAGCGATTGTTATTATAATTTTCTATTAGTTGAAGCTGATACTCATAAGGTTCAAAAGAAATACCACCCTTAGTAGGATGCTGTATCCTCATAAAGTTGGTCATAAAAAACAAAGGGCCGTCTTGGGGATGACAGCATAGTTGAAACTCTTTTAGAGTGTTGGTGGTGTAGCTTACTTTACTATAAGCTGGTTTGACAAGGCTAGTATCTGCTGTTCCGCGCATATCTTTATTTAGCGACTAAAACAAACAGTTTTACTGATATTATGATAACCGCTGTGCTAGCTTATCTTTAATAGCATTAATTAATGCTGTTTTGTCAGTGGTATATTTAAGATCTAGTGGCTTTGGTCCAGGCACCATAGGGATAGCAACTTCAGCATCGTCACAACCGCATGGTTCTTCAGCCGGTGCTTCAGGAGCATGTGGTGCAAGAGCTACGGCAACATCTTTCATACTGGGCTCTTGCATTGCGCCGTCGCCATTGTAATTAACACCTGCTAACTTCAATATGCGATGCAATTCTTCCATATCCTTAGCATTGGCGCTTACTGTTACGCTAGAATCACCAATACGCTTAGTTTGATTAAAACTAATATTTGTATCTTCTTGCGGGCCTACTGCGCCAGGCATTGTCTCTGGACCCGGTGAATAATAGTTTTCGGGAAGAATAGATGATTTAGTGACCGTTGTTTTAAATACAGCAGGATCTACTCCAACTCGTTTTGCAGCAACTTTGTGTGCATGGGCTGTATTTTGTGCTTTGACATGAACTGCCCCAGCATCAACTGATTTGCCAGCATGTTGTTTAGGGAATTCAACTTTCCACATACTGTATTCTTCATTAACATTATCTTCTGATACTATACGAGCACTTTTTGTTGAAGGTTGATCGCGATAATGATTAAGTGCTTTATATGCATTTAGTGGATGTACTGGTACACGCTTTGTGTGACCTAATAGACTGACAATTTCAATATATTGCTTACTCTTGCCAGAATCCTCACCAACTTTATCTGGTGCAGGTAATGCTTCAACATCGCCTACGATGCTTTCATAATCATCCATGCTTAATGCACCATTCTTTGACAATTCAATCATACGCTCTGCTGCATTGTGCAGATCCATATCTTCTTGTGCATCTTCACGGGCGTATTCCATCATACGAAGTAATAGAGGAACATCTAATGTTACTGTATCAACTTCATCATTTTCGCTGTCGGCATCAGTTGGATCTTCATCGCTATCACCTAATGCGTCTTGCGCCATAGTTCCTGCTACATGGCCAACGCCGCCAGCTACACTACGAGTAACTGCACTTGCGCCGCTGCCAACCACTGCTCGACCAACAGCAGCGCCAATGGCTGGTAAAATTTCATCAAGCTGTTCTGCGCTTTCCATGCGGTCATAATGACCTGCTTCTAAATCTTGAATAACTTGCTTGGTCCAAATACTTACATCGCTTGAACCAATTTCTTCTAAACCATCACTGCCGGCAAAATCTGCCACATCATTAATAGCAGCCATTACCTTAACTGGACCGTACTTGCCAAGTAGGTCTGTGTGCTGCATCATAATGCGGCGAGTAACTGCGCTAGAAACTGCGTCAATGCTGTCTTGGTCTTCGGTAACATTCTCAACAGCCTTAACTAACTTTACCATTGCTAAAAACTTTGTTCTTAGTGCAGGATCAGCAAAAATCTTTTCTAACGCACCAGCAAACGGTGCCAAAGATTGTAATAATGAAGGATTTAGAGCTTTACCTTTTTCTGCTTGATCAATTGCTTGAGCAAATTTTGCATTTGGTTTTCCGCCTAATGCTCTCGATACAGCGGCTGCACCAGCTCTAGTTTTTGGATCTAGTGGTGCATTTTTTGTTTGTGCAGCTGGAGTGGCAGCTGGAGGCGCATTAGTTGTTGCAGCGTTTTGGAATTCTGAAAACTTCATCTTAGTTCCTTCTAGCACTCTGACTAATCACATCAACTTCTTTGTTCTCAATTCCCTTGCCCATATTGGCAGTATTATGAATTGTATCCCAAAGTGGCTTTAGATCCTCTCCCATCAATTCATCCTTGTTTGGATAATTGCGGAAATAATCTGCGCCCTTTTCTGCTTTAATCTTTGCTAGCTCATCTAAAAACTTTTTGTTAAATTCTTCACCAAAGAAAGGACCGTCTTTGTAGAGGTCTGGATTCTGCATTCCATAATGTTCTTGATCTTCGTTAGCAAGTACACTTTCCTCTTGCTTTGGTGCGCGGTCTTTATTAAATTCTGTACGCTCTTCAGCATTTTCACTTTCTAATCTACGAGGATCTTTTACACCATAAACAAGAACACGCTCATGTGGTAAGCCTAAATTAACTGCTAACCATACTTCTAAAATTCTTTCATTAACAGGATACTTGAGAACTACATCTGTTGCACAAACTTCTGAAACAAACTTAACACCTTTAGCACGAACAAATTCCATTGGATTTTCTTCGATTGGTCTGCGCTTCCAAGCAGCAGCACTTACAAGGCCGTATTTCTGTAGTGCATTTTCAAGTTGAGTCATTTGCTCGGCGCCGCAGTTAGCAGCGAACTTAACTCTATATGCGTATTCTTTTTTGAAGCTTTCAGCGATGAATTCTTTTAGTTGCATAGTTATGAACTCCTGTTATAACTATTTATCATCTTAGTCAAAAAGGAAGGGGCCTAAGCCCCTTCCCATATTACTCTACTCGTCGGGCGTTACAAGTGCCCTACTTATTATATTAAGATACTACTAAACTTGTACCAACTGTTACAGCGGCGCCTGAGAAGTCGTAGCTGTTAACGGTGGATGTACCGATAGCCTGTAGCTGAGTTTCTAGTGCTACTTCGTCAAACTGTGAACCGTCAACTACGCAGTGGATCTGACCACTTGTGTTTGATGGTAGGAAGTATGCTAGTGGCTGAATGATCTGTAGAGCACGCTCTACTGCTTCACGAGTAGCATCATCTTCAGTCTGAAGATTTGCACCTGTGTCAACCATGATTAACTTTAGATTATGTCTGCTGATTAGTGTACCTGTTGCAAATTCTGCAACGCCTGCACCATTACCTTTTGATTGTGGCATTTTGTTTCTCCTAAAATATATTACTCGACTAAGTCAAGCTATGCACTTATTTATCTTTTTGGTTGATAATTTTAAGTAACTCGTTACGATCAAATTGACTGCTGGATTCTTCTGGGGACACGCCGTTTGCTTTATCTAATCTTGCTTTTTTAAGCATTAGGTCAACTTGTTTTAGTTTTCGTGTTACTTTACTGTCTTTGGCTTCTAATGCAATTTTTAGCATCTGAGCAGCATTATTAAAAACAGGGCCTGCTGCCATATCTGTCATGTTCATACCCAATGCCATAAGCTGAGTATAACTGTCTATGGCTTGCCGAGCAATGTCGTCCATTTCGCCATCATGCGCTTCCATACCACGCACTTCACTGAGTGCCATATTAATTTTTTCACTGATAGTAATAGCATCTTCAACAGTTTGAATAGTTGCTATAGGATTTTCAGTTTGGGCGGGCTGTGCAGCACTCAATGCTACATCTAATGGCGGTAAATTAAATTCTTCTTCCAATTTCTTAGTCATAACACTACTTATTGCTTTTTCTTCTTAGCTATACGGCTTCTAGGATTTCTTTTCTTTTTAGTTTGAAAGATTTGATCTTCATTAAGAACTTTAAATCTTATTCCTTTTCTAGCACACCATTCTTGTGCAGCGGCCCATTTGGCAGCGTTTAACATAGCCTGCGCTTGCTGTTGTTTACTTTTAGCAGCTTCTAGAGTAGTCTGAGATGATGGTTTAATTTCAATCAGTTCAACATGCTCGCGACCATCCTTATCCATATACTGAATCATAAAGTCAGGAATGTAATTTGCATGTTTGCCAGTAAATGGATTACGATAGGGAATAGCGATACTTTCATTGGCCCATTTTACAATGTTGGGATGCATATCACACATACGCATGAAAGTTAATTCCCAACTGCTGCGAAAATAGGGTGCTTTGCTTCCTACATACTTTGCAGGGTTCTGCACAGTATAAACACCTTGTGCAAACGCCGACATGTTACTTCGCTGTATATACTTGTTTGTTGTTGCTGTTAACCTTAGGTGCAACTAAACCAATTCTATTACCCGCGGGCATGAGCGCATTTAATACTTGATAAGTATCGTTGGTTAACTGTAAGGTATAGTCATTCATTTCAAAATATGTTAATGGATTAACGCCTTGCTTTTTTGCAGTTTGCATTAAAATATCAGCCATAGCTTTTGCATTGGCTTCTTCAAAGCCTGCAATAATCAAATGACGGATCACTTGATCTAACAGCATTGGATCAATTACTTCTTGGTCTTCTGAACGAAGTGCAGCCAAGATATTTGTACTTGCTTCAGGCAAAGGAAAATTTACAGTAGAATTTTCTAAGTACTGTATTAGAGTAGACTTAGAAATTACCTGTTTATTTTCATTACCAAAAGTCTCAAACATTGAAGATGAGCCATTGATATTTGTTGATGTGTTATTAATAGCCATCTATTAACCGCCCGGTGGTTTCTGTGGTGCTGTTTCGCCCTGTTGAGCAGGCGTTACACCCCTATCTTTAACAGGTCTAGATCTATTATTAGCTAGGTTAGAAGATACCGCACTAACGCTAGTTCCGATAACTGAACCAACTACTGCATTCTTAACATTTTTACCGCTAAGTGCTGCGCCCAGTGCTGCGCCTGCTGCATTACCAACTAGATTTTCTAAGAAGCTAGACTTCTTAGACTTACCTAGTGCGTCTGCAAATCTTGCTGAATCTCCGTATACATCAGGAAGTTTAGCTCGCGTATCACCTTTAAATGTTCCGCCCGATTGACTGGCATTTGCTGCTGCGCCAGCATCACTTGTGGCCGCGGTTGCCGCTTGAGCAGATGATGGTTGGGCCGCTGTGGTTGTTGATTGCCCTGGGGCAGTAGGCTGTGTGGCTGTTGGCGTTGTTGGTGTTACTACCTTTGGTTGGCCGCTACGGCTGCGGGATTTGCCGCCGGTGCCGCCGGCAGATGCGGGTGCGCCTAACGTATCTAAACTTGTAGGAGTTGCTGGAGATTCTTTTGTACCAATTGCAATTGGTTTGCGACCTTCTTCAAACGCAGGGCCAACAAATTTATAGCCTTGTTCAAATCTTTGAACGTCGGCGTCAGTTAATGAAAAATTAGTAACGCTATATGGAACAAAGTTTTCGTAATCAAATGTTAGTTCGTATTCAAGTATATCACTAGATGAATAATCAATATCACCCATCTTTAGTGATTTAAGCGTAGGATTTATAATACTGTACTGAACACCTTTGTTACCGTGATATAAAATAAAATCAATTCTTTCAAAGAAATTTGGATCTTGGTTAGTATTATATCCGTAGGCATTACTATCGTATACTGTTTCTTGATCAATATTAGGTGTTCCGGTTGCGGCTGTTTGTGCTCCTGCTGTCCCTCCAAATACTGAATTTTGCATAAGAGTAGAAGTACCAGCTGGGCGAACAGGATCTCTGTCAGTTCTAAGTGTTTTATTTCTCACATTCATAAAATGATAAGAATAATAATTCATTAACAATGATAACCATTCATTGCCAACTGTATCCATAACAGTTAGCGAAACTGGATCGTAATCAACACCAGTTTGAATTATCTTTTTACGATTATATGAATTTTTAGTTTCTGTTTTAAAAGTAATATCAGGAAGCGATGCCTTGCGGACTAAACTACTGATCTGAGTTCTAAAAACAGAATTATCAACTGATCCAAAAAGGCTAGCAAATAATTCTCGATTGAGAATAAAATTTACATAGCCCTGAAATTTTTGTCTAGGAGGATTAGTATCAGGTCTTAGGTGATAAGCATTGCGGAAGTCTCGGGCATAAAATGATCGTCCTGATCCTATGCCTAGTTTATCAAATAAACCCATGTCGAGACTCCGCTATACTTTATCCTCTAACCTATTAAGCTGTTGTGCCTGGCTCGTTAAATGCTACTGCTTCAGGGAATGGGTTACCGGCTGTTACGCGACCGTTAACATCGTTATCACCCTGATAGTGTGTTGCGTTATCAAAGCGAATCTGTAGAGTAATCTGTACAGGATCGTTTGCGCTATAGTCAGCATCACTGTAGTCAACATTGGTTAAGAAGGCGCCTTCTAGGAACCAAACTTCACTTGCGCCAGCGTTAACACCGTCAAGTACTTCGATCTGCATATCAAACTTATAGTCTGAACCTGCGGCAGCAGTTGTCTGCTGGAAGTGGTTAACCTGACGCTGTACTTGAGAACCTACCATCTTTGTTACGCTGTTGCTGATATCATCACGAAGCACA
>Ga0315902_10006128_pt1 | contig 16755 bp, 21 predicted proteins | sample LakEriMetagenome_9_FD_203523 | JGI IMG/M metagenome (GOLD analysis project Ga0315902, IMG submission 203523) | Freshwater fungal communities from buoy surface, Lake Erie, Ohio, United States - Buoy 12 MA117 | ecosystem: Environmental > Aquatic > Freshwater > Lake > Lake biofilm | place: USA...
CACTCTGGGAATGAATGGAATTGCACTGATAAAACGAGTTGTAGGTGCAAAGATTCAAAACAATATTAGATACGCCATCCCAATAGAAGGGTGTTGAAAAATGATGGGTGTTCCAACCTGCCTGTGGTGTAAATGTGCTATCTGTTAAAACATTTGTAAATGGAGAGGATGAAAATCTGTCCTTCTCGCTACAAAAAACTAAAATGAATTGATTTGGCTGTATAACCTGATGCGGAAACACCCATTCGCCGGGTGTGGAATTATCACTCAAGCTGTAATTGTAAAGGTCAATCGCATTTGCCCCGGAATTGTACAGCTCTATCCAGTCCTCATAATCTCCGTCTTCATCAATTATCGTCGAGTAGTTCTTGTTACTGCCTTCATTAATGATTAATTGTGCGCAGTAATGCTGGCATCGCGTGAGCAAAAATACCATCATGGAGAGTTGAAGTAAGCGTATCATTGATTCAACGATCAGTTTAATTTAAAGATAGTTAGTCGAATGTAAAAAACTCGGAAATACGTTATTTATATATCGTTATGGTGCCTTTACTATTCCTGAACCCTTTTTCACGATGAATGAGGTTGCATTCAAAAGTAATATCGTGTGCCTCAACTTTATGCATGAGCTTGGATTTCGAAAAGCAGAGTTGATCCATAACTGAAGAAGGATAAATGCGAAGAAACAAACCGGCGCATTTAATCGCAATAGTTGCCAAAAGCAGCGATGAAGTTCAGCAGGTCAGCAACCGAAACGGTATTGTCGCCGTTCAGGTCGTATGGACAGCAATCTCCGGTGCAGCCATAAGCAGTGTTGAATTCCAGCAGATCAGCAACGCCGACAACTAAATCTTGATTAAAGTCTTGCGGGCAAGAGTTGGCCGAAGAATTATTAAGAGGCGTCAGTGTAGTACAGCCGAAAGCGTCGGTTACGACCATATCATAGATTCCGGAGCTAAGGACAAAGTTTCCCGAAGTGTTGGATGAATTGAGCGATGGTATAGCAAACGTGAATGGGCCTGTGCCGTCGGCGACTATGGTGTATTCCGTCTGATTGCCACAACCCGATGAAGATGCGGTATAGCTGATAAGTGGTGGTTCCAGAATGGCGAGTACTAAATCCACAATACTATCGCAACCGGCACTGCTTTGCAGCACAGAGGAATAGACACCTGAGGTTGTGTATACGATTCCACCGGAGTCTGTATAAGGTCCGCATGAGACAATATTTGTTGTTGTTGTAACTGTTTGACATTCGCCAATGATATAGGCACCGGCTAGATCAGGCCCGCCAACACTGCTTAAAAATTCAATTTCAATACCTGCTATTTGTTGGGAACCTGTAACATTGAAATCTTCGCCAAAATCGAGCGGAAGTACATAGTGATACGTGTTTTGAGGTTGATTTCCGGTGCAGGAAATACTGATGTCATAGGCTATATGTTGGGGCAATTCCACCCAGTCAGACTCCACTACGGAATGGATAGAGGACAGATTCCCGTTCGAGAGTATTAAACGAACTTCATAATTGGATCGGTTATACTTGGTTTCCAACAGCAGGTCGTACCCATCCACATTGGTGGCCGAGGAGCTGAAATAACCGCTCATGATATCGCCATTGAGAAAATTGACCCACACCGAATCATCCGGCGGACCAATGACGTAGTCATCAGTGCAGCCATATGGATGATTGGCAATAACCAGATAATCTGAAATGGGATACCCGCCAAGCGATTGTGAAAAGAGATGTGATGTGGAACTGAAATAAATCCACACTAAAAAACACAAATTCAAAATGAATCTCATAAGCTCACTATTTCATTCAATATTTCTTCCACAAGTTATCCAACGAATACTTACCGGGCCCGGTTAAAAACAAGGCTATATAGGAAAGCAAATACAACAAGCCGTGTTCTCTGTCTTCGAATGGGTCGCCGGCATGGATAACGAACACGATAACAATCATACAAATAATGAGAGGTATCAACGCCGCGCGGGTAAATAGTCCTGCAGCAACCAGCATTGCGCAAAACAACTCGGCAAAGACGGTGAGCGCTTTGGAGGCAACAACTCCTACATGCAATGGATCGGGCCATTCTTCAATCTCAGTATAAAAATTGGAGAACTTAGACCATCCGTGCAGTGCCATAAGCGCTGTAGCCAGGCGAAACAGGAGAAGAGCGGCATCAAGTGCCATGACCTTAGATGATATAAGCAGTCGCAGTCGGCTGCCTGAGTTTTGGGGTGTATTCATAGACGAGTTTGGGTTTCAGTGGTGCATGCCGGATGAAAAGGGAGCACACCGCGCTGTGCTGTCGAAATCGATCGAATTACTTGGATTGTTGGTGATATCTTGGCTCCAGATTAAATCTCCGGTCATCAAATCGTAACACTCAATGGGTGCGTTCGTCAATGATAGGAAGCGCATGGTGACCACATAGTTGTTTTCAATCAATATGGGAGAACCAAAAAAAAAACGGCAGATTCCGGCTGCCAGAGTAAACTGTCGTCAACAGGTCCTGCTAAGTCAGTGTAACCGTTGCGGGCACTGTTGCCACCGTTGTTGTGCCAACCTGTGGATTGAGCACTGGTATTGAGAAGTAATGAGGAGAATAAAAGCGTAAGAAGTATGCGCATAATCGCAGTGTATTAGTGGTTGTTCATTCGAAATCTAATCAGCGAAATTAAGCATAGGCATAAGCTCCCTTAGCGAAGAGCATGTTCACATGACTTTGAGACTTTAAGGAAGTCAAAAACGTTGCTTTATTGGTGTTGGCTTTTCTTAAGGCTTGGGTTTAGTGAAGCGCATTGAATGTGACCGGTGAATTGGATGATGCACAGGGGGGGGGTCACAGCCACAATGTTGCTTGCACGAACGTATTTACTTGGAGCCTTTCCTTGGCACGAATCGCTGCCTTGATGGGCAGCAGGTAGGTTTGATGTTTGGTGTCGTACCAAATGGCCGTATCCCATTCACTGTTGCCAATCCGCGCTGTGGCCTTGAGTCGCCCCCAACCTTGCTCTTGCCATCCGGAGTTTTCTCTGATTTCGCTCGCCATATCAGCCGGCAGCGAAATAAAATACCATCCGCTGGGTGTGGCATGCTGCCATAACATTGATTCGAATGTGTAGTGGATTTTCATGATCGTTGACTACTCAACTGTAATTATATGGTTTTTTACATACTCCCCTGAATCATTTGTTGAATGGAGGTCAGTACTTTTTCGGGCTGCTCCAGCGGGCTGATGTGACCGCCTTGTATAACGATTGTTTTTATACCGGGAGGCGCTGAGAGGTAATCTTCCTCACCCTTCAGGGCTACAGCAGGGATCTTTAAATTGGCAATCAAATCAGTGGTGTCGGTTGCTTGAAGAATTACACTTCGGTCGATGAGTTTGATTTCATGATTCGTTAATTGACTCATGCTTCGTTTCATATGGTCAATTAAATCAGGATGCTCTCGAAGCGACGATTCTCCGAAGAGTGCTTTCGCTGCCTGATGGGTGTAAAAACTCCGGAAGGGGAGCAGAGTGTGTTGTATTCTGAATACGAATCGCTGCTTGCGCGTAGTAGCCTGAAAGGGCATGTTGCAAAGCAGCAGGCCTGCAAAGCGTGAAGAATGCATGGCGGCAGCGCGCAACACGGTCATACTTCCCCAGGAATGACCAACAGCGAACACAGCGGTTAAGTGGAGATGATCCATGATTTCAATAAGCATCCTCGCACAATCGTCTAAATTCCAATTTGCGTTTGATATGGCTTTGCTTGCCCCGTGGTGTGGCATATCGATGGTTATTACAGTGCGGTCATGGATTGCCTGCTCCTGATAATCCCACAGATGATGATCGAAATAGACACCATGTAAAAGGATGAGTGGCGGCTTATCTGATCTAGCCGATTTGATGTAAACTGCTATTCGTCCGATTTGAGTTGGGATATAGGTAGTCTTCATGTACTCGCGCCTTAGTTGCTGATGGATGGGGCTTGTTTGTTGAAGGTGCCGTCCGACAGTAAATCTATCAGACACGTTGCCATATCCGCGAGCGTTATGGACAAGGTAAGATCTTTACCGTCGAGACTGACGGTGTAGCGCTTTTTAGCCGGCTTATCTATGATGTTCGGAAAGCGCGCAATGGTCCAATCCAAGGAAGTATTCATGATGAGCGTTTCCATTCTGTTTTTATCGTCAATGATGACCTTAAGCCATTTCATGAAATAGGGAAGTATCCATTTGGTGAAAACCCGAGGCTGGAAGGCAATGCTGTTTCCCGCTCCTACGTTACTCATGGCGATGAGTCGTTGGATGCCGGCCTTCTCCATTTCTGCGATAATGACCCTGGTAGCGTCGGAAACGAACGTGGTCGGCTTGCCGTCACCCTTGCCGCCAATTCCCAGGCATTGTATTACGGCTTCTTGCCCTCGCAACGCTTTCGCCACCGCTGAATGATCCAGCACATTTCCTTCCAGTATGGTGAGGCCGTTGTGATTAAAAGGAATGGCCCATTCATCCCGCACCAGCACAGTCACATTATGACCACGCTGCAATGCCTCTGCGAGAATTTTTTTGCCCGAAAAACCGGTTGCCCCAAATATGACGAGTTTCATGATACGGATAGTTTCAGCGAAAATCCGATACCTGCAGGTAGGGCGACTGACGCAAATGCGTCAAAATCAAAGCCGCGTAATTTTTTGTCGAATGCGCGTGAGCGTCTGCCTTTCAATTCCCAGGAAGGATGCAAGATGCGACAAAGAGACGCGGTTGAATATATCAGGATTTTCTTTTATGAATGCGAGGTAACGTTCCTCCGCTGTGTCAAAAAGGAATCCCTCAATACGCTTTTGCTGAAATTTCAGTACCTCCTCGGCAACCAGACGTCCATAGCGTTCAATGGAAGGAAACGTATCATATCCACGTTGAATATGTGCGAATGAGAGGTTGACAATTATACTCGGTTCCATACATTGGAAGTTGTATTTGGAAGCTATTCGGGTAATGAATGCCGAATAATGCGTAGCGTATCTGTTCTCGCTAATGAAGTTGACTGTGATTTCGTTGCCTGCAGCATCCACATAAAATGACCTGATTAGTCCGCTGTGCACAAAGCCAATGTTCTCCTGAATCGTATTGGCGTGTATGTAAAAATGTTTGGGCTTAAGCTCCGTCAAGGTCAAACCGCCCCCGAGATAATCCAACTCCCGGTCGGTCAACTTTGGACAAAGTGAATGAACGGATCTCAAATATGCTTTAAATGCTTCATTCATGCTTCTGCTTGCAATGGTGCTGAGGTCTTCATTCAATCAAATATCACTATTTTTTTTCGTGAATGCAATGGCTCTTTACTTTTCCCACATCCATATTAGAGGATATAAAAAACCGAAAAAGCTTTCGAGAAAGGGAACGGTGGGCATAAGGCAGAGGCATCAAGTAATCCCGATTTATTCAACGTGAAAGTTGAAATTTCAAATTCATGAACAACGAGGAAACGTATTAAAGCAGTAAAGATCTTCAAGGCGTTAATGAGCTCGAAACGCACCAATAAAGCAAGGGTAAGGGTTCCCCCGGCCATGTTCTTTCAGGTTAAAATGTTAGCCTCCACAAGCACCTCAAAATTGACCGAGTTGGCAATGAAACAGTGCGTGTGCGCGCTAGCATGCAGTTGCATGGCTTTTTCAATCATGTCGGGCGATGCAACAGTAACGCATGGCTGCAAGACCACGAGTGAAAAACGTCCACCACCTGTGGTTTCTTCCATTATACCGCGCGCCTCATCGCTGTAATCGATAACCACCACGCCTGCATCGGCGCACAGATGTAAATACCAGAGCATGTGGCAAGCGGATAGTGACGATACCAGCAGCTCTTCGGGATTGTACCGCGCAGCATCACCCCGAAAGGCGGGGTCGGATGAGCCTGCTATTATTGGCTTTCCGTCTACGGTAATCTCGTGCGAGCGCTCATACGCGCGGTAATCGGATGTGCCTGCACCCGTGTTGCCCGTCCAGCGCACACGAGTAGAGTAGTGGTGGTGTTTGGCGGTTGAAGACATGACTGCAAGTTTACTACGCCTTATCCAGCAAGTTCCGCGTGACTTTTACCACAAGCGATCGCGGCATGATACGCACGAAGTTGGCCAGGATGCTATTCACTAGGCCATGGATAGCCACCGTCTTACCGCTCATCATTGCCCTATAGCCATACTCGGCCACAGTTTTCGATGTCGGTATGTTTTTACCTTTAAACAACTTACTGTCTTCAAGCGCAGCGGCAGCCTGAAACCCGCTCTCTGTTGGGCCCGGACAAAGTGCAGTGACTGTTATACCCGTGTCGCTCACTTCATTGTTGACGGCCTCCGAAAAACTCAGCACATACGCCTTGGTTGCGCAGTAAACAGACATGGTAGGACCCGGTTGGAAAGCGGCTGTTGATGCTACATTCATGATTTTTCCGCTTCGGCGCTTCACCATGTCTTGCAAGTAAAGCTTCGTGAAATGTGTCAGCGCTGTAATGTTCAGGTTAATCATCTGCAACTCTTTGTTCCAATCGGTTTCGGCAAACATGCCGAAATCACCAAAGCCGGCGTTGTTGATGAGGTAGTCGATGCTGATGTGCTGGCGGGTCGTTTCATCATACACATCCTTCGCGGCATTGGGCAATGACAGGTCTTTGCCGATGGTGTAGATCTTGATATTATGCGCTGCCTCAAGTTCGCTTTTTAGTTCGTCCAACTTCTGTTTATTTCTGGCAACCAACACGAGGTCGTCGCCTTTGGATGCGTGTATTTTCGCAAGTTCCAGTCCGATGCCGTTGGAAGCTCCTGTGATGAGTGCGGTTGCCATGGTTGTTTGGTTTTTTGGATAGTAGTTGTAATCGAATGTTACCGTTTTTTCAGAACCGTACTTCAAGCGCATAGTGCACACAGAACCGTCCTCTCGGGTTGAGCGCGCGAAATTAAGCGATTTAACCTTCTAATAAGATTGCTAAAGCGCAGAGCTATTGGTTGACTCAATAGGAACATCCGTGGTCACCGAGTTCTTCGTCAATTAAGCGCTACACCAACCACCAATCCGACCCACGGTTTGTTGCGATAGATCCAAATGGATCGATCCTTACTAAGCAGATAGTCATAGCCAACAGCCAATCCAAAGCTGGCCATATTGGTTTCAATAAAGCCGGCAAATCCGCCTTGAACAATCATCGTGTTGTATTCGTCGCTGCGCTTGTTGCGAGTGGTAAATGGACTGATGAGCGTGGTTCCCGGCCCTGCGAAGAATCCGAAATCAAATCCGCGATTCTTGATCTTGGCGCAACTCCTGTTGAGCGGATCTTTTCTATGTTCGATAGGATAGTAATCGAATCGCCAGCCTGCGTAAACGGTAAGATTGAGATCTGTAGTCAATTGTGCCGGCAACTCCCCGATGGATGGTCTGTATTTCATCAGAACGGTGCTGATATCGATATCGAGCCCCTGCTTTTTGAATGTGATTCGTTGAAACGGAATGCTGTCGGTCGCGGCAAGCGGAATGGTCAACGTTGGCTTGCTCTCCGGTTGTTTGTTTTTTGTTGGATAAACTTGAATGTTGTCATCCGACACGTCGAGATAGACCGCTTGCTTGTCCGAGCTATCCGATTTTAGATGATAGTAACCATCATTTAGTCCGTGCAAAGATGCTCGTTCAAGGGTAGAGCAGGAGGAGAGAACCCCGATGGTTATAATAATTAGATTGATGGTTTTTAAGAGAGAGCGTTGCATCTAGGACGGTTAGTTTTCTTTCAACACATCCGGTTGCTCCATTTGCAGAGCGGTTTTTCCGAACAGTTCAAAGTAAAGACCTACGACCAGAAAATCGCGCCCGGTTTCGTCATTGATTTTGTAATCGAATTGTTTTAAATAACCCACTTGTATGGATGAAGACCTGGAAGTTTTCCAATTGAAGGCTACCAGCGCACGGTTTCGTTCGAAATAGGGTTCTTTATCCGTGAAGAAGATTTCATTGCTGGCGCTGATTTGATAGGGTTTATAGCCCGAGTTTTCTTTTCCGAATGAATAAGAAGCTCCTATTCGGTAACGAAATCGGTTACGATAGCCGTTGCTTGTGAATCGTTGTTCAGCGCGGTACCGCTGTTCAATCTTGATTTTCCCGATTGTTTGAAATAGGGTGATTTGCGGCCAAAGTCGAAACTCGTCGTTGTTTTTGGGTTCTACAAAATTTCCTCCTTCCGCAAAAGTTTGATAGCTGCCTGCGCCAATGGTCAGCGCGATGTTTTTCCCCGCTTTATAGTTGATTCCTCCCTTGTATTCGTAGTAGTGAAAGTCATCATAGAAGTGCAACGAACGTAATTGTGCTTCGCCGAATAAGCTCCACTTCTCGCTCGGGTTGTATTTGATGTTCATGATATTCCAGCTGCCGGGATGAAAGGTCTGAGCGCTTAGGTTATCGAAGCAAATCGCTAAGAGGAATAAACAGGAAATGCGTAACCAAGGTGTCGGTGCATTTCCAATCAGTAGGTTTGATGTATACTGTGCCTTCACAGAGTTGTATGTATGCCTATTCATTTATCAGTTCAATGTCAATGGTAAACAACCTCCATCACACACAATTTGGAGGTTTTACGACCGTCACACTATGTCGTGTTAGCAGGCTGTTTTACTCTACTACTTCCGAGCGAGCCTGAAGCTTTGCCATGACTCCAGAAGCCGTTCCTCGAGTGTTGCCATCGCATGCAACTCGTTTGTGTTTCCTCGTTCAGATGTGTACAAATATGCTGAATTCCCTTTGCCCTTTTCATCTTTCCAAAAAAAGACAATATAGACTGTGCGCATTCGTAAAAGTTCTTGCTGCGGCTTCTTTGTTATGGAACTGTTCTCAATCGTAACGACTTGAGCGAACATTATCCCTTCGGGCAATTCAACAGGCTTAAACTCGGATGCTATCAGTTTATCCCTTCGATTAACGATAGTTGACGGTGCGAATTTTTCACGGCAGTAAGTTTCGAACGCTTCCTTCGATTTACATTTCGTTAGAGGCAAAAAGTGTATACCGCCTATTTCTGAGTAGGTAGTTGATATTGCACTGTTTCGAAAAGCGAAGACAGTACGAAGTTTCGAGCGCCTGATGACTTCCCATGAATCAAGCGGTTTAAACCGATACTCATACGATTCGCCCGCATACCAGTTAACCGAATCTGTGTAAACATTTCGCAGATAATCGTTATCGCCATCAAAAGGAAGTATACAATAGCGCTCCTCGATAGGCGTCGGAAATGCTCTTATGCGACTCAAAGCCTCATCTTCGCGCAGCACTTTCATGTGGATTGCAAGCTGCTCGTCTGATTTGCGATAGGGATAGAGTTCGATGTAAAAGTTGCTGCCGCCGGATAGATTTAGCTCAATGTCAACAAGCGACTCTCCCGCTTTCGCATGGAAGTGTGTTATGCCTTGTAGCGCTGTATGAACGGCAGTAATACTATTCATCTTGGCCTTTACACACATGCCATGGTTATTGTTGATGATTACTCCCATCCAAATGTCGGGGAACTCGTCAGGCCTGTCGCGCAGGAAGTACACGTGGGAAAATCGAGAGGTGTCCAAATTCGCCGGACCGGGAGTATAGTTTTTTACTTGGGCTACCGATATCTGTGTTAAGCAGCAGAGAACTCCGATAAGTGCATTTCTAAGTGCAATCATGAATCACGTGTTTGTTATAGTCGAAAAGTAAATGACTCCGAAGTTTCCGGATTGGATTGACAGCGCTATTGCGCATGATTTGTATCATGGATCACGGGTAAGGGACAGTGAGCTGTTCGGGAAATTCGCACGCTCGCGGATCTACGTGGAAATTATGCAGACCGATGGCCCTCACATCAGCATGCGGTTAAGGAGTATGAGAATTTTATGCTTGTCAACCGATTGAGTTATCGAATGAAGTGTTGCTAGAGGGGCATCTTTTATTCCTGAATGGAATCTAGTTATCTGGTTATGCATTGTTCTTTTGCCAAAAAAAAACGTTCATGGTATATCTTAAAAGTATATACTTTTGTAGAAATGGAATCGCTATGAAAGTACTGTCGTTAAAACTCGATGATGATGTTTTCGAGGAAACGGAACGCATTACCGCTCAATTAGAATTGGCCCGCAATCGCTACATCAACGAGGCGTTGGAGCTTTACAATAAATACAATCGCCGCAAGATGCTTAGGGCACAATTGGCACGTGAGGCATCATTGGCAAACGCTACTTCCATGGAGGTGTTACGCGAGTTTGAAGCTTTGGACGATGATCAAGCAATTTGATATATGGCTCGCCAATCTTAACCCGGGCAAGGGAACCGAGTTGGGTAAGGTTCGTCCCGTCGTCATTGTACAAAGTGATTTGCTTAACAATTTGCATGGTTCAACCATCATATGCCCCATTACAAGTCAGGTAAATCGTGAACTGAAAATTCTGCGCGTGCACATCGGAAAGCGTTATCTCGAAAAGGAAAGTGATGTGCTGGTGGATCAGTTGCGCGCTATCGATAACCGCAGGTTGCTAAAACGATTGGGCAAATTGAACGCAACGCATGTGGCTTCACTACGCGAAAATCTGCGAATACTCCTGGATGTTGAGTAAAACGAATACTCTGTTCTCTTAATCGGGAGAGGAAGCATTCGGCATCATATTTTCCGGTTTTATTTCACCCGCTCAAACTTCTGCCATTCCCATTGTGTGGCGCTGCGCCAGAGCCACTCAAATGGTCCTGTCTTGTAAATACGCAGCCACAGATGACTGAAGATGATCTGGAACACCCACACAACGGCCACTACATAATAGAGTTCATAGCGTTGAAGCTGGTTAAATAACCCAAAAGCGAACCCGCTGAAGATTAATCCGCAAATGACACTTTGCATGAGATAGTTTGTAAAGGCTAATTGCCCCACGGGCTTCAGCAATGCTACAATCCATGAGGAGACGTGCAGCTGAAATAGCAGGCTCAGAAGGCCGATATATCCCAATGTTAATCCGAGGCGTCCAATTTGCTCTGCAATAACCGGATGGTTCAACGCCATTAAATAGGGGTCGAAACCATAATGCACCTTTGTCCATGCCGCCAAGTAGTAAATGGGAATGCCAACTGCGAATCCGCTTGCACTGAGTAGCAGATAGAAGCGCTTACTCCGCTTACCCGTAATTACTCCCAGTCGATAAAAGGCAATACCAATGAGCATAAAGGTGAATGCGTCTAGGAAGAAAAAATCATAAACAAAAGAGGTTTCCATCCAATGACTGATACCGGCCGAGTAGAAGAAAAATGTCCAATAATCACTTTGCGTGCAATCGATCTGTTCTTGATCAACACTTCTCTTGTGTTCAGGAGTGTGCTCGTGCTCAAATGATTTCCAGGCCTCGATATCCGACAACTGTAATGTAGTGAGCGGAGTTAGGGCGGTGTCAACGGCAAGCGCAGAATCTGCGGCCTCTTTCAAGCGCACAGGGTTTTGCTTGCTCCAGGTTTGTTTTGCGCTGAACAGCACCATCACAATGCCGGCAATCAACAGCAAACGTTTAGCCGGCATGCGATGGAAGGCGAAGATGAACATGCCCACTATTGCATAGGTATAGAGAATGTCGCCCGGCCAGAGCAAGATGTAGGAATTGATTAACCCGAAAATGAAGAGTACCAGCAGCCTGCGGAAGTAAAATTCCGCAGCGCTATCCATGTCTGTGCGCTTTGTGTACTGCTCAAGAATCAGTGCTGCGCTGGCGCCAAACAGCATCGAAAACATACCGCGCATGGTGCCGTGAAAGAATACTTCAATCAACCACCAGCACCAGTAGTTGGGGCCGCTGAACTCTCCGCGAATACGTAAGTCCTCAACTGTATTCTCGGGAATTCCAAACCAAGTTATGTTCATGAGCAAAATGCCCAACAACGCTGCGCCGCGAAGTGCATCAAGCGTGTGTATGCGTTCTTTGAAAGGAGCAGTCATAGTAGGCTGGCGTTATGATGAACGATAAAGTTGATGCGTCGAATGTAAGTTGCTTTGATGGACTGATAACTCGCAATTTTTTGTCATCAAGCGTTCACTTAAAGCCATCATATTTGTCGCAAACACATTTGAATGGATAAGCTTCTCTGGATTGTACTAGCGTTTATTGCCGGGTCTTTTTTGCCCATGCAAGCGGGAGTTAACGCTAAGTTGGGCAGAGCAGCTGAAAATCCCGCGGCCGCTGCGCTCATTTCATTCGCTATCGGCGCTGTCGCTCTTATTGTATATGTGCTGGTGAGTAAGCAATCGATTTCGTGGCAAGGTCTGAAGGCCGCACCTATGTATGCCTGGATAGGTGGATTGCTAGGAGCGTTTTATGTAACTGTGGTCATTCTGGCGTTTCCACAGCTTGGACCGGGCCTCACATTTGCGCTCATCGTTGCCGGACAGATGCTCTTCACAGTGGTGCTCGAACATTTCAATATCCTGGTTGCACAACATCATCCGATGAATCTACCGCGTTTAATTGGCGTGTTGCTGGTAATAGTTGGAGCTATCATTATACGGAAGTACTAACAGCATGAAGAGATCCATTATTATCACCCTTGTATTGGTATTCCGTTCGCTTTCGGGAACCGCACAAATGGAGAATATTCAACTGAACGACTACACCACAGCCAATAAACTCTACGCAGGCTTTTATTCGAAACTGCTGGTTACGGTAGATAGTTTACGCACAAGCGCAGCTGCATCCATTCGCATAGGCGCGCTCATCACACAGCGTTTCACGAAGGTATTTTTGCTTGAAGGGCAAGCGGTTGTGCAATTCAACAGCGATAAAACGATCAATGCTTTGCCTGCGTTTGAGTTCATCACCAAGTTCAGTGAAAAGTTGCAGTTGCGAATGGGGGTGTTGGTGACGCCCACCACGACGGTGCGCCCCAATCCGGTGACGTGGCAGCAGCAAAGTGAAACGTATGCTCAGTCGCGCATCATCGGCAGTAAGCCCGGCGCAATGCTGCGCTATGCTCCTACGAAGGATTTGTTTCTGGCATATGCCATTCATAATCATGCTGGCGAATGGGCTAATCATGTGCGCGTTGACTACAAGAAATTACGAGTAGCAGGCTACATGCGTCTCGATGGTCAGTACTTCGCTGCAGCCAAGTTTATCAATGATCGTTTCGATGTGTGCGCCAATTATTCATCCGAGCAAGAAGAGGCAGCGAGCTCCTTATTTGTCAATCTCACCAAGCGTTATACACTTTATTGCGATGGCAACTACCGGGTGAGTTCTGAAAAAAATGAAGTCCTCAAATTCGGCGCGCGCAGCTACTATGATAGTGCGGATAATCATTTACGCGGATTCTTTGCCTTGGAGTATGATGCGCGCATGCGCATGTTTGGAGGTCAAGTGATGGTGAGTGTCTTTTAAGGATATAATAAGTGCGCAAGCAATACGCTTCCTGAGAAAGTATCTCGTGCAGTAATTAATTGTATTCGTGAGTTCCCTGATATTCTTCGCTGTCGCCGCAATTTGTGGCGTTGAGAATGGAATTGGCAACACCAATGAGTTATCACAGATTATTGGCAAGTATATCCGCCGTCGGCTGCAATTAAAGCACCTGTGATGAAACTACTTTCATTGGATAATAAAAACGAAACGACATGCGCAACTTCTTCCGGTTTTGCGATTCTTTTAATAGGCTGAGCCTCTTCCAGCATTTTATAGATGGCATCCTTACCGATTTTAGTGAGCGCATCAAATCCTGCAATGGCTTTTGTTAAGAGGGGAGTTTCAATAGTGCCCGGGCAGATACAATTTACTCTGATGTTATGCGGAGCGTAGTCTATTGCAGTGCTTTTGGTAAACTGACCGATTGCGCCTTTTGTAAGGCCATATGCGGAGCTGTTTCCTTTGCCGATAAACGACTGGTCAGAACCTGTTAGCACAATGGATCCCTTTTGTTGTTTGCGCATAATGGGAATCACTGCTTTGACGGTGTAAAATATGCCTTTTAAATTGATGGATAATATATTTTCAAAATCGTCGATACTCGTTTCTTCAATATTTCCGGACATGTGAACGCCCGCATTTGCAAATAGTAAATCGATTTTCCCCTCTTGATTAACGATGTGTTGAATAGCGTTTTCTACCTCCTCATACTTGTGGACATCGCATTGAATAAAATGAACGCCTTCTGCGCTGTTGTCATGTATGTCTAGGTTATAGACAATCGCCCCTTCCTGTTGAAGTTTTGTGCAGGTTGCACTTCCTATGCCTGTCGTTCCTCCCGTAATGACAGCGACCTCTTTATCGAATTTCATTGTTCTGAATGTGTTTTTTTCTTAACGCCTCGAATTTATAGAATTGTTTGATGCTCTGATTTCATGTTATTTAGTTTTGGTCTTGTATTCCCTGCTAAAACTCGTTTCGTTCAATTGGCAAATACCGTTGTCGTCGGTGCCAAACCACAGTTCTCCATTTTTGTCTTTATAGATTGTATTGACCGCGTTGGAGGCAAGGCCATCTTGAGTGGTGTAATGGGTGAGTTCATGCCCGTCGTATTTCCAAACGCCTGCATCAACAGTCCCAACCCAGATGTTTCCGTTGTTGTCTTCGTTTATGGTATAGATCCGAGCCATCGTTTCTACACCGGGTTTTCCCGAGGTTTTAAAGTCAGGATTACCAAGACCGTTTTCTTCCGTGAAATTTGTCAACGTCTTACCATCGTATCGAAATAAACCGGCACCGTTATTTCCAAACCACAGGTTGCCCTTACTATCTTCAAACAGACCAAGGACAGCAGAGCCGGATAGTCCTTTTTCCTTAAACCATGTTCGTGTTTTTCCATCGTATCGGCACACTCCTTCTGCTTGTGTTCCAAACCAGATATTTCCTTTGCTGTCTTTGAGGATACAGTAAACGCCGAATCGACTTAGCGAAAAAGGGGAGTTGGTTTGAGCGGTTGAACCGGATGAGGCAAATGGTAAATAGTCGAGTGAAGAGTTGCTGTATCGGAATATCCCGCCGCCTGCGCAAAACCACAAGTCGTTCGTTTTTGATTTCCAGTCGGTTTCTTTACCCTTTGTAATTTCGACTTTGGTTGTAGCTATGGTGAATTGTGTGCCATCGAATGCACAGACACCAAACGAGCCTGTTCCAAACCAAATATTCCCCTGTTCATCTTCTTGAATGCTTTTCACTTGGTTGTCTGAAAGTCCGTCCTTCACGGTGAATTGTGTCAGGCCTTTTGAGTCGTACCGATAAACACCGGCGCCATTCGTTCCAATCCAGTAATTGCCATGCATGTCTTGAAAAATGCTTCTGATGTTTTTGTCTACGCTTTTGGCTATAGAATCAACGCCTTTTGGTTGCTTGAGTATACTTTCTTTTCCTTCCTGGTTGGATACGTGCTTGTCTTGCATTTGTCCGTTGCACGCATACAGGAATGCGAGTATAAACGGGATTGCCTTCACGTGTGCCGGAATGTCGATTTTCAAAAGCATAGGTTTGGCAATAAGGCGGCAATTCTTCTCATCGTAGATTGGGATTGTATGTTATTAAAATGGGCTGCCGTGTAGCGCTCATTGTGCATGGCGCTGCTCTTGTGCATGGGCACGAATGTATATAGAAAGGGCGGAAGTGATTGAAGCACTTCCGCCCTTTAACGCTTATGCGTTGTTGTGGGATGATTAATACACAATCTTCAAATCGCCCGTGGCTGTGCGATACATCTGCCCGGCTATCAATCCACCGGCAAGTGCCGCGGCATTATTTGCATAAACCGATAAGCCTGCATTCTCAATTGTGCCGGCCTTGGCCGAAGTGTTGGAACGCATGGAGTAGGGAACCGATAGCAACTGCTGCGTGCCCATGTCCACAAAACCGGCGCCTGCATCCAGTTCCACTTTCAAGTACTTGATTCCCGAAGCCCAGTTAATGGCTGCAAACGTTCCGGTTTCGGGAGTACCCGCACCGAAGGCCGTGGTGAAAAGGCCAAGTGAGTTGGTATTGAGGGAATGCGATTCCGAGTATTCAGCTGCACCTGTCAATGAATCTGTGAGCAGCGTGAATCTCACTTGCACGGCCGCATCGCTGAGCGGCTGGCCTTGTGAGTTGCGTGCGATGGCTTGGTAGGAGATGGCTTGAGGAAATGGATTGTGATTGGCATTGACATTTTCGCAATCACTGAAAACTTTTCTGCAGGGGATTACATAATCTGACCAGTTTTTATTGTCATCCGTAGTTTCAAAATTAGGGGGTGAGGAATTTGCAATTGTTACAATTTTAGCACCTTGACTAGAGAAGTCGCTCGAACTCCAATATTGTCCATTAGGAGCATCGAAATTTCCAATTCCGTTAGCCCACAAGTTGGTAAACATCGCAATCAGTTCATCAATAGATGGAAGGAACCAATCAGAATAACCATTAAATGTATAATTCAGGCATTGTTGTGCAGCGTTATTTGGCCCACAGGCTTGAGCAATGGCCACAGTATTGTTTTCTCCGGAACCAATACTATCAGCGGTTAAGTTTGTAAAGGTGCCAAAACAGCCCCAGGGAATACCTCCGATATGATTGGGTGCTGCTTCAAGATATCTCCAACCGTTGGAATTATATCCTTTGTCATAGAAAATATAACCTCCTGCTGGGCCAATCGATCCGATGGAATATGTGCATGGGGTTTGAGCAACGGATTTGATTGCTGCTAATAGTGTAACACAAATTATTAAAGCTTTTTTCATGAGTTTATACTTTGGAATTTAGCTGATTATTTCATAAC
>Ga0315902_10006129_pt1 | contig 16751 bp, 12 predicted proteins | sample LakEriMetagenome_9_FD_203523 | JGI IMG/M metagenome (GOLD analysis project Ga0315902, IMG submission 203523) | Freshwater fungal communities from buoy surface, Lake Erie, Ohio, United States - Buoy 12 MA117 | ecosystem: Environmental > Aquatic > Freshwater > Lake > Lake biofilm | place: USA...
AGGGGTAGTCGCGACGGACCACGCTGCCGGCGAAGACCACGTTGCGGAAGCGCACCGCCGGGCACAGCTGCATGGAGCGGGCCGCGATGTAGGTGCCGTTGCTGTGGCCGACGAAGCTGATCTGGGCATTGGGGAAGTGGCTGCGCACGTCGGCGTAGCGTTCCATGAACCAGTACGCGGCCTTCTCGCGCCCGCCCGGCCGGACGAAGTCCCACATCGAGAAGTAGCCATAGCTCGGGCTGGGGGCGCGCACGACGCGGCCGGTGCTGCGCGCCAGGGACTTGATCTCGCGGGCCACGCGCTTGGTCCAGAAGCCGTGGTCGCGGATGCCGTGCATCACGATCACGGCGTGCTGCACGGCCGAGCCTGCGCCGGCCCGGTCGTCGCGCGCCTCGCTGATGTCCATCGGGTCAAGGTAGTCGTCGATGTCGGCCGCCGGCACCGCGCCGCCGCGGTTCAGCGCGTCCTGCGGCAGCGTCAGGGCGTCCACCAGTCGCCGTCGGCGCTCGGCATTGCGGGCCAGTGCCGGCCGGTCGGCGGCGCGGACCTTGAAGTCGATCGCGTCCGGATCCTCGATCCAGGTCGCCTGGATGTGGTTGCTGCCCGGGAGGTCGAGGTAGGTGAATTCGGGCCGCGCGCCCAGCTCGGTGCAGTCGGCCGGCGACAGGAACTCGTCCTGCGCGCCGAGCAGGAACACCGTGGTCGGCAGGCGGTTGTCGTGGCGCAGCGGCCTGGCGGGCGCCGTGGCGCCAGCCCGGGCTTCGCCCAGGGTCGCGATCGTCTTCAGGTACTGCAGCCGGGTTGTCACGGCAAAAGGGCGGCCGCGCTGCATCTGCAGGATGAAGGGCAGCGGGCTGTCGCCGTCGCGTCGGCGAAGGCGTCCCACCGCCCTGGCCAGACCCAGCAGCACCGGCGCCAGGAAGCGGACATGGGCCGGCGACGCCGACGAAAACGCCCAGCCGCGCGTGATGCCGGCCAGCAGCACGGTGCGGTCGATCAGGTCGGCCCAGGGCCGGCGCCGACGGGGGTCGAGCTCGGCGCGGTCGTCAGCCCCGTGGGCCAGCGCAAACACCCGGCGCGCCAGCAGCGACCCCGCGCTGTAGCCCAGCAGCACGATGCGCTTCACGCCAGGCCGGCGCGCCAGCTCGGTGTCCAGCCCGGCGACGATCTCCTCGGCGAGCGACTCCGGGCTGCGCATCGAGAACATGTTCATCTCGAGTCGCGGCACCCAGAACCCGAGTGGCTGCCCGCGGGCCGCCGCCTCCTGCGACAGAGCGTCGATGAAGGCCGGCCGGATCTCGCTGCCCGGCCCCCCGAACAGCAGCGCGTCGCCGGTGGAGGTCCAGCCCCGGATCGCCACCACCAGGGTCGTCGCGGCGGTGTGGTCGGTGGCGGCCATGGGGGCTTCAGCTCCGCGAGCCATCGGTGTCGGTCTTCTGCCCGAAGCCCGGGTCGATGCGCACCAGCGCCGCCGCGGCAAAGCTGGGCAGCGTGGCGATGCAGGCCCAGATGAAGAAGTTGACGTAGCCGAGCTGGTCCTGGAGCCAGCCGCTCCACATGCCGGGCAGCATCATGCCCAGGGCCATGAAGCCGGTGCACAGCGCGTAGTGGGCGGTCTTGTGCGGGTTCTGTCCGTCCGGGCCGCCGGCGATCATCAGCATGTAGACCATGTAGGCCGTGAAGCCGAAGCCGTAGCCGAACTGCTCGGTCGCCACCGCCGCGCTGACCAGCACCAGGCTGGTCGGTTGCCAGACCGCGAGCGCGACGAACACGGTGTTGGGCACGTGCATGCACAGGACCAGCGGCCAGAACGCCTTCTTCAGGCTGACGCGCGAGATGACCCAGCCCCCGAGCAGCCCGCCCACCGTCAGCGCGACGATGCCGACCGTGCCGTAGGCGATGCCCACGTCCTGCGTCTTCAGGCCCAGGCCGCCGACGTCGCGCGGGTCAAGCATGAACGGCGTCACCAGCTTGAGCAGCTGCGCCTCGGCAAACCGATACAGCAGCAGGAACAGCAGCACCCGCCAGACCTCGGGCTGGCGGAAGAAGGCGGCGAACACGGTGACGAAATCGGCGACCACGTTGCCACCGCTTCCGGTCGGTCGATCGGCTTCGGGCTTGGGCAGCGCAAAGGCATGCCACAGCGCGGCGACGGCGAACATCGCGCCGAGCAGACCCATCACCACCATCCAGGCCTGGCTGGCGCTGCCGTAGTGGTCGTTCAGCGACCCGGCCAGCACGACCAGGCCGCCCTGGCCGGCGATCATTGCCAGCCGGTAGAAGGTGCTGCGCACGCCGACAAACGCGGCCTGGCGGTTCTGGCTCTGCGCCAGCATGTAGAAGCCATCGGCCGCGATGTCGTGGGTCGCCGACGCGAAGGCCATCAGCCAGAAGACCGCCAGCGAAAGCTGGAACCAGTTCGGCGCCGGCAGCGTCAGCGCCACCATCGCCAGCGCCGCGCCGACGACGAACTGCAGGCCGACGATCCAGATGCGCTTGCGGCCGAACAGATCGACCAGCGGGCTCCACAGCGGCTTGATGACCCAGGGCAGGTACAGCCAGCTCGTGTAGAGCGCGATCTCGGTGTTGCTGACGCCGAGGTTCTTGTACATGACGACCGACAGCGTCATCACGACGACGTAGGGGATGCCCTGGCTGAAGTACAGCGTCGGGATCCAGAGCCAGGGATTGCGTGTGGTCATGGGGGGTGCGGGCGGCGGACAGGCGTGGCCGATGCTGGCATGGATGCCCGGCGTTTCGCGGCGATGATGGGACCATGAGAACCCTGATCCGGCGCGGTGCGCTCGTCTTGGCCACGGCCGTTGCCGCCTGCGCCCAGGGGGTTGCCGCACCGCCGGCACCGCTGCCGGCCGCGCTCGCCGAAGGCGTGTCCTGCGACGGCGGGGCGCTGGCGCCGGGGGGCTTCATCGCCTTTGCCGGCTGGCGCGTCGGCGCCGAATCGGCCTGGGGCTGGGCCCAGGCGCTGGCCGGCCGCTCGCGGGTCGCCGTGCAAGGCTTGCGCTGTGCGGTCCGCGGGCCGCAGGACTCCCGCTACCGCGAGGAAGACGTAAACACCGCCACGCTGGCCCGCCACCTGATCGGCCTGCCGGTTGCAGCGGCCGGCACGACGAGCGGCCGCATCGTCGTCGTCGCACACAGCAGCGGCGCCTTTGTCGCGCAGCGCTGGCTGCGCCAGTTGCGCGAACAGGGCGCCCCGGGCCTGGCCCTGCTGGCTCGCATCGAGTACCACAACCTCGACGGCGACATCGGCAGCGGCGAGCGGGAGCTCGACGCCGGGCTGATTGCCGCCATGGCGTCGGTCCAGGCGGTCTATGCCGTGGACGGCGCCGGAGGCGAGTCGGCCAACGCCGCCGCGATGCGTGCCCTGCACGCGCTGGCGCCGCAGCGGGTGCGAATGCGTGTCCTGCGGGCCGAGCCCGGCGCGTGCGCACCGGCCACCGAACCAGGCGCCCGCTGGTGCCTGCACCAGACCCTGATCACACCCAGGCCCTCGCGGCGCGCGGGCTTCGATGTGCAGGCCGACTATGCCGGCGCCGCCGCCGGCAAGGCGCAGTCGGCCTGGCTCGTGGACTGAGGGCGGACCGATGCGGGGCGTTGCCCCGTGCGTCAGAATGCGTAGCTCAGGTTGACGCCCAGCGTGCGCGGCAGCGTGTAGATCAGCCGCTCGCCGAGCACGGCGCCGGCGGTCTGGTTGGAGACCAGGGCGCGTGTGTTGCTGAGGTTGGCGACCCACAGTTGGGCATCCCACTTGCCCTTGCCGATGCCGACGCTGGCGCTGTAGGTGGTGTAGGCGGGGTAGATGAACACGCCGTCGTTCCCGGCGATCGAGTCGCTGCGGTCGGAGCGCGTCTTGCCGACATAGCGGCCGGTCAGCGGCGCGCGCAGGAACATGTCGCTGCCGATGTCGGTGGTGTAGCGGATGCCGAGCCGGTGCTTCCAGTCCGGCGAGCCACCGAGCTTGCCCCCTTCGGCCCAGGTCCGGCACGAGGTTCCGTTGGTGTAGAGGCAGTGGCGCTTGGTCTCGGTCCAGCGCGCGTCGACGGTGCCGGTGGAGAACGTCATCTGCCAGGCGGCGGCCAGGCGCCAGCGCAGCGCGAACTCCAGGCCTTCGCTGCGGGCGCGCGGGCCGTTGGCGGTGCCGTTGACGGGGAAGCCGTCGATGTCCTGGCTGCGGTAGGTCTGGACGTTCTTCCAGTCGATCATGTACAGGGAGGTCTCGACGTAGAGGTCGCCGCCCAGCAGGTGGCCCTTGAGGCCGAGCTCGTAGTTCGTCGTCGTGTCGGGCTGGTACTCGCGGGCGTCGTTGGCGATGACGCGCGCGCCGACGTTGCGAAAGCCGTTGGCGCCACCACGCCGGAAGCCCTGCGACACCGTCAGGTACGACAGCAGGTTGGGCTGGAACTGGTACGACGCATTGAGCTTGAAGATGCTCTTGCCGCTCTGGCCGCGGGTGTCGGTGAATCGGTTGTCCACGAAGCCGCCGGAGTAGTCGATGATCTCGACCTTCGCCGTGTCCTCGTACTCGAAGAGCCGCCCGCCGAGCGTGAGCTGGAACTCGGGCGTCAGCCGGTAGCTGAACTCGCCAAACAGCGCGGTCTCGCTGTAGACGCTGCCCAGGTCCTCGCCGTAGCCGACGTCGGGCAGCGGGCTGCGCGTGGCCTTGCTGTTGCCCAGGAAGACATCCATTCCCGGCAGCACCTCGTTGAAGCGCTGGTTGCGCTTTTGCTTGGTGTGGTACAGGCCGGCGATCCACGAGGCCGGGCCGCTGCCGCGCGAGATCAGGCGCGTCTCGTGGCTCACGCCCTTGTAGGTGTTGTCGAAGGTGATGTAGGCCGAGCGGTCGCTCGCGATGTCGCCGCCCAGGTCGCCCAGCGAGTAGTAGAAGACCCAGCCCTGGCTGGCGTAGTCGGCCTGACCGATCCGGCTGTCCTTGAAGGTGCTGGTCGAGCTGCGCAGGTCGGCGAAGCCGAGGTTCACGTCCAGGTCGAACGAGGTCATCGAGAAGTCGCGGTCGGCGAACTACGGGTAGCGGGCCAGCACCGTGTTGGCGTTGACGGCAAACGGCGTCTCGCGCGCGTCGGTGAAGCGGCAGCTCGGCGCGCAGGGCAGTTGCGCCAGCGTGCGCCCGGGGTTGCGCCAGGCGGCGTCGAGCTCGGCCGGCGACCGCGCATTGGCCACCCCCAGCGGCTGCACGCTGACGCCGCGCGTGCCGTGCGCGAGCTGGTCCTGCTGGGTGTGGGTCAGGGTGAGCTTGACGCCTGGCGTCACTTGCCACAGCAGCGCGGCGCGCGCGGTGGTCACCTCTTGCCAGTCGTCGTCCTTGTAGACGTTCTGGCCGGCGTTGGGCTTGCTGCTCCAGGCCGCATTGCCACGCCACGGCGGGCTGGAGACGCGGTCGGTGGTCCCGGCTTCGTCCAGCCGGGCCACGGAAGCGCGCAGCACGAACTGATTGCCTAGCGGCACGTTGACGACGGCGTCGAGGTCGTTGCTGAGGCCGCCGCCGCTGCTCTGGTACAGGCTGGCGCCGACCCGGCCTTCGAACTGGCGCAGCACCGGCTGGTTGCTGATGTAGCGGATCGTGCCGCCCAGGCTGCCGGCGCCGTACAGCGTGCCCTGCGGGCCGAGCAGGGTCTCGACCCGCGCGATGTCCTTGATGCGCAGGCCGACGTTGGGCAGCGGCGTCTCGTCGACGTAGTACGCGATGGTCGAGCGCACGAACTGTTCGATGTTGTTGGCGTTCACCGGTGCGATCGAAAGGCCGCGCACCGTCACCGAGTCGGCGAATCGTGCGCTGTTGCCCGGCGCGTTGACGGCCGGCAGCTCGGAGATCAGCGACTTGAGGTCGGTGACGTTTTCCTGCCGCAGCTGCTCGCCGTTGATCGCCGAGATGTTGAACGGCACCGTGCTCGCCGACTGCGAGCGCCGCGCACCGGTGACGACGATGCGCTCGGCCGCCGGCGCGCTCTGGCGCTGTGCCTCGGCCTGTTCACGGGCCAGGCGCTGGGCGCGCGCCTCGGCGGTCTCGTTGGCGGGTGCGGCGGCTGAAGGTGATGCCGTGCCGGCGGTCTGGGCCAGGCTGGTGCCGGCCAGGGTGCTGCAAAGGCTGGCCACGGCCAGTGCCAGCAAGGTGGGGGTGGTTCTCATGCGCGGGACTCCTGGGGCGGGGTCGACGGGGCGTCGACGGGCGGGACAACAAACAATGACGGCATGGACGTTGCTGTCCATGTCGCGCCATAGTCCAGTGCGAGCCACCCAGCGCGGGCGCTCGCGTGGCTGTCCCACGCTCTTTTCCAGGGTCCGGTGGCCCATGCCTGCCGGTCGCAAAAGAGTGGCAGCAAAGTCCTGTTGCAGCACTACGGGTTTGCGCGGATCGTTGCGTCGATGCCGCAGCTCGCGCGAGAGCACACGCGCGGGTGCGCGGTCCTTGAGATGACGCGCGCGCGCCACGCCACGGGATTGGTCCACTGGTTGTCCCGGATGGGCCAAATTGACGCGCTGCGGCAAAACCGTGTCTTGTTGTGACATCGGCAGCCTTGAGGATCCCGTCGCCATGCTGAAACTGAAAGTTGTTGCCGCCAGCCTGGCGGCCGTTGGCTTCGCCAGCCATGTGTTTGCCCAGGCGCCGGCACCCGAGCCGCAGCGCATCACCATCACCGGGTCGAGCATCAAGCGCATTGCGGCCGAAGGGGCGTTGCCGGTGCAGACGATCAGCCGGGACGAGATCGAGCGCCAGGGCATCACCAGCGCGGAACAGCTGGTCGCGACGCTGACGGCCAACGGCACGGGCGCAGACAACCTCTCGTCGAACACCGGTATCGCCAACAACGGCGTCACGGACCGCAACAACAACGGCAACACCAGTGCCAACCTGCGTGGCCTGGGGGCCAGCAGCACGCTGGTGCTCCTGAATGGCCGACGCATCAGCACCCATGGTGCAAAGGGCAATGCCGTCAACCTGAGTTCGATCCCGCTGGCCGCGGTCCAGCGCGTCGAAGTACTCAAGGACGGTGCCAGCGCGATCTACGGCACTGACGCCATTGGCGGCGTCATCAACTTCATCCTGCGCAGCGACTACCGGGGTCTTGAAGTGACCGGATTCGCCGACGTGACCACAGACGGCGGTGGCAACATCTACCGCGGTTCTGTGCTGTACGGGGTCGGCTCTCCGGATCGGCAGGGCTTCAACTTCGTCGCCAGCCTCGCGGTGGACCGCCAGGAGCGGCTCGACGCGCGCGACCGACCCTTCGTCAACGGCCGCCAGCCGGAGCGTGGGTTGTCGCCGGACACCAGCGGCCCGCCGTTTGCCACCCTGCAAACGAGTCCCGGCTCCGCGCTGCCCACGGCGTTCACGCTGCCGACGACGGGGACGCAGACCTACAACCGGGCCAACCTGCTGAGTTTCCAGAGCCGATGTGCCGACGGCTTGCAGATGGGCCAGTACCAGTCGGCGCTCTGGGGCAGCCCGGGCGCCCGGTTCGCGTGCGACTACGACTACGCCGGCCAGCAGGTGTTGATCCAGCCGGTGGAGCGTGCCAACCTGATGGCTCGGGCCGCCTACAAGTTCTCGTCGGATCACACCGCCTTCGTCGAACTCCTGGCCGCCCAGAACACCTCGACCAAGCAGTTCGAGCACAGCCAGATCATCACCAGCGTGGCCGCCGGGAACGCGTACCCGGTGGGCGGTCCGCACTACATCGATCTGACGACGTTCATTCCCTCGTTCAACAACACCAGACCTCTGTCGTACCGCTGGCGTTGCATTCCTTGCGGCAAGCGGACCATCGAAACCGAGAACACGGCCTACCGGGTACTGGTGGGCCTGGATGGGGTGGCCTGGGGCTTCGACTACAAGTTGGGCGCATCGGTCGCGGGCGACAAAGCCGACTCGCTGCTGATCGACGGCTACATGCGCACGGCCGGATTCAATACCTTGCTTGCGACCGGGCGCGTAAACCCGTTCTCCCTCGACGGCAGCCAGACGCCGGCAGTTCAGAGCGAGATCGACGCCGTCAAGGCGTCGGGCACCAAGTTGTTCGGCGGCAAGACCTCGTTGCAGCAGTTCGACGGCACGCTGTCGGGCGAGGTCGCCAAGTTGCCGTTCGGCCCTGTCAATGCGGCGGTCGGCTTCGATGTCCGCAAGGAGACCTATCTCTTCAAGAACGGCCAGACCTCGACCGAGCCAGTGCGCGACGCGCCATTCGACGCCGAGTTCCCCAAGGTATCGCGCGACATCAAGGCCGTCTTCTTCGAGTTGAGCCTGCCGGTCTATCGCAACCTCGAACTGACTGGCGCCGTGCGGCACGACCGCTACAGCGACTTCGGCGACACCACCAACCCGAAGGTCTCGTTCCTCTTCACGCCCTTCGAGCGCATGAAGATCCGTGGCTCGTACAACCGCGGTTTCCGGGCGCCGAGTTTCTTCCAGCTCTACGGCGCCACCAGCGAAGGGCCGGTGCCGGGCAACCTGCGTGACCCGGTCCTGTGCCCGACCGGCAACGAGGGCCTGGACGTCTGCGCGATCCGTCCGCTCGCACGCTCCGGCGGCAACCGCACGCTGATGCCGGAGACCTCCAAGCAGGGCACGTTCGGGATCGTCGTGCAGCCGACCGACTGGCTGTCGGCGTCGCTCGACTACTGGGAGGTCACGCGCAAGGACCGAATCTACGAACTGACTGCGCAGCAGGTCGTGGCCAACTTCACGACTTTCCCTGAGAACCTGGTCCGCGGCACCAATGGCCGCCTGGATGGCCCTGGTGGATTCATCCGTGCCGGTTTCGTCAACGCCGAGGGCGACATCACCCGGGGTTGGGACATCAACGTGTCGGGCAACGGTCGCCTGGGCGCAGGGCGCTGGCGCGCCAGCCTGGACGGCACGTACATCGATGCTTTCAAGTCTCGCGTGTTTGCAACACAGCCCTACGTCAATACCGCTGGACAGTGGAACTCGCGCGATCTGTTCGTGCGCTGGAAGCACCGCTTGAGCTTCACGTACTCGCAGGGCAGCTGGAGCGGAACGCTGGGTCAGAGCTACACCAGTGGTTACTTCGACGAGAAGCCGGTCGGTACGATTCCGCCCGGCTTCAATCCCCGTGTCGAGGCCTACACCGTGTACAACGCGTCGGTCGCATACACCGGGATCAAGAACCTGTCGATCTCTGCCGGCATCAAGAACCTGCTCAACACCGATCCGCCGTTCACGGCCCACAACGTGGACTTCCTTGCCGGTGCAGGCTGGGATCCCCGCGTTGGCGATCCTCGTGGCCGTGCCTTGACCTTGCGCATGACCTATCGCTTCTTCTGATCCACGGCTTGTGCACCACCGGGGCCCCGCGCGGGCCCCGTTTTTCTTGAGCGAGCCCACCGCTGCCCGTGACCCCGCTGCTGAAGAAACTCGCCACGCTGATCCCGACGCTGATCGGGGTCACGCTGGTCGCGTTTTTCATGATCCGGCTGATCCCGGGTGACCCGATCGAGATCATGGTCGGCGAGCGCAGGCTCGATCCGGTCGCCCATGCGGCGCTGATGGCCAAGCTCGGGCTGGACCAGCCCTTGGTGGTGCAGTACTTCCGCTACGTCGGCGAGCTGCTGCAGGGCAACCTGGGCACCAGCATCGTCACCCGCGAGCCGGTGCTGGGGGAGTTCCTGGTGCTGTTCCCGGCGACGATCGAGCTGGCCTTCGCGGCGCTGCTTCTGGCGGTTGTCGGCGGGCTGGCGCTGGGTGTCGCGGCGGCGCTCAAGCGCGGCTCCTGGCTGGACCAGGCGGTGATGGCGCTGGCGACGGTCGGCAACTCGATGCCGGTGTTCTGGTGGGGCCTGATCCTGATCATGTTCTTCTCGGTCGGGCTGGAATGGACACCCGTTTCGGGCCGCGTCGCGATCGAGTACGACATCCCCTTCGTCACCGGCTTCATGCTCGTCGACACCCTGTTGTCCGACGAACCCGGCTCGTGGCGCAGCGCGGTGCTGCACCTGGCGCTGCCGGCCACGGTGCTCGGCACGATCCCGATGGCGGTGGTCGCGCGCATGACGCGCAGCTCGATGCTCGAGGTCCTGCGCGAGGACTACATGCGCACCGCCCGCGCCAAGGGCCTGCCGCCGGGGCGCATCGTCGTCGTGCATGGCCTGCGCAACGCGCTGATCCCGGTGCTCACGGTGCTCGGGCTGCAGGTCGGCGGCCTGCTCGGCGGCGCGGTGCTCACCGAGACGATCTTCTCCTGGCCCGGCATCGGCAAGTGGCTGATCGAGGCCATCGCGCGGCGCGACTACCCGGTCGTGCAAGCCGGCATCCTGGTGTCGGCGCTGACCTTCATCGTCGTCAACCTCGTGGTCGACCTGCTGTACGGCGTCGTCAACCCGCGGCTGCGCGGGGGCGGGCATTGAGCGCCGAGGCCACGCCCTCACCCCAGCCCTCTCCCGCGGGGCGGGACAGGGGACCCGACGTGCCGTCGCCGCTGGGTGAATTCGCACGCGCGTTTGCGGCCAACCGCGGCGCGCTGGTGGCGGCCTTTGTCTTTGCGGCCATCGTCGTGGCCGCGGTGTTTGCGCCGTGGATCGCGCCGCACGACCCGGTGCAGCAGTACCGCGAGCACCTGCTGACGCCGCCGCTGTGGCAGGCCGGCGGGCTCGCGCAGTTCCCGTTCGGAACCGACGAGCTCGGCCGCTGTCTGCTGTCGCGTCTGCTGTACGGCGCCCGCGTGTCGCTGCTGATCGGCCTGGCCTCGGTGCTGCTGGCGCTGCTGCCCGGTGTCGCGCTGGGTCTGGTGGCGGCGTTCTTCGAGCGTTATGCGTCGCCGGTGATCATGCGCGCGATGGACATCCTGCTCGCCTTGCCCGGCCTGCTGCTGGCGATCTGCGTCGTCACCATCCTCGGGCCCGGGCTCGTCAACACCGTGATCGCCATTGCCGTCGGCGCGCTGCCGGGCTACGTGCGCCTGACACGCGGCTCGGCGCTGGCCGAGCTGCAGCGCGACTACGTCGTCGCCAGCCGCGTCGCCGGTGCCGGCACGCTGCGCTTGATGTTCGACACCGTGCTGCCCAACTGCATGGCGCCGCTGATCGTCGCCGCGACGCTGAGCTTCTCGTCGGCCATCCTCGAGACCGCGGCGCTGGGCTTCCTCGGCCTGGGGGTGCAGCCGCCGCTGCCGGAATGGGGCTCGATGCTGTCGGCGGCACGCGACTACATCGAGCGGGCGCCGTGGGTCGTCACGATCCCGGGGCTGACCATCCTGGTGACCGTGCTGACGATCAACCTGATGGGCGACGGCCTGCGCGACGCGCTGGACCCCAAGCTGCGCCAGGCGGCCTGATGGCGCTGCTCGAGATCCGCAACCTGCGCGTGCGCTTCGGCGGCTTCACGGCCGTCGACGGTGTCGACTTCTCGGTCGAGCCCGGTGAACTGCTGGGCATCGTCGGCGAGTCCGGCTCGGGCAAGTCGGTGTCGATGATGGCGCTGATGGGCCTGATCGACGCCCCCGGTGTCGTCGGCGCCGACGCGTTGCGCTTCGACGGTCGCGACCTGCTGGCGATGGCGCCGGTCGAGCGCCGACGCATCGTCGGCCGCGAGATCGCGATGGTGTTCCAGGACGCGCTGAACAGCCTGAACCCGGCCCACCGCGTCGGCGACCAGGTGCGCGAGGTTCTGCGCCTGCACCTGGGGTTGAAGGGTGCGGCGCTGGAGTCGCGGGTGCTCGAACTCTTCGAGCAGGTCGAGATCCCCGACGCCCGGCGCCGGCTCGACGCCTATCCGCACCAGATGAGCGGTGGCATGAACCAGCGCGTGATGATCGCGATGGCGATGGCCTGCAAGCCGCGCCTGCTGATCGCCGACGAGCCCACGACGGCGCTCGACGTCACGATCCAGGCCCAGGTGATGGCGCTGCTGCAGCGCCTGCAGCGCGAACAGGGCATGGCACTGGTGCTGATCACGCACGACCTGGCGGTGGTGGCCCAGATGGCGCGCCAGGCCAGGCACCGGCTGGCGGTGATGTACGCCGGCCAGGTGGTCGAGCAGGGCACGCTGCCGGCGCTGTTCGACGCGCCGCGCCACCCCTACACCGAGGCGCTGCTGGCGGCCTTGCCCGAGCACAGCCGCGGCGCCACGCGCCTGAACGCGCTGCCCGGCATCGTGCCCGGCCGCCACGACCGTCCCACCGGCTGCCTGCTCGCGCCGCGTTGCCGCTACGTGCAGCCGCGCTGCGTCGGCGAGCGTCCGCCTTTGGCCCACGACGTGCGCTGCTTCTTCCCGCGGCCGAACACAAACAACGGGGCCCACGATGTCTGATCTCGCGGTCGTGATGCAGGCCCAGGGCCTGGCGCGGCACTACCGCGTGGGGGGCGGCGGCTTTGCCAAGGCCTCGACCGTGCGGGCGCTCGACGGCGTGTCGTTTTCGCTGTCCGCCGGGCGCACGCTGGCCGTGGTCGGCGAATCCGGCTGCGGCAAGAGCACGCTGGCGCGCCAGCTGACCCTGATCGAGCCGCCCACGTCGGGTCGGCTGCTGATCGACGGCCAGGACGCCGCGGCCTCGCACCCGCCGCCGCTGGCGCTGCGGCGGCGCGTGCAGATGGTGTTCCAGAACCCCTATGCGTCGCTGAACCCGCGCAAGAGCATCGCCCAGGCCCTGGCCGAGCCGCTGGTCATCCACACCGCGCTGTCGACCGGCGAGCGGCAGGCCCGGGTCGCCGCGATGCTCGAGCGCGTCGGCCTGCGGCCCGAACATGCGCAGCGTTACCCGCACATGTTCAGCGGCGGCCAGCGCCAGCGTGTGGCGGTGGCGCGGGCGATGATGCTGGACCCGGCCATCGTCGTCGCCGACGAGCCGACCTCGGCGCTGGACCTGTCGATCCAGGCCCAGATCCTGAACCTGTTCATGGACCTGCAGGTGGCCACCGGCACGGCCTATGTCTTCATCTCGCACAACCTGTCGGTGGTGGAGCATGTCGCGCACGACGTGGCCGTGATGTACCTCGGCCGCATCGTCGAGCAGGGGCCCAAGGCACAGGTGCTCGGCACGCCCCAGCATCCCTACACCCAGGCCCTGCTGTCGGCCGTGCCGACCTTGCGCGCGCAGGACGAGCGCCAGCGCATCCCGCTGGTCGGCGAGCCGCCAAGCCCGCTGAACCCGCCCGCCGGATGTGCCTTCCACACCCGCTGCCCGCTGGCCGTCGCGCGCTGCCGCAGCGAGGTGCCGGCGCTGCGCACGGTGGCCGGACGCGAGGTGGCCTGCCACCTGGCGGGCACGCCGTGAGGGCCTGCGGCGCACCATGATCCCGGACGACCCGGCCCTGGCCCACGCGCTGCGCGACGCCGTGCTCGCGCAGGACTTCGGCGCCACGCCCGATGCCTGGGCCGGCCAGACGCCGGTGGCGCTGGCCAGTGGCTTCCCGAGCCTGGATCTGGCGCTCGTGGTGTTCCGGCCTGGCGGGCGTGGGCCGGTCGGTGCCAACGTCCTGTTCTCGCGCGAGCATCCGCAGGGTCACGTGGCGACGGTCGCGCCGGGCTTTGGCGGGCTGGTCGGCCTGCGGTTTGTCGCCGACCTGCGTGGCGGGCCGCAGAACGATTCGCTGGCCTGGATGCCGGGGGCGGACTGGGGGTCGCTGTCGCTGCGGCCGCTGTGGCCGATCGATGCCCATCCGGGAACGGCGGCCCTGCCCCGGTTCGTCGCACCGTACCCGGCCTCGCTGGTCAAGCTGGTGGTCGCGGTGGGCGTCGCGATGGCCGTCGATGCCGGGCTTTCGGCATGGCCGGCCGCGCTGGAACCGATGATCGTCGTCAGCAGCAACGAGGCGACCGACGACTGTGTCGCGCTGCTGCACCGCGTCGGCCTGCTGCCGGCCGAGTTGAACCGGCGCCTGGACGCCCATGGCCTGCCGACCCTGCAACTCAACGACACCACGGCCGCAGGCGGCTGGCGCAATGCCGACGGCGCCGGCGTCGGCCATCTGCACATGACGGCCTGGGACACGGTGCGTCTGCTCTGGCTGCTCGATGCCGACGCGCCGCCCGCGCCCTGGCTCAGCCCCGGCGCACCGCCGCTGCTGAGCCCGTCCAGCCGCGATCGCCTGCGCCAGGTGCTGCAGGGCCAGCAACTCAACGAGATCCTCAGCGCCGGCTCGCTCCGTCACCTGCCCGGTGCCGTGCCCGGTGGCCCGGACGCACCGGTCTTCGCGCACAAGACCGGTACCACCGACAACTACGCCAGCGACGCCGGCATCTGGCGCGACCCGTCCAGCGGCCTGCACGCCATCGTCGCGGTGCTGACGACCCTGGGCCGGCGCTACGCGTCGCATCCCGAGGCCGCGACGACCTGGCGGCTGCAGAGCCTGGGGGCGGCGGTGCATCAGGTGGCGCTGGCGGCGGCCAAAGCCTGATGCACCTCCGGGCTGACCGCACCTGGGTTGAAATGCGCTTGCTCAACGGGAGGTGAGGCATGTCGAGGGTCCTGCGTTCGTTTGCCGCTGTGCTGGCCCTGCTGGCCGCCGTCGCGCTGGGTGCCTGCGCCTCGTGGCCGGAGACACCCGCATTGCCCGAGGTGGCACAGCCGGTGCTGGCCAAGGCCAAGGCCGGCGATGCCGAGGCGATGGAGGCCATCGGTCAGCTGTACCACTACGGCGACGCTGGAACGCCTCGCAACCTGGCGGTCGCGTTCTCCTGGTACCTGCGGGCTGCCGAGCGGGGCCTGGGCTCGGCGCAGGACTACGTGGGCATGTTCCACGCCGGCGGTCTGGGTGGGGCCAAGGCGGACTGTGGCGATGCCATTCGCTGGTTCGAACGTGCGGTCGCCTCGGGTTGGGGCCATTCGCGCAACAACCTGGCCTGGATGCTCGCCACCTGCGACGACGCGCGCTGGCGCGACGGGGCCCGGGCCTTGTCCCTCGTCCAGGCCCTGATTGCGCAAGACGGCCCCGGCCCGGATTCGCTCAGCACCCTGGCTGCCGCGTTTGCCGAAATCAAGGACTACGAGCGTGCCGCCGCCGCGATGGCCGAATCGTTGCGGGCGATGGAGGCCGATGCCGGCGCCTCGCCGCAGGCCGTGCGCAATGCGCGCCAGCGACTCGAGGCCTACCGCGCCGGCAAACCCTGGCGAGGCATCGCGTTTGCCGAGCCGGAGGTCTATTCCGAGCCCACGAAGTGAGGCCGGTGGCATGAGCCGCAACCCGTGGTGGATTCCGCCACTGCCCCCCGGCAGCACCGTCGGCATCGTCGCGCCGGCCGGACCGGCGGATGCCGACGCGGTCGCTGCGTTGCCGGCGCTGTATGCGCGCCACGGCCTCAAGGCGAAGATCTTCCCCGGCTGTTCGGCGCGTTGGCCGGAGGTGGACTACCTGTCGGGCGACGACGCCACGCGACTGGCCGACCTCCATGCGGCGCTGGCCGATCCTGAAGTTGCAGTGCTGCATGCGCTGCGCGGGGGCTACGGCTGCATGCGGCTGCTCGACGCCGTCGATGCCGGACGGGTGCGCCGGGCCGGCAAGTGCCTGATCGGCTACAGCGACCTGACCGCTCTGCATGCCCTCTGGGCGCTCGAAGGGCTGGCCAGCCTGCATGCGCCGATGCCGGCTTCGGACCTGCTTTTGCCTGGACACGAGGCCGATGCCGATGCGTTCTTTGCGGCGCTGGCGCGGGGTTGGCAGGCCGGCGATGTGCTGTCCCCAACGGCTGAACGGAGTGGCCAGGTCGACACCCAGCCCTTGCGTGTGCCGGGGATCTGCGAGGGTCGGCTGGTCGGTGGCAACCTGAGCCTGGTGGCGGCGCTGCTGGGCACGCCCTGGGCCTGGAGGACCGAAGGCGCGGTGCTGTTCCTCGAGGACGTGAGCGAGTCGCTGTACCGCGTCGACCGGCTGCTGACGCAGCTGCGTCTGGCCGGGGTGCTGGAGGCGGTGGCCGGCTTCGTGCTCGGAAGCTTCACCGAAAGCGACTCGCCGCTGGCCTTGCTGGAGCGCACGCTGCTGCCGCTGGGCAAACCGCTGCTCGGGGGCTGGCCCAGCGGACACGGGACGCCGAACCGGGCGCTGCCGATGAACCTGCGGGTGCGGCTGGACGCCAGCGCCGGCACGCTGAGCCTGCTTTGACGAGCCTTCGCTGCGGCGGGCGAAAATCGCGGCCATGACCGCCAGAACACTCGCCGAACTCGGCCCTGCCGTGGCCCGGACTGAACTGCACAGCCTGCCGCTGATCGCGCGGGGCAAGGTGCGCGACCTGTACGCCGTCGGTGCCGACCGGATGCTGATGATCGCGAGCGACCGCCTCTCGGCCTTCGACGTCGTGATGAAAGACCCGGTGCCCGGCAAGGGCCGGTTGCTGACCCAGACCGCGCTGTGGTGGTTCGAGCAGCTGCGCGACGGGGTGCCCAACCACCTGACCGGCGCGGCGCCCGAGAGCGTGGTGGCGCCCGACGAGGTGGCGCAGGTGCGCGGCCGCGGCATGCTGGTCAAGCGCCTGACGCCACTGCCCTGCGAGGCCGTGGTGCGCGCCTTTGTCGTCGGCTCCGGGCTGAAGGAATACCGCGCCAGCGGCACCGTCTGCGGCATCGCGCTGCCACCGGGCCTTCAGCCCACGGACCGCCTGCCCGAACTGATCTTCACCCCCGCGACCAAGGCCGCGGTGGGCGACCACGACGAGAACATTCCGTTCGAACGGCTGGCCGGGCTGATCGGCGTCGAGCGCGCGACCGAGGTGAGGGCGGTGTCGCTGCGGCTGTTCCAGTCCGCGTCGGACCTGGCAGCCGCACGCG
>Ga0315902_10006135_pt1 | contig 16741 bp, 13 predicted proteins | sample LakEriMetagenome_9_FD_203523 | JGI IMG/M metagenome (GOLD analysis project Ga0315902, IMG submission 203523) | Freshwater fungal communities from buoy surface, Lake Erie, Ohio, United States - Buoy 12 MA117 | ecosystem: Environmental > Aquatic > Freshwater > Lake > Lake biofilm | place: USA...
TGAAGAAAAATGGACTTTTCCATCCAGTGAATCGGATAAAAATATAATACAATCATATACCCAAAATCGTGATTTCCCGGCAATCAACGGGACTTCCAAACTGGGACTGCACCTTAGATTTGGAACCATTAGTATTAGAGAATTAGCTAAAATGGCCTTTAATACCAACGAAACCTATCTTAATGAGCTCATATGGAGGGATTTTTATCATATGATCCTTGCTAATTTCCCCCATATTGGCAGAGGAATGTCATTCAAGAAAGAATATGATGCCATCATATGGAGAAATGACGAAGATGAATTTAACCGCTGGTGTCAAGGTCAAACCGGTTATCCTATTGTAGATGCAGGTATGAGAGAATTAAGATCTACTGGCTTTATGCACAACAGGGTCCGAATGATCACGGCTAGCTTTCTAACCAAACATCTCCTAATTGATTGGAGGTGGGGAGAAGCGTGGTTTGCATCTCAATTGTTGGATTATGATCTAGCTTCCAATAATGGAGGATGGCAGTGGGCGGCTGGATCTGGTTGTGATGCAGCTCCTTACTTCAGGGTCTTTAATCCAAGGCTTCAAACGGAAAAATTTGATAAAAAAGGGGAGTATATCCGAAAATGGGTTCCAGAATTCGATAGTTTAGATTATGTGCAACCTGTTGTAAATCATGAATTTGCAAGAAAAAGATGCCTTGAAACCTTTGCTAAGTATTTGAAAAGGGATTAAATGATATTTTTGCCAGAATATGATGAGAAAACTGGACTGGTATATTCTCAAAAAATTTCTTGCGACCTTTTTCTATTCGTTGATCCTATTGACTCTGATCAGTACTGTCATTGATATAAGTGAACATACAGATGACTTTTCCAAGTCTGGCCTGGATTCAAAGCAGATTTTCATGCAGTATTATACAGGCTTTATTCCGCATATCGTAGCTATGCTTTTTCCACTCTTTGTTTTCATATCCGTAATTTTTTTTACATCGAAAATGGCTGGAAGGTCAGAGTTCATTGCCATATTATCTTCAGGGGTAAGCTTGAAAAGAATCCTTTTGCCTTATTGGGTAGGAGGAATTTTAATGGGTTTGGTTTTATGGTTGGCTAACGATTATGTCATACCTAAAGCAAATACTATTCGCACCACCTTCGAAGCGAAATATATAAAAATATCGATGCCTCAATCGACAAATGGGGGCCTATATATGCGAACTGATTCATTCAGTTATGCTGGAATGCGTTACTATGATACTACAAGTAAAGCAGGAGGTAGCTTCTTCATGGCGACTATTCAGAATAATCAGGTTATTTATAATCTGAGGGCCGATAATATGACATGGGATACCTCAAAAAGGACCTGGAAACTAAATGGGGTGGTTGAAAGAAAACTAAAAGGGCTTAAAGAAGAAGTTACCTTTCATTATGAGTTATTTAGAAAGTTACCTTTTGATCCTACAGATCTCAAGAGGGATGAATATATGCAGGCCAGAATGATATCCCCAGAGTTAAGGAAACGTATCGATAAAGAGAAATTGAGAGGATCTGAAACAGTAAAAGAATTACAAATGGAAAATGCCCATAGGGGAGCAACACCTTTTGCAGTCCTTTTGCTTACCATGATTGGTGCTATAATTGCCTGCCGAAAAATAAGGGGGGGGAGTGGTGCCCATTTGGCACTGGGGATTATTGTTTGTGCTGTTTTTATTCTTGCAGATAGATTCTCCACTATCTTTTCTACCAAAGGGGATCTTAACCCATATTTTGCAGCTTGGATACCCAATATCCTTTTTGGAGGTTTGACCTGGTACCTCTATAAAAAAGCACCCAAATAATGGAATTTTCTTGAAATTCCTTGTGCACCTAAAATGGTTTGTTTTACCTTTACGGATCCAAAAATAGGGGTGTCTCCCATAACTCATACACATGGAATCAATAAAAGAAAGTTTCAAGTTAAAGGCAGATCAGGTAGGTGCTGAAATTAAGCAAATGCTTAAGGAGCATGGATCAAAAGTGATTGGGGAAGTAACCCTTTCTCAGATTTACCAAGGAATGCGCGGTATAACTGGCTTAGTTACTGAAACTTCACTTCTGGATGCTAATGAAGGAATACGTTTCCGCGGTTATTCTATACCAGAGCTTAAAGAAAAGCTTCCTACTGCTGTTGATGGATCGGAACCATTACCTGAAGCACTATTTCATTTGATGCTCCTTGGTGAATTGCCCACCCAAGAAGAAGCGGATCTGATCACTGCAACCTTGCAGAGGAGATCTCATGTGCCAAATTATGTTTTTGATACGATTGAAGCATTGCCAGTTACGTCTCATCCAATGACAATGTTTGTTGTAGGAATTATGGCTCTTCAAAATGGAAGCCATTTTGCAAAAGCCTATGCATCCGGAATGAATAAAAAAGATTACTGGGATGCCACTTTTGATGATTCATTGGATCTCATAGCAAGATTGCCCAGGATAGCAGCATATATTTACCGCAGAAAGTATCACAATGGTCAGCATATTGAACCGAATGGGCTGTTGGATTGGGCTGGCAATTTTGCCCATATGATGGGTTATGAAGATGAAGGTTTCAAAGAATTAATGAGACTTTACATGACTATTCACGCCGACCATGAAGGAGGTAATGTCTCTGCACATACAACGCACTTAGTCGGATCAGCCTTGAGTGATCCATTTTTGAGCTTTGCAGCTGGTATGAATGGATTGGCAGGCCCTCTTCATGGCCTGGCTAATCAGGAAGTAATCAAATGGATATTTGAAATGAGAGAGGCGTTGGGTGTGGAATTGCCAACCAAAGAGCAAATAAGTGATTATGTTAAGAAAACACTTTCAGAGGGTAAAGTTGTACCGGGGTATGGTCATGCAGTTTTAAGAAAAACAGATCCCAGGTTTACTGCTCAGATGGAATTTGGCAAGAAACATATGCCTAATGATCCTTTGGTTCAAACAGTTTGGAGAATTTACGAAACTGTACCAGAGATATTGAGTGGTCTCGGAAAAGTTAAAAATCCTTGGCCTAATGTTGATGCTCATAGTGGAGCATTACTGGTACATTATGGTATGGTAGAATACGAATTCTATACTGTTCTTTTCGGAGTAAGCAGAGCATTGGGTGTTCTAGCCAGTCTCTGCTGGGATAGAGCATTAAGTATGCCACTGGAGAGACCTAAATCCGTCACAACAGAGCTTGTTAAGCAGTGGTTAGACGGCAAAGACCAGATTTGGGGAGAATAATAAACTGAACTTTAAAGATCCATGAATGATTCGTTGATGTATTTCACCAACGAAAGTGAATTTTTAATATCTAGTTTTTTCAATATTCTTGCTCTGTGTGTTTCTACTGTTCTGGGTGAAAGGAAGAGAGATTCTGCAATTTCCTTGTTGGTACAACCATCTTTGATGAGTTTGATGATTTCAATCTCACGCTCTGTAAGTTTACTCAGTTTATTGTCTTCTTCATCTACGAGAAGCTGATTGGTAATGTTCTTTTGAATTTCAGCACATATATATTTTTCACCCTTCATTACAGCCCTGATGGCTTCATACATCTCCGTTTTATTTGAATTTTTAGTGACGTATCCAGTCGCTCCATTGCGTATCATTTTCTTCGCAAAAGAAGGTTGATTATGCATGGATACACCAATGATCTTTGTGCCGGGTGCAAGTTTCTTGATCATTTTGGTGGCTTCAATTCCGGAAAACGGATTGATATTGATGTCTAAAATGGCAATATCTGGCTTAATTTCTGTTATCTCATCAATGAGACTCTTGGTATTGTCATAAACTTTAACCACTTCAAATTCAGGGTCCATATTGATCAAAGTAGCCCATGTTTCAGCAATAAGTAAATGATCGTCTGCAATGATGATTCTGATTTTTTTAGCCATAATAATTTTATTCTAAGGGTAAATTAATGATTACTTTGATACCTTTTCCTGGTTCCGTATGAATTTTTACACTTCCACCATAAAATTCTACACGGGATAAAATACTTTTCAGCCCAATTCCTTTCTTAACAGTATGCATTTCAAACCCAACACCGTCATCTGAATACGTCATTGATATCCCATTTTTTACCAATTCAATCTTCAGGTCAACTTGATTGGCCTTGGCATATTTGAAGGTATTGCTACTTAATTCCTGAATGACCCTAAATAACATGATTTTATGTTCATGCATTAACAGATCAGGATCTTTTCCTTTGTAAATTTTTAGATTGAAGGCAGGCTTAAGGATAATACCATAACTATTGACCAATTCGATTACAGCATCTCGGAAACCAAGATCTTTGATTGCAGGTGGTGCAAGGTTTCTTGATAATCTTCTAACCTCATCAATAGTTTTGAGTAGGGTAGATTGTGCTTTATCTATATCATCAATGTTGATAATGCCTTTTTCTTTCAATATATTGAAGTAAAGGCTTAGATATGCCAGCATTTGACCAACACCATCATGTAAATCTCTACCAATTACATCTCTTTGTTCTTCTTCTGCCTGAAGCCTTGCCTCCATCAATTCCTTTTCCTTTTGGACGCTTTCCTGTAATATTTTGGTTTCCAGCTCCCTGATTTCTGTTACATCCCAATGAATTCCTATTGATCCCCTGATTTTACCCTTCATATCATATGTTGGGGCACCACTGATAACCCAAGTTGCATTTTTCCCGTCTTTTCTTTTTATCCTCAATTCATATAGGCCTTCCTTTCCGTGTTCCCTGTTTCTTCTCTCTTGCAGATTGATTTCTTTTTCTGAAAGATCAGTAAGGAATAGTTCGGGAGCTATCTGGCCAATCAATTCGTCTTGATTATATCCAGAAATTCTTTCAAAAGATTTATTTGTGTACAGTATCCTTTCGTCTTTATCCACTTCCATGATTCCCAAATTCATATTCGAGAATAGATTCCTGTAGCGAGCTTCATTTTCAATGAGCATGGTTTGGGCGAGATATTGGTCATTAATATCCCTTACATGCACTAATATTTTTTCATCAGAATTTTGATCTTCTGTAAATCGGTTGTATACGGCTTCCATCCAACGATATTCACCTAATGCATCTTTCATTCTGAAACTAAGCATCTGTTTTCCAGTGCCTATTGATTCACCTGACATTAATTGAACATCTATTTCATTTCCGTTTTCTGTGAGATCTTTAAAATTCTTACCCAAGATCTTATGTTCTTTGAGTCCTAAAATGCGTTGTATTGAGGGTGAAGCATATTCAATTTTTTTCTCATTGTTCAAGAGGAAAATCATATCAGCTGAATTGTTGGAAATCATTTCATATTTCCGCTTTTGTTCACTCAAACTACTCAACAATTCTTTTTCAGACGTAATATCAAAGGCTGATCCTATATAACCTATAAATTCTGTATTGTTGATAAATCGGGGTACTGCAATCTCATAAATCCATCTGTACTCACCACTATGGTTTTTAACCATATACTGCATTTCACACTTTTCTTTTGCAAGAAGATGTTCCCGCCAGTCATCAATTGCTATTTTTCTGAAATCAGGATGGACAGTATCAGCAAAGGCTTGTTGATCTGGGAGATTTTTGAGATCAAATCCGAAAAATTCTCTGGATGTTTGATTTGTATATGTAACAATATTATCGCTATTTGATACCCAAATCATAACTGGCATAGACTCGGTAATGAGCCTAAATCGATCTTCAGTTTCTTTAATTTGACTTTTGAAATTTTCCTGTGCCGTTATATCCGTCAGTCTTCCTGAGATTATCTCATCGTTAATGGAAGAGTCGAACTTAATTTTTGCCTCTTCAAGAATCCAGCGTATATGTCCCGAAATTTTATTTTTGATTTTATACTTAACAGACATGCTCCCATTAAGCTGAAACTCTCGGATGGCATCATCATAGATTTTTTTGGATTCATCTAAAATACATTCTCTTTTTTGCGACCAAACATCACCGATATTTGGATTGAACCCCATGAAGAGTGGCCATCTTGATGTAAAGAAATTTTTTCCTTTATTCTGTTGATAGATAAGATAATATACATCATTGGTGGACTCAAGGAAATTATTGAGTCTATTAAAATTTTCTTGCGCCCTATTTTCCGATTGAATTTTATCTGTTACGTCGGATCCGTACACATTGAAGTCCCCTTTCTCTTGTCTTTTGATAAAATTGAAAATAAAAATTCTATCATCTACTTCTGCTTCTACTGAGAGATTTCCCGAAACATTTTTTGATTTAATTATATAATTCCAAAATTGGTTTACTTTAAAGATCTTATTTTCATACTTGATTTGTGTAATATTTTCTGCAGATTTGTTATTAAATAAAATATCTCCAGATTTGCTAATCCTAAATATTGGATTAGGGTTTTCATTTGGAAAAGATGCAAGGTTTTTGATCGTTTCAAGATCTCTTATTCTGTTGCTTATGTTTCTCACTACACAGATCAACTGTGTTATTTCTTTTTTTTCCAGAATTACCGGAGATATAGATATACCGACACCTACTTTAGAATTTTTTTTGTCATACATATATATGACAAACTCTTTAGATTTTCCTGTTTTTAATATTCCTTTTATCTCTTGATCAAGGTCTATATTTTCGTAATGATCATGTTTGGTAGTACTATCAAGATTTACAATCAGGTCTTTCAGTTGAAATCCAATTAGCTCGTGTGGTTCATATCCAAGCATTTTTTTAACACTTGGTGAAGCTTTTCTAATCAATCCACTAACATGAATATTTAAAAAGAGATCAGTACTGTGATTGATTATATTAAGTTCCTGTCGTAATCTTTGAATGTCTTCCTGTTCGTTTTGCAGGACCGACTTCATCTGTTGTATCTCAAATACTGCATCATAAGCAGGGAAGTCAGAATAGTCGATACCCAATTCATTCATTTTATCATGATCTTCTGCCCACAGAGTCCCAAAAAATACGAAAGTATTTGTTTCTGATCGCCATTCAAATTGCCCCTTTAGTAGTGCGTTAGCACGATTCTTTATTTTAAGCAGTGTAAATTTCGATGCTATTTTTTCAATATCATTAAAAGAAATAGCTGACGTTATTTTAGGTCTAAGTACCTGAAATAAATCACTAAAATTATGCTGATTGACGTCCAATTCTGGAATTACTTTAGAAAGTGAAATTCCCCAGGAAACCAAAGTCAAATGATGATTCAATATAAAATGGAAAGGAAATAGTTTATCTATTTCAGTCAGTTCCTTTTTTGAATCAATGATATGAGATTTTATTTTACCCATATAATCCTGAACAGATCATGATCAGGTCCTTCTGGTTTTTTAGAATATTCTTTGATGATCATTGTCTGCTGTTCATCAAACATTTTTATAATACCTTGCAACATACCTTCCATAAGTGGGCCTAATCCATCTCTTGATGAATGGTATTCAACAAGAATTGATCCATCCTCTTCCCATACTTTGAACTCCGGGGCAATTAATTCAGGATATGTTAGATAAACCCGATTGTGAAAATTGGGTAGATTCAGCATAAAATCCTTAAACCCCTTTCCACCTGTTGACATCATATTTGGATACTTTTTCAGCGATATTTCTGTGATCCAGAATTCACCAAATAATTTAAGAACAGTATCTAAATCTGTATATAGTACATCCGCAATGGCTGCCGCCAACTTATAGGTATAAGAATCATCATAAACTTCATGATTATGGAATTCAGATACATCAATACCACTTTTGGCAATAATTTTTAGCCAGGTTTCCTCCCCGTATTCTTTCATCACAAGGTCCTGAATCGATTGATTTATAATGCCGTACATGATTTTTAAATATTTTACAATTTAGTAAATAAGGCAGGTGTAATTAGTATATGCCTACTAGTTTTTGCTTGCTTTTCGTATAAATGATGAAGGAAATTAAGTATTTATACGTAACGTTTAAATTTTAAAAACATTTTTCCTTCTGGAATATTCTTTATTTATTAGTTCCAATTCTCTTCCCGTTTGACCAGAAACGGAGCTATTTTCTTGTGCTCTTCTCATAAGATATGGAATAACTTCTTCAACTGGTCCAAAGGGTAAATATTTGGAGACACTATAACCTGCAGCAGCTAAATTGAATGTAAGGTTATCGCTCATGCCATATAATTGAGAAAAATGGGTTGATCCATGATCAGGATGATTCTCTTTAAAGCTGGTTAAAGAGGCTGCGAGTTGATTGCTTTTTTCATTGTGACTGGCAACTATGGTGGTTATCCAGTGTTTATTGTCAAGACAAATTTCAATTGCAGCATCATAATCAAGGTCAGTGGCTGGCTTATCAGGTTGGATAGGGGATGGGTACCCCATTTTTTCTGCTCTTTTTCTTTCTTTTTCCATGTATGCACCCCTGACTAGTTTAAGGCCTGATTTGAAATTGTTTTCTTTGACAAATTCCAAATGTTTTTTTAAGTGTTTTAGTCGGTCGGATCTGTATAGTTGTACCGTATTATAAACAATCGTTCTTTGGTGGTTGAATTTTTGCATCATGAGGTAGGCGATATGGTCTATACCATCCTGTATCCAAGACTCTTCTGCATCAATCATTACGCCGATTTGATATTTTGCTGCAGTTTCACATATTCTAATTGTTCTGCTAACCAACGAGTCCCATTCTTTTTTTTCAGTGGGGTCTAATGATCTGAGGATCTCATCAACCGAATCAACATTTTTTCCTTGATTTTTTCCTATTGTATAATTTAATTTTTCAAGAAGATTCAAAGATGTGAGACCTGTTATTTTAATACTGATATAGGGAATATTAGAGCTTTTTGAAGCAAATTGAATGACTTCGATAAATTTTTGTGTTTCCCTTTCAAATTTATTTTCATCAGAATCTCCTCCTTCAACGCCATAGTCCAATATTACATTTACTCCGTATTGATTGAGCATGGAAACCACAGAATCTGTTTTTTCCAGTGACTCACCACCAACAAATTGTTCAAATAACGTTTTTCTAATTATCCATTTTATAGGAAGTCCTATTTTTATAGCCCATGGTGTGATAATAGTTCCCAGAGAAACTAGCGGACCGAATTGCATGAGCTGAAAAAGGAATTTTGCTTTTTTTAGCTGAAGATCAGATTTATACGCAAAAGCCTTAGCCGTATCATTGAAATTTAGCCCCATGCATTAGAATGTTTAATCACAAAATTATTGCAAAGGTACGTTGTAAATCAACAGTTTGTGTTAAGCCTTAGCCTCATCCATAATCTTGGACAAAAGTTCGGATTTTGAATGAATACCGAGCTTTTTATAGATGTTTTTCAGATGATAATTGATGGTATAGGTAGTCACAAATAATTGTTCTGACATTTGTTTATAACTAAGTCCTTTTTCAACAAGAGATACAATCTCTTTTTCTCTGAATGTAAGTGCTTCTTTGAAAGAGCCTGTTTTTTTGGCCTGAAGATTGGATATAATTTTACTGAGCGATAATTCATCAACAAAAGCACCGGTACGGTTCGTGTGTAGTATAACTTCAACCAGATGAGATAACTTGGCAGTTTTTAATGCATAACCTACAGCTCCTTGTTTCAAACAGTTTATAATCAAACTTTCCTCATTATAGGCAGTGAGTACAATGATCTTTGTATCCGGGAGTTTTTCCTTGATATAGGGTATGGCATCCATTCCTGATTCTCCGGGCAGAAAAATGTCTAATAAAATGATATCAGGGGGAGGGCTATTTTTATTTGACATTTGCTCTTTTGCATCCTCCATGGATATTGATGCAAACACTACTTTCATCCCATCTGTCTCATTGAGGTAATCCCTAAAACTTTTAAGTAAAAAAATATTATCCTCTATGATTCCAATTCTTATCATGATAAAAGTATATATGTGTGGCACTCTCTGTTCTCATGCCTTTTACAAATCTAAATATTTTTAATTAGTAGCTACTAAAAACTACTTATAGAAGTAGGTTTTCTTGGAAAAGAAGTTATATTCGCATCATTTATTTCTAGTTGTTATTTGTATTATATGAATTTTATCAAAAAGATAGAACTGGACTATGATCAATTATGTATCCTGGTTGGTGATATGATAGGAGATGATTCTCCCAAGAAAATCCAAGGCCTTCTTTCATATTTACATGAAGAAGTTTCATATGCCAGGCATCAGTGGGAAATTTCTATAAAAAATGAAGACTGGAAAATGGCCTCAAAAATTTTACACAGAGAGAAGTTGTTTCTTTCTGCATTGAATCCATTTGATAATCCAGAAATCATTCACCAATTGAATGATGTTTCAGTCCCATATAACACTCACCAATTAAATCAGCTCTACACTGAATTGATAGACCTATTTAAAAAGTTAGAGACTATAATTGGTCATTCACACCAAAACTCACCAAGTTAATTCTAGTTTATTGTTTCTTCTTTCACCATCAGCCATCCTTTTTCCCGGATCGATTTCAATCTTTTTTAAATCAATCAATCTTCGATCGATTGAAATCGTATAGGTTGGGTGTGTCCATTTCCATGGTTCGCCAATTGTTCTTTTTATCTTTGGATTTTCATTCATTTTGCTGCCAAACATCAGGTATTGTGGAATATATGCATGTTCCACAGAACCGTCTTTGAACTGAAATTCAAGGTCTATGGGCATGGGCATACTCCCGTAATTTCTTAATCTAATTTTCATCTGTCCTCCTTCATCCCACAGACTATCGATACCGTAATCAATTGTTTTACTTGTGTTGACGAAAAAGTCTTTATACCAATCAAGCTGCAAGCCACTGGTTTGCTCAGCAATTTTCATAAAGTCATTTACATTGGGGTGCTTAAATTTCCAGGTATTAAAATATTTCAAAAGGATACTATCCCTAACTGCTGATCCAACGATATAGCCTAATTGTTCCATAAAAACCTCTCCTTTGGAGTAGGCATTTGTACTGTACGCCGTGTTCGTATTATAATGATCAGAATGTGTAGTAAGAGGTTCATTATAATCACTTTTTGAAAGTGCGATGTAAGCGTTATATGCATCCAGATGTGGAAAAGAGTCTATGTTCCCATTGAGAAAATTATTAACGTTTGCTTCTGCAAAACTGGTGAATCCTTCATCCATCCAAGGGTAAAGTGATTCGTTTGTACCAAGCATCATTTGAAACCAACTATGCATCCATTCATGAATCACTACACCGGTTCCGGCTCCTTTCAAAAGCGTGGCCATGGGATATTCCATGCCACCATCACCACCTTGTATGAATGAATACTGTTTGTAAGGGTATTCTCCGTAATGTTTATCAATAAATGGTAGCGCTCTTGCAGCCAATTCTAAAACACTATCCCATTGACTTTTATATGATGCTATAAAACCATAAAGATTGGCTGCTTGTCGCATCCGAATGGGCTGGGACTCAAATTGCTTTTTTAAGGAGGCTGTATCTATTTTATAAAATGAATGTAAAACCAATCCTTTTCTAACTGTTTTAGAATTATGTATATAGTCAGGATCAGCAGCCCAAACAAAGTCATGAACATTGGGTGCTTTGAACTTCCATGTTAGCGTACTTGTTTTGGATGGTTTAAAGGGAATAGGAGAATTTATTTCATAACCGTGTCCTATTTCATGTGCATTTTGAAGATATCCTGTAGCTGCAATCACATATTTCCTGTCTATATTGATATTTACCTCAAAATCTCCCCAAACTCCGTAGAATTCTCTGGCTATATATGGAGTGGGATGCCAGCCCTGTTCATCATACTCGCAAAGTTTGGGGTACCACTGTGCCATACTGAATCGAACCCCTTCAGCATTATCTCTTCCGCTTCTTCTAATTTGTACCGGAACCTGTGCATCAAACTCAAGTTCTATCAATGATTTCGATCTTGGTAATATCGGCTTGGATAGTTCAACTTTGAGAATTGTTTCGTACAAACTTATTTTTTGTACTAGACCATTTACTTTGAGGTTTTTGACTTTCTGATATCCAATCTCATCAGGTTTTAATGATGAGATCCTATCCTTAACCCTTGGGTCCCAATCGGCTCTACCCCTGATCAGTCTTTTACCGATTTCCTGACTCCTTAAGTCCATCATACTTCCGGGTTGGAAAGCATTCCAATAAAGATGAAAGTACAATACTTTTAAGGTATCAGGTGAATTATTCCAGTAGTCCAATTTCTGCTTTCCAGTGAATTTATTTGCACTGGCATCGACCTGGATATCCATTTGATAGTTTACTTTTTGTTGCCAGCGATCCGCTTGTGCATGCAGATCAAGTTGCATAATTGCTAAGTATGAAATAAATAAAAGCCTTTTCATTAATATTATTTTTCTTTAATTAGTTGATCTAATTCTGCTTAGTTTCTCTCGTTTTTTTGATAAACCCTTACAAAATCTACTTCCATCCTTCTGGGCCAAATGTCTTCAGCAACACCTTTGGATCCGCCCCAGTTTCCTCCAACAGCCAGATTGAGCAGGAGATACATTTTGTTATTAAATGGCCATGCCTCATATCCACTTCTTTCATTCGTGAAATGGAAATAGTAGTTGCCATCAACCCCAATTTTTAAAGAATCCTGATCCCACACCATTTGATAGGTATGAAAATTATCTGAACAATCATTTAGTATGACCTGGGACGCCTTTTGTGTACCTATAATATGATTGTATTTTTTACAATGAATAGTTCCATGAACTCTTCCCTGATCATATCCTACATGCTCCATAATATCAATTTCACCATCTTCGGGCCACTGTAAAGGTTTTGTGTCACCCAACATCCAAATCGCAGGCCAAGTACCAAGGCCGGAAGGCAATTTGGCTCTGACTTCTATCATCCCCTTATTCCAGGATGCTTTTCCTCTCGTGACCAGCCTGGCAGAGCTATATGCCTTATTTTCAATATTTTCCTTGTGAGCCTCAATGATAAGCATTCCTTTTTCAACGCGTGCGTTTTTCATTTTAAGGGCTGTATAATACTGAAGTTCATTGTTCCCCCAACCATGCCCGCCTATATCATAGTTCCACTTATTGCTGTCTGGCAGTCCTTTCTTATTGAATTCATCACTCCAGACCAGCTTCCATTCTTCAATATTGGATTGTCCAATGATATTTTCAGTGGGAATCATCAAAAATGATGCAAACATAAGTATCCATAAAAACCTGTTCTTCATAGGCTCAATTTATGTCTTTTTATAAAATCACCGGGATTTTTGGCCATAATGTTTTTCAGTGTTAAATTTGTTCCATGAACAAAACAAGGAATTTTAACCATCATCATTGCACACCTATTGGGTGAGCCTTGCTGTGGTATTTACATAAATAGGGGCTTGCCAATGGTAAGCCCCTAATTTTTTTAAAAAATGTATCATGTCAAAAGAAACAATGCTTAGAATTGCGATTCAAAAATCAGGACGTTTATCTGAAGATTCCCTTCAGCTCCTAAAGGAGTGTGGTATTGATCTTAGAAATGTAAAGGATAGGTTGAGGACTATTTCTGAAAATTTTCCCTTGGAAGTATTCTTCTTAAGGGATGATGATATCCCAGAATATGTGGAAGACGGAGTGGCTGATATTGGGATAGTGGGACAAAATGTATTATCTGAAAAAGGTAGAAAGGTCAATGTCATCCAAGAACTTGGATTTGGTAAATGTCGCCTCTCCATTGCTATTCCCAAATCTATGCCTTATGAAGGCCTAGAGTCTTTGCAGGGTAAGCGTATCGCAACGAGTTATCCTCAGATAGTTTCTGCATTTCTTACAACAAATAAAATTAAAGCCAGCATACATGAGATTAGTGGATCTGTGGAAATTGCTCCTGGTATAGGACTGGCTGATGTTGTGGCTGATTTGGTGAGTAGTGGTAGTACCCTTTTTATGAATGGGTTAAAAGAAGCTGAAGTTATCCTTGAATCACAGGCAGTAATGATTTCAAAGCCGGGTATAGACATTGAAAGGAGCCAATTGCTGGATAAATTGCTTTTCAGAATTAGAGCAGTTAAAAAAGCAAAAAAAAGCAAATACATCCTCCTGAATGCACCCAATGAACAACTAGAGAAGATAATCTCACTTTTGCCTGGAATGAGGAGTCCAACTGTTTTACCTCTGGCACAAAGTGGATGGAGTAGTGTTCATAGTGTACTGAGTGAGGATGAGTTTTGGGATCGTATTGAAAGACTAAAAGAAGCAGGAGCTGAAGGCATATTGGTAATTCCTATTGAAAAAATGATTATCTGATTTATGAATATTTATAATAATCCTGTTGAAAGTCAATGGGCAGAAATTATATCTCGGCCAACCATGGATAATACCATCCTTTTTAAAAATGTTAGTAAAATCCTAGCTGATGTAAACAAGGGTGGTGACCGAGCAGTCAGAAAATTTTCCAAAAAATTTGATGGAATTACTCATAAAAAAATAAAAATCAGTGATAAAGAGATAAAAAAAGGAATAGCTTCCGTGCCAGATGCTTTGAAAAATGCAATTCATGTAGCATCTGATAACATCAGGGCATTTCATTCCCTTCAAATCGAAAAATTCCCCAAAATAGAGACCACCAAAGGAGTTGAATGCTGGAGGAAATCGGTAGGTATCGAAAGGGTTGGCATATATATACCAGGAGGTTCAGCTCCATTGTTTTCTACGGTTTTAATGTTAGGAATTCCTGCCCAGATTGCTGGTTGTAAGGATGTAATATTATGCACGCCTCCATCGAAAGACGGAATGGTTCATCCTGCAATATTATATTCAGCCTCATTGGTGGGTATATCTGAGATTTACGCATGCGGTGGTGCTCAAGCAATAGCAGCAATGGCATACGGAACAGAAAGCATAAAAAAGGTAAATAAAATTTTTGGGCCCGGAAATCAATACGTGACTGCAGCCAAACAACTTGTGCAGTTGGAGGGAACAGCTATTGATATGCCTGCTGGTCCGAGTGAGGTTTGTGTTTTAGCCGATGAATCTTCAATCCCATCATTTATTGCAGCAGACCTTTTGTCACAAGCTGAACATGGCCCAGATTCTCAGGTATTATTGGTTACCACAAGTCAAAAAATATTGAATGACACTATTGATCAATTGACATTACAATTGAAATCATTGCCTCGAAATCAAATTGCTCAAAAGGCGCTTGAAAACAGCAGAGCAGTTTTATTGGAAAATATGGATGATGCTCTCTTGTTGGTAAATGCGTATGCTGCAGAACATCTTATCATAGCTTCAAATAATGCAGAACAAATTGCAGAGAAAATCACAAACGCCGGTTCTGTATTTTTAGGAAATCTTACACCCGAAAGTGCCGGGGATTATGCAAGTGGAACCAACCACACGCTGCCGACCAATGGATATGCCAGGGCTTATAGCGGTGTAAGTGTTGATAGTTTTGTTAGAAAGATCACCTTTCAGAAGATTACCCAAGAAGGAATCCTGAATTTGGGCCCCACGATCATTGAAATGGCACAAGCAGAGCAATTGGACGCTCACGCAAATGCTGTTAAAATCAGATTAAATCAATAGGATTATGTTCAACCTGGACTCATTATTAAGAAAAAATATAAGAGATCTTAAGCCTTATTCATCAGCAAGAGATGAATTCAAAGGTGAAGCCAGTGTTTTTTTGGACGCCAATGAAAATTCATTGGGTTCTCCCTTGATGAAATGGTATAACCGTTATCCAGACCCATTGCAATTAAAAGTAAAAGAGAAGATTTCTTTCATCAAAAAAGTGCCCACTAATCAAATATTTCTAGGGAATGGCAGTGACGAACCCATCGATCTTCTCTATCGTTGTTTTTGTGATCCCGGAAAGGACGAGGTAATCATTTTTCCTCCTACATACGGAATGTACGAGGTGTCGGCTAATATCAACAATGTCAAATTGGTCCGCGTACCCCTTTTGTCAAACTTTCAGTTAGATATGGCGGCCTTGGAAATGGCCATAACGCCATTCACCAAGATTATTTGGATTTGTTCTCCCAATAATCCTACCGGGAATTCAATTGATCGACAGGATATAGAAATGATTTTGAACAACTTTGATGGAATCGTTGTGATAGATGAGGCTTATGTGAATTTTTCCAGACAAAAGTCATTTGTTCCCGACCTTCAGGATTATCCCAATCTGGTTGTTCTACAGACCCTGAGTAAAGCATGGGGATTGGCTGGTATCAGAATGGGGATGGCATTTGCTTCTGAACCCATTATCAACTGCCTGAATAAAGTAAAGCCGCCGTATAATATTAGTGAGCCAGTGCAGGAGTTGGCAGTCAAAGCGCTTGATGAAATTGGCCAGGTTAATGATATGATTCAACAGCTTGTATCGTCCAGGATCTCACTGGAAGCTGAACTTTCGAAATCCACCCATGTCCTGAAAATTCATCCATCAGATGCCAACTTCCTTCTTGTGGTATTTGATGATGCTAAAGGGATGTATAATCATCTGTTAAATAAAGGAATTGTTGTTCGTGACAGAAGCAATGTTTTGTTGTGTGAAAATGGATTGAGAATAACGGTGGGGACAGAAATTGAAAATATCAAATTGTTAGAAGCTATTCAATCATTCGAATAAAGAAATAACGGATCATGAAAAAAGTGCTTTTTATAGACAGAGATGGTACCCTGATCAAAGAGGTTCCACCAACTTTTCAGATTGATAGTTTTGACAAGTTGTTCTTTTATCCTGGAGTATTTCAATATATGTCCAGATTAGCCAGAGACTTTGATTTTCATCTCTCAATGGTTTCTAATCAGGACGGACTGGGCACAGATTCATTTCCATT
>Ga0315902_10006136_pt1 | contig 16740 bp, 16 predicted proteins | sample LakEriMetagenome_9_FD_203523 | JGI IMG/M metagenome (GOLD analysis project Ga0315902, IMG submission 203523) | Freshwater fungal communities from buoy surface, Lake Erie, Ohio, United States - Buoy 12 MA117 | ecosystem: Environmental > Aquatic > Freshwater > Lake > Lake biofilm | place: USA...
TTCCGGCAGGAGTTATCTCCGGGCTTACACTTCAAATAAAAAAGACTCAGCCATTTCAGGAACGATTTACGCTATACGGGCTTATACTGGAGAATGGACAGCCGGGCATGCTGTACCATACAGTTGGTGTAAATGGGGCCAAATTCAAACACTTTGCGGCAGCAACGGAGTTTCACAGACAAAGCAGAAAACTAAATCCTGATCTGGTGATAATATCACTTGGAACCAACGATGCCGGCGAATTTCCTTCACAGGATGCCGGAAGAATTAATCATATTATAAACCTGATAGAGGGTATCCGTAAGTTCAACCCTCAGGCAAGTTTTCTATTAACCACCGTGCCCGGACATTTCAGGAACGGAAACAAAAAACATCCCGGCATAGAACTAGTAAATACGGCAATACAGAATATCGCTTCGGCACAACACATTCCTGTTTTTGATCTTTATGAAGCAGGCGGAGGAAAAAACTTTGCCTCACGCTGGGCAAAGCGTGATCTCATTCAACCTGATGGCATTCATTTTACAAAAGAAGGTTATGAACTTCAGGGCGAAATGCTCTTTCAGGCGATAATCACTTCATTCAACCGCTATGCCACTCATTGATCTTCAGAAAATCTGGGAACAGTTTTTATATCAGCCGGATCAACCGATGATTTTTAACAGTGGCTTTTTTCTGTTCCTGTTCACCGGGTTTTTATTTCTCTATTATCTCGTTCAGGAAAATCAAAGGGCCAAACTTATTTTCGTTACCCTCTTCTCCTATTACTTCTATTACAAATCCAGTGGAATATATTTCCTGGTGCTCCTGAGTTGCACCGTTGTTGATTACCGGCTTGCGGAGATGATCAGTAAAACCTTGTTGCATCGCAGAAAAAAAATTCTCCTCATTACCAGCCTGCTCATTAACCTTGGTACGCTCGCTTATTTTAAATACACCAATTTCCTTGCTGATATATTCAGCGGGTTAACTGGAGGCGCGGACAGAACCTTTGATATATTTCTGCCCGTAGGAATCTCATTTTTCACCTTTCAGTCGCTGAGTTACACGATTGATGTTTACCGAGGAAACCTGAAACCTGCAGAAAGTTTTCTGGACTATGCATTCTACCTTTCTTTTTTCCCGCAGCTGGTGGCAGGGCCTATTGTACGCGCGGCAGATTTCATGCCTCAGATCAGGCAGGCAACGATTGTAACCCGTGAAATGTTTGGAAGGGGCGTATTTCTTATTGTCACCGGCCTTTTTAAGAAAGCGGTCATCTCAAACTACATCAGCCTGAATTTTGTTGACAGGGTTTTTGATGCCCCGGGGCTGTATTCAGGCCTTGAGAATCTTCTGGCAGTATATGGTTATGCCTTGCAGATTTACTGTGATTTCTCAGGCTACTCAGATATGGCCATTGGAATCGCACTCTTACTTGGATTTCATTTCAACATCAATTTTGACTCTCCTTACAAGTCAGTCAACATCACCGAATTCTGGAGAAGGTGGCATATCAGTTTGTCCAGCTGGCTTAAGGATTACCTGTACATATCACTTGGCGGTAACCGCAAAAGTAAATGGCGGACCTATGTGAATCTTATGCTGACTATGCTGTTGGGTGGGCTCTGGCACGGTGCGGCGATGAGGTTTATCATCTGGGGAGGTTTACATGGCCTGGGACTGGCAGTACATAAATTTTTTACAGGACTTAAACTTCCACGAATTACAACCGGCCAACCAGCCCTGAATTTTGCAGGAGGTCTGTTAACCTTTCATTTTGTTTGCTTCTGCTGGATTTTTTTCAGAGCCCCGGATCTTGAAACGGTAAGTGCCATGCTTCATCAGATCACCGGCTCTTTCTCAGGATTTCTGCTTCCCCAATTTCTGACAGGCTATCGGGAGGTGTCATTACTGATGGTGACAGGATATGCATTGCATTTTCTTCCTGCATCAGCTGAGAAATGGGGCGAACAAAAGGTTACGGAGTTACCTCTCGCAGGAAAGATAATATTAATGACAGGTATGATCTGGCTGGTGATTCAAACCAAGTCAGCCGGAATTCAGCCCTTTATTTATTTTCAGTTCTAATTTCCTTTGGTAACAGGTAATCCTGCTGACTTCCAGGCCTTAATACCGCCACTCATGGAAACTGCCTGATATCCATTGCGTTTCAGAATACCTGCTGCCTTTTTACTGCGAACACCACCAAGGCAATAAACATAAACCGGTTTCTTTTTATCCAGTTTAGCAGACTGCTTTTCGAAATCCGGACTATTCACATCAATGTTAATGGCACGCGCAAGATGATCTTCAGCGAATTCCTCAGGTGTTCTTACATCCAGTATGACAGCGGTCGGATTTGCTTTGAGTTTCTTACTTATTTCTGAAGGAGACCATTCAGGAACATCCTGAGCGAAAACCCCCGCAGTAGTCAGAAGACAGCAAAATATAATTTGAGCGGCCTTATTCATATGTTTTACAAATTGACGGTCAGGCGCTGATTTTATCAAGAACATCCATCACCTCCTTGACATGCTTACGGCTTGTTTCAAGAAGAGCTTTTTCAGCATCATTGAGTTCAAGTTCAATGATACGCTCAATTCCGTTTTTACCCAATACCGCCGGAACGCCGAGATAGCAGTTATCTATTCCATATTCGCCCTGTAATTGGATACACACCGGAAGTATCCGGCGCTGATCTTTTACAATAGCCTCAACCATTTGTGCTGCTGCAGAACCGGGAGCATACCAGGCAGATGTTCCCATCAACTTGACAAGCTCACCACCGCCAACCTTTGTACGCTCAATAATCGCATCCAGTTTTGCTTTATCGATAAGCTCAGTAACCGGAATACCGGAAACCGTGGTATAACGCGGAAGTGGAACCATGGTATCGCCATGACCACCAAGTAACATAGCCTGAATGTCTTTGGGAGAAATATTCAAAGCCTCAGCCAGGAAAGCACGGTAACGGGCCGTGTCCAGAATACCGGCCATGCCCATAACTCGGGTTCTGGGAAGCCTGGAAACCAGATGAGCCTGATAAGTCATCACATCCAGCGGGTTGGAAACAACGATAATAATTGCCTCAGGAGAATGTTTGATAACATTTTCAGTTACGGATTTAACGATTCCCGCGTTGGTGCCAATAAGATCATCACGGGTCATGCCGGGTTTACGGGGCAGGCCGGAAGTAATCACAACAACTTCAGATCCCGCAGTCCTTGAATAATCACCGGTAGTACCAATGGTTCTGGTGTCATAAAGATCAATCGGTGCCTTCTGCCAGATATCAAGAGCCTTGCCTTCAGCAAATCCCTCTTTTATGTCTACAAGCACAATTTCATTCGCTACCTCACGATAAGCAAGCACATCGGCACAAGTGGCTCCTACGTTACCGGCGCCAACTACAGTTATTTTCATATTTTCTGTGGTTAATTATTGATCTTAAACGGCCCGCAAGTTATCAATCGGTCACCAAAAAGAAAACGATTCAGGCCATGGAAAAGTCCAGCCGAAAGCCGGTCGGAGTGGATGGATTCAGAGAAAATTCCCGGCTCGCACGCAGACCGGGCACCCAGACAATCTGCCCTTTGGAAAGCAGAACGGTTATTTCATCCTTAGCTGTGAGCGGAATTTTTTCATCTGTCAGCAAATCACTCACTTTTTTATGGCCCGTCATTCCTGTGGGAAGCAGCCGATCGCCGGGTTGCCAGATACGCCATTCAAGCGGAAAAACAAGTTTTTCCGGATCAACCCAGATGACATTACGACCTTTTTCCGGACTCATTTCGCAGGTATGGTGTTCCAGATTGAGTTTAAGACGTCCGGACTGATATACGCCGGGGCCGGGAATGCTTACAGGGCTGATAATGTTTTTCGTTTTTTCACGCTCATACAGTAAGAGCCTGTCGCGGTCTACCAGCATCCGGTGGGTGTCGGAATAAAATATTGCACCTGTCTGCGCCTCCCCGAAAATCCTTAGTGAAGTGTCTGAAGAGAAGCCAAAGTCTTCAATCAAATGACAGAGCACTGAATCCGGGTGTTCAAATTCTCTGACCGGGATCAAAGGAATTTGCACTGATCCATCAGGGAGTTCAACAAATAAATCCCTCTTAAGGGCGATTAATGCTTTTTGATACAACTCCATAATTCCCTCACCTTTAAACTTTGCAGCATCTGCAGAAAAATTAAAAGAAGGATTTATTTCATTAATCAAAGGCATGATCCTGTTACGAATCAGATTTCTCTGATAAATGTCAGAAGCATTTGAGATATCCTCACGCCATTGAATTTTGTTTTCTTCCGCATACTGCAAAACCTGAGAACGGGTAAGAAACAATAGTGGCCTGACGATGTTTCTGTTGCGGACGGGGATTCCTGTAAGCGCAGCAGCGGACATTCCCTTGATCAGATTCAGTACTGAGGTTTCAGCCTGATCATCCAGATGATGGCCTGTCGCAACGGAAGTAAAACCTTCAGAAACTCTAAGCGATTCAAACCAGTCGTACCTCAGCGTTCGTGCAGCCATCTGCAGTGAGCCCGTGTGTCTATCGCGCCATTCGTCATCCACCCGATTGATAAAGCAAGGGATTTTAAGACGGTCTGCCGTGGCCTCTGCCAGCTCCTGATCCATGTCAGAATCGCGGCCACGAAGTCGGTAATTTACATGTGCAATCCCCGCAAGCAATCCACATCCATGAAGCAGGTTGACAAGAACCATACTGTCAACGCCACCGCTAACGGCAGCCAGAATCCGGTCATTTTCCAGAAACAACTTTTGCCGGATGCCAAATTGCATGAATCTGCCGGAAATGGATAAAGCCATATACAAAAATAAGTTTTCCTAATTTTGAAACCGCCCGATGCACTATCGTTTAACACTAATCTTTGTTCTTTCTGTTTCAGCCGTCTTTGGTCAGCGGGTGCGTCTTGAACATGCCGATGTTCTGAAGGGTGGCCAGGTAAATGGGGTAAGAATTGCCAAACCAACAGGTAATGTCGTATTTATTCAGGGCCAAACGACTATTTATTGTGATTCTGCAATCCTCAACAAGGCTGAAAATTCAGTAGAAGCCTTCGGCAAAATCAGGATTCTTGAAGGAGACTCCATTACTATCACGGCAGGCAGATTGTTCTATGACGGAAACAAAAGAATTGCACGGCTCAGGAAAAACGTTGTTTTTGTAAAACTGAAGACTGTAACGCTTTACACGGATTTTCTGGATTATTACAGGACCAGAAACCTGGCAACATTTTTCAATGGAGGCCGACTGGTTGATACTACCAATGTCCTGGTAAGTAAAAAAGGGTACCTGAATACCGTTACCAGTGTTGCATCATTTAAAAAGGATGTAGTCGGAGAAAATCAGGATTTCACTTTCAAATCCGATACGCTTCAGTATCAGACCAAGACCAAAATCGTGAACTTCCTTGCACCGGCAACCGTCATTGACAAAGATGGAAAAGTGGTCAATTACAATAAAGGTTTTTATAACACCGTAAGTAAGGTTTCAGTTTTGAATGACGGGGTTATAGAAACCAAATCCAACCTAATGAAGGGTGATACCTATAAAACCAATGAAGCGGCTTTATTCTATCAGGCCATTGGACATGTTGAAATAACAGCAAAGGATGACAGACTTATTATTTACGGCAGTCAGTCGGATTACTATAAAGGCAAGGGTATCACGAAAATTTTCGGAAACCCCTACATGGCCCGATTTGAAGATTCAGCAGATACACTTTTTCTTAGAGCCGACACCCTTGTATCGGTTGAGGGAAAAGACGGAAGGACAAAATATTTACTGGCATATCCCCGCGTAAGAGTCTTTAAATCGGATCTGCAGGCTGCAGCAGATTCGCTGGTTTATCATTCAGCTGACTCAATGATGGTCTTCTTCAAAGATCCGGTTCTGTGGAACGTCGGAAATCAGATGACGGGAGACACCATCCGAATGACTACCAAAAGAAAAAAAATTGATAAAATTCATATGATTGGCAACAGCTTCGTGGCAAGCGAAGATGAAATGGAAAATTTTAATCAGATCAAAGGCAGAAGCATGACTGCTCATTTAAAGGAAAATAAAATTCACCATGTGGATGTTGAAGGAAACGGAGAGAGTCTTTATTATGCCATTGAAAGTCGGGAAATTGAAAATGACACCCTGAAGGCTACCCTTACCATTATGACAGGTGTTAACAAGATCATCTGCTCTGACATGAAAATTAACTTTCTGGAGGGCAAGCTTAATAACATCAGCTTTTTTGTTAAGCCTGACGCTAAGTTCTTACCTCCAAAAGATCTGAAGGAAGATGATATGAAGCTTAAAGGTTTCATATGGCGAAATGCTGACCGTCCTACCCGGGAAAGTGTTACGGGAAAACAACCATACCTGCCGCCTCCTCCGGTGAGGAAAAAAGAAGATTGATTTTTTTCACCTCTGCGGGGAGAAAAATACCCGGACCATGCCGGGACTCTAAGCACAGGGGATTAATATTTTTGCTAAATTGTCAGATCATGGGCTTCTTACGATTAAGCGGCTGGTTATTTATCCTTGCCCTTACGGGGTGTCTGAACGCTTGGGGCCAGTCTTTTGAAGTAACCCCTCTTTCTGAGACTATGATCGCCACCACCGGTCAAAGCATTAAAATCCCCATTCAAATCAAAAATACGGGCGATAAAGCCCAGTTCTATATCATCCGATTATCTGAAAATGACCTGAAACCAGGACAAAAAGGATATTTCTGTCATAACGGGACTTGTCTGAATGAGGAAGTCAGAGAAATATCAAAACGCATTGAGGGCTTCAGCTCCATACAGGATCTTTATTATGTGATTGAAACAGGGCTCTTCACAGGCCAAAATCAGCTGATTTTTGAAGCCGGCATAAAAGGAGCCGGTACAGGCCAGGAATTGCCGGTGACAATCATGATTGATGAAAAACAGCCCAGAAATGTGGTTTTCAAATCACGGGATCTGGTGGTTCATGAAATTTACCCAAACCCATCCTCGTCTGTAGCTTATATAGATTATGAGCTTTTCAATGATAAAAAATCAGCTAAAATATTGATTCACAATATTTTAGGAACTCCACTCGGAGAACAGGAACTCCCATCAAATGATACAAGAACAAAAATTCTGACCGAAGATCTTTCTCCCGGGATATACTTCTATACAGTGTATCTGGATAATGAAGGGCTGATAACCCGCAAAATGGTGGTCAGAAGGTAAAGAAGGGGTTTAAGGGTAAAATTTCTAATCTGATCTTACTGTTCTATATTTGCGGGCTTATTCTATATGCAAATCAACTCGGGTCATAGTTTCAGAACCTATCTGGCAGTTTCGGCGGTCATCCTGATTTTTTTATCCGGATGCTCAAGTAAATTCAGAAAAATCCAGAGAAACGAGGACTGGAGGGTAAAGTTTGAAGCTGGTCTTACTTACTACGAAAAAAAGGACTTCTACAGGGCTGCACTGCTTTTTGAGGACATTCGACCAATTGTAAGAGGACTTCCTGAGGGAGAAGAGGTTGAATTCTACCTTGCGTATTGCCAGTTCAATGAGAAAACTTTTATTCTGGCAGCCGAATCCTTTAAGTCATTTTATGAAATCTACGGAAGGAGCTCCAGAGCGGAGGAAGCCTTTTACATGCATGCGTTTTCACTTTTTTCCGGCTCTCCTCCATCTAATCTGGATCAGAACAGCGGAGTCGAAGCAATGGATGCAATGCAAAATTTTGTAAACCGATATCCTGAATCTGAGTTTACGGCCAAAGCCATTGAAGTGATTAATATATGTCAGTCCAAACTGGAAGTCAAAGGCTTTGAAAATGCCAGGCAGTATCTAAAAATCAAAAATTATAAAGCAGCTGTACTTGCGCTTAAAAACTTTACCCAGGATTTTCCGGATTCCCGATATCTGGAGGAGGCACTTTACCTGAGAATTGATGCGCAACACCAGCTTGCTCAGAAAAGTTTGCCTTCACTGCAGGAGGAACGATACAAATCAGTCATTGAAATGTATCTGGAATTCCTTGACAATTATCCTGAAAGCAAGTTTTTACGGGAAGCCGAAAAACTTTATGCAGACAGTCAGGAAAAAGTAAATCAATTCAAAAAAAATAAACCAGTCTAAGTTCATGGCAGCACAACCTTCCATTATTACCCGCGATATTGATAAAATCGCAGCTCCTACCGGAAACCTGTATGAGTCCGTCGTGGTAATCTCCAAAAGAGCACGTCAGATTTCAGTTAACCTGAAAGAGGAACTAAACAACAAGCTTGCTGAATTCGCCACAACGGTGGATAATCTTGAGGAAGTTTTTGAAAACAGAGAACAGATTGAAATCTCCAAATATTACGAAAGACTGCCCAAGCCTACCGGCTCTGCAACAGAAGAATTTCTGGAGGGTAAGGTAACTTACAGGTATCGCTCTGAAACCGATCAGCTGGAGCAATAATGAATGCTGCGCAGCAAAAAGATCATATTAGGGGTCTCAGGTAGTATTGCTGCTTACAAATCTGCAGTCCTTACGCGACTGCTCGTACAGGCAGGAGCCGGGGTTAAGGTCATTATGACTGCTCCGGCTCTTGATTTTATCACCCCTCTTACCCTGTCAACACTCTCAAAAAATCCGGTACTGACAGAATTTTCTGACCCGAAGGATGGAACCTGGAACAATCATGTAGACCTCGGCCTATGGGCAGATGCCATGGTTATTGCACCTGCTTCTGCCAATACCATTGCAGCATTCGCCGGCGGATTGTGTTCCAATTTACTTCAGGCCGTTTATCTTTCGGCCCGCTGTCCGGTTTTCCTGGCTCCTGCCATGGATATGGATATGTTCCTTCACCCGGCAACGCAGAGAAATATTCAATCACTGATTTCGGCAGGTAACCACATCATTGACCCTGAGGTCGGTGAGCTTGCCAGTGGTCTATCAGGACCGGGCAGAATGTCGGAGCCTGAAAAGATAGTGGAGCGGTTGAATACATTTTTTTCTCAAAAAGAATCTTTAAAAGGTAAAAAGGCATTGGTTACTGCCGGACCAACCTATGAAGCACTTGATCCGGTACGGTTTATAGGAAATCACAGCTCGGGAAAAATGGGATATGCGCTTGCTGAAGTATTGGCAGACAGGGGCGCAGATGTTACGCTTGTTTCCGGCCCGGTTCATGAGAAAGTCCTGAATAAGTCGGTGAAGGTTATTCGTTGTGTTTCTGCTGATGAGATGAATTCTGAATGCCGGAAAATATTTTCTGAGAGTGATATAACAATTATGGCAGCAGCCGTCGCAGATTACAAGCCGGAGCATATTGCTGCAGAGAAAATTAAAAAATCAGAACGGGAATATATTTTGAAACTTACCCGTACTCCTGATATAGCCGCAGGGCTTGGTGCAATCAAAAAACCGGGTCAGATGCTGGCAGGGTTTGCACTTGAGACAGAAAACGGTGAAGCAAATGCCCGGGAAAAAATGATAAAAAAAGGGTTTGATTTCATCGTCCTGAACTCCCTTAGGGATGAAGGGGCAGGCTTCGGATTTGATACAAACCGAATAACTATCCTTGATAAGGATGGAAAATCCATTCCATTCGGGCTAAAATCTAAGCATGAAGTTGCATGCGATATTGTAAATTTCATCGTTGAAAAGATCAATGCGTAAAAATTTGCTGACCATACTAATGGTACTCCTGAGTGTATTCAGTTTCTGTCAGGAACTGAATATTAAAGTGATTATCAATGCAGACCAGATTCAGACCTCCGACAGGGCCGTTTTTATGGATATGGAAAGAGCCTTTTCAAATTTCCTTAATACACGAAAATGGACCAACGACACCTACAAGAATCATGAGCGCATCAATTGTTCACTTTTTCTGAACATCAGCAAAATGCCCTCTATTGGAATTTTTCAGGCCAGTGCACAGATCACTTCCGGCAGACCTGTTTTTAATACCAACTATGAATCTGTAATGCTGAATTTTGCTGACAGGGACTGGGAATTTGAATATATAGAAAGCCAGCCTCTTGAATACAATGACAACTCCTATCTGAGTAACCTCACTTCCATGCTGGCATTTTATGCTTACATCATTATAGGAATGGATTACGATTCATTCAGTGAACTGGGTGGCACAGCCTATTTTCAAAAAGCACTTATTGTGGTTAACAATGCGCAGTCTTCGGGAAGGGCAGGATGGCAGGCCTTATCAAGCAGCAGGAACAGATATAGCCTGATTGAAAGCATTAACAATCCGCAAATGGTTGAACTCAGAAAAAATACTTATAAGTATCACAGAATGGCTCTTGATGTGCTTGACAAGAATCCGGATCAGAGCCGTAGTGTTGTACTTGATGTGCTGAAGGAGGTGAAGAAAGCATGGATGCTCAATCCTACCTCAATTTTTGTGATCACCTTTTTTGATTCAAAGGCAACTGAACTGGTGAATGTTTTTTCTGTCGGAAATCTCGGGGTACGGAGGGAGGCCTATGACCTGCTTACATCCATAGACCCAAAGCGTACGATTTATCAGAAAATTATTTCAAACTGATAAAAATCTGATTGTCCTATGCTGAGGCACCTGACCATCCGGAATTATGCATTAATCCGACATCTTGAATTCAGACCTGACAAAGGCTTCAGTGTTATCACAGGTGAAACAGGTGCCGGTAAATCCATTATGCTTGGTGCACTGGGGCTATTACTTGGCAACCGCGCCGACAGCAAAGTTCTACTTGATGCCTCCGAAAAATGCATCACTGAAGGTGAGTTTTTTATTGGCGATTATAGACTTGAACCAATTTTCAGCAAGCTGGAGCTGGATTACGCACCGGAAACCATACTCAGGCGGGAAATCAGTCCGGGCGGCAAAAGCAGAGCCTTTATCAATGATACACCGGTAACACTGGAAGTAATGCGTACCATTGGTTACAGGCTGATGGACATTCATTCCCAGCATGAAACCCTTGAATTAGGTGAACAGAATTTTCAGCTCAGGCTCACGGATGCCTGCGCCGGTAACGAAGTGCTGCTGAAAAAATACAAAGAGTTGTGGGTAGCATTTCGCGGTGCTAAAGAGAAACTGGAAAAATTACAGTCGGAATCTGAGCGGCTTAACCAGGAAGCTGACTACATCCGTTTTCAGTTTCAGGAACTTGATAAAGCCTCGCTTTCGGAAGATGAGCAGGAAATTCTTGAAACAAAAGTCAGAGTTGGTGAAAATGCTGAGCATATCCGCTCAAAGCTTCAGTCCATTGTAGGCTTATTGGGTGAGGGCGAATATTCCACTCTGCAAACCATTTCACAGGTGAGATCCTTGCTTTCAGGAATCACAGGCTTTGACAAAGGTTACGCTGATTTATTGCAGAGAATAGAATCTCTGAAAGCCGAGGCCGATGACATTTATTCGGAAATTGAGCGGGAATCTGAAAAAGTTGAAATTGATCCGGCTGAACTTACAGCATCACGGGAAAGACTGGATTTAATCAACTCCCTTCTCAGGAAACATCGTGCAGGATCAATAAAGGAACTTATTGTACTGTATGAAAATCTTTCCGGTCAGGTATTAAGAACTGATCATCTTGAATCGGAAATCAAGGCTGCACGAAATGAACTTGAAAAGTGCACAGCTGAACTTAACCACCAGGCCGGAAAGCTGTCGGATTCCAGAAAAAAAGTATTTCAGAAAATTGCCGGACAGGCAGTGACCTTGTTGAAAGAGCTTGGAATTCCTGATGCCGAATTTGAAATCAGGCACAATGAAGTGCCTGCAGGTCCGACCGGGACTGATGCCGTTGAAATGTGTTTTTCTGCTAATAAGGGGATTCCGTTAAGGCCAATAGCTGAGACTGCGTCGGGAGGAGAGTTTTCCAGACTTATGTTTGTGGTTAAATATATTATGGCTGAAAAAACATCCATGCCAACCCTGATTCTTGATGAAATTGATGCGGGGATTTCAGGAGATGTAGCTCTCAAACTGGGACTGCTCATGAAGCGAATGGCCGGAGAGCATCAGGTAGTTGCAATTTCACATCTGGCGCAAATAGCAGCTAAGGCAAGCTCTCATTTCATGGTATTTAAGGAAACTGAAGGCAACCGGGCAACAAGCCGAATCAAACTTTTAGATCAAAATAACCGCGTAGAAGAACTGGCGCGTATCATTTCGGGAAACTCTCCCTCCGAAAATGCAGTAAAATATGCCAGAGAACTGATGGACTGATATCAGATATAATTGATCACCTTATACTTTTTGGAATTTCAGTAACATTTAGGCTTATTTGTGGCGGAGGTAAGTTTGGTACCCAATAAAATAAGTCATGAACATTTTTGTCGCCAACATTAATTTCAAGACCCGTAAGGAGGATCTTGAAAAGGCGTTTGCCACATTCGGGCAGGTCAATTCCGTAAAAATTGTAAGAGACAGAGACAGTGGCCGTTCAAAGGGCTATGGCTTTGTCGAAATGGAAAACGAGGATGAAGCCAAAAAGGCTATTGAGTCTCTTGATAACAGTCAACTTGACGGAAGAGATCTCATCGTAAAGCCGGCTAATTCAAAGTCCGGATCCGAGACAGCAGCTGCAGCGGAGTAAACTCCCTGATATACTTGAGCGGTATTCAGGTAATTCAATTTTGAATTACCTTACAGGGATTTTTTTGAACTATGAATTCTACCCTGATCCGAAAAATTACAATTGCAGGTGGCCCGCTCCTGTTTTTAATTTTAAAAACTTCACTACCCCAGTCAGTTTTTCCGGGTGCAGCATCAACTGTGGTGGCTACCGGTGCATGGATGATATTATGGTGGATTGCTGAACCTGTTCCGATTCCGGTTACATCCCTCCTGCCATTGGTAGTGATGCCTCTTGCCGGTGTTTCGTCCATGTCTGAAGCAGCACAACCTTACGGTGATCCGGTCATTTTTCTTTTCATGGGTGGATTTATTCTGGCGCTAGGTCTTGAAAAATATCAACTGCATCAGCGTATTGCACTTACGCTGATCAGGCTGACCGGTACAAGCGGTAATGGAATTATACTTGGTTTTATGCTGGCTACTGCGCTTATAAGTATGTGGATCAGTAACACTGCTACTGCAATCATGATGCTTCCCATAGCCTCTTCAGTTACCGGCCTGATCGCGCGTGACTTAAATATGGAGCATGACCCTAAGTTTCAGAAGTTTTCAACCGGTCTGATGCTGGCAATTGCTTATTCAGCAAGTATCGGGGGCATGGCCACCATCATAGGTACTCCGCCAAATGTTGTCATGGTAGGTCATGTAAAAAGAATTTACGGAACTGATGTACCGTTTGCCGACTGGATGATCATTGGTATTCCGGTGATGATTCTTACGCTGGCATCCTGTTACTTTATCATTACCGGTTTACTTTTCAAAAATAAACTGAATCACATTGAAGGTTCTTCAGAGCTGATTGAAAACAAGCTAAGGGAAATGGGGCCTATGAGCAGTATGGAGCGGCGTGTCCTGTGGGTCTTTGGGCTCACCTGCTTCTTCTGGATATTCCGACAGGGAATCAATAGGCTGGCAGGCGGAAATTTTCTCGATGACACTTCGATAGCAATCGGAGGAGGAATTCTTATGTTTTTAATACCTGCAGGAAAAGGTGATGGACCATTGCTTGAATGGAGAGATATGAAAGAAATGCAGTGGGGGATTTTACTGTTGTTTGGCGGGGGGATGGCACTTGCAGAAGGGATGGAGAAATCGGGAATTGTAGAACAGATTGGCTCCTATTTTGAAAACAACAAAGTGAGCGGAAGCCTGCTGATATTTTCTCTTACCTTAATATCCATGGCCCTTACGGAACTGATGAGTAATGTGGCTCTGGTAACCATTTTCGTTCCTGTCGTTTTTGGTATTGCAGAGGGAGCCGGTATAAATCCCATTTACCTTGCATTGCCGGTAACATTCGCAGCAAGTTGTGCATTCATGATGCCCATCTCAACACCGCCAAATGCAATTCTGTTTGCCAGCGGGTATATAAAAATGAAGGAAATGGTTAAAACAGGGTTCCTGCTGAATCTGTTTTCGCTTCTGATTATTTTTCTTCTCTCAATTACATTGATGGACAGAATATTCTGAATTCTGTGCCCTACCCTTCATAGGGAGGAATGGCAGGGAGAAATTCGGGATCAGTCACACTTGTTCCGGCACGGAAACAATAATGAAGTAATCCGTTGGTTACAGAAATATATTGTGCGCCCAGAACCATATTATATATTAATGCCTGGTTGAAACAATTTCTGTCCAGCCTGATTTCGGGAGCCTTACATTCCACAACCATCCACGCTTTACCTGACCGGTCATGGATTAAGATATCGGTTCTCTTCTGAAGAACATTTTTTTGTAATCCTGTCTCAATCCTGATCAGGGATCTGGGGTATTTCAGACTATCCGTCAGGTAATGCAGAAAGTGTTGTCTGACCCATTCCTCCGGCGTCAGGACAACGTACTTTTTCCTTATAAAATCAAAAATCCTCCTTTTACCATCTTCTTTGATAATTTTGGCATCAAAGTCAGGTAAATTCAGTGGCTGCATTCAGTAAAAATAGCCAAATACCTCCTTTCTAAATCTCTATATATGAAAACCAAGCAATCCATAGTTGAGAACTGGCTTCCAAGATATACCGGAATACCACTTGAATCTTTTGGAAAGTACATTTTGCTAACAAATTTCAATCGTTATGTCAGGCAATTTGCAGCATGGCACAATGTGAAAGTTCACGGGGAAGACCGGGCCATGCTGAGTGCGACAGCAGATGGAATTACAATCATCAATTTCGGAATGGGCAGTCCGAATGCAGCTACCATTATGGATTGTCTTTCAGCGATAGAGCCAAAGGCAGCCCTTTTTCTCGGAAAGTGCGGAGGTCTTAAAAAGAAAAATCAACTCGGTGATTTTATTCTGCCTATCGCAGGGATCAGGGGTGAAGGCACCTCGGCAGACTACTTTCCTATAGAAGTACCTGCATTACCGGCGTTTGCACTCCAGAAAGCAATCTCAACCACCATCCGGGAAGCGGGATGTGATTACTGGACAGGCACTGTTTATACCACAAACCGCAGGGTTTGGGAATGGGATGAGCAATTCAAGGAATATCTTAGAAAAATCCGTGCAATGGCCATAGACATGGAGACAGCCACCATTTTCACAACTGCTTTTTATAACGAAATTCCTTCAGGTGCCTTGTTGCTTGTATCAGACCAGCCCATGGTTCCGGAGGGCGTTAAAACAGAGACAAGTGATAAAATCGTTACTGATCATTTTGCAGACCGGCATCTGAGAGTCGGTATTGACTCTTTAAAACAACTTATCAACAATGGCTCTACGGTCAAGCACCTGCTTTATTAATAAAAGGCATTCTGACCAATCGAAGGAAAAACAGACCGGTGAGAAAGAATGTGGTTAACACCAATGTGCTGTTTCTCATACTGCCTGTGATGTGTTCAACCAATCCGTAGGAAAATGTTCCCAGAAGTATTGAGATGTTATAAACCACATCATAGAAGCTGAAAAACGAAGCATAATCATCTGAATCCGCAGGTATGAGTTTGGAGTATGTGGCTCTTGACAGCGCCTGAATACCACCCATGACCATTCCTACAGAGAAGGCAATAGAATAAAATTCCCATTCAACGGTAATGAAGTATGCAGTCAGACAGATAAAAGACCAAGCAGTGATCAAAATCATCAGAGTCTTTTTATTTCCCACCTTTCCTGACAGTCTTGCAAATAACCAGGCACCTGCAGCACCAACAAGTTGAATTAATAAAACAGTACCAATTAATTTCGGGCCTGAGAGTTTGAGTTCCTTGGAACCAAATAAAGCCGCCAGGTACATGACCGTCTGAACTCCCATGTTATAGAAGAAAAAAGCGATCAGGAATATTTTTAAATCACGCAGCTTTTTAAGTCGGTGCCAGACACCAATTAATTCCTTATAACCACTCATCAAGATTGATCCTTTTTGAGTTTTAGGCGTAAAGTGAGCTGGTAAATATTTCAATGGAATCTGTGCAAAACCGATCCACCAAATGCCGACCAGAAGGAAGCCGAATCTGATAGCAGATGCCTCGCTTTGAAAGCCAAGACTACTGCTGAAGTTCATCATCAGAATGCAACTGATCAGCAGTATAATACTGCCAAAGTAACCCATTGAAAACCCGCGCGCGCTTACTTTATCAGCCTGATCCGGTGTTACAATTTCCGGGAGGTATGCATCATAAAAAACTACCGATCCTGACCATCCTATACTGGCAAATACCAGACAAATAATGGCCCATTCCACAGTTGCAGGTCCTTCAAAAAAATAAAGTCCGCTGCAGGCGATACCACCCAGCCAGGTAAAAAATCGCATAAACTGCTTTTTATTACCGGTATAATCCGCTATTCCGCAAAGCAGGGGTAACAGCGGAGTTACCACCATATAACTTAATGATATGGCATAAGACATCAGTACTGAATTCGACAGCCTGAAGCCAAAGAAATCAACAAGATCAGAACCATCTGAACCTGTAGTTACTGCCTGGTAATAGACCGGAAAAATTGAAGAAACAATCACCAGAGAATAGACCGAGTTTGCCCAGTCATAAAATGTCCAGGCACGAACAATTGCAGGGTCGTTTTTTGTATGCATAAAAAAAATAGCCTTCATAAGAAGGCTATTTTTTTATTCTAAAGCAAGGAATAAATCAGAGTCCTTCCTCTTTTTGCTGCATTGTAGCATAGAGGATACG
>Ga0315902_10006137_pt1 | contig 16740 bp, 11 predicted proteins | sample LakEriMetagenome_9_FD_203523 | JGI IMG/M metagenome (GOLD analysis project Ga0315902, IMG submission 203523) | Freshwater fungal communities from buoy surface, Lake Erie, Ohio, United States - Buoy 12 MA117 | ecosystem: Environmental > Aquatic > Freshwater > Lake > Lake biofilm | place: USA...
TCACCAAACAAATCGGATAAATCTCCTCCGATCGGAATGCCAGCATCTTCCAAATGACCGATTACCGAACGCAATTTCGAGCCCGGCAGGCCAGTAATTATTACCTTCTCACCGATGTTCATCTCTTGAACGACGAGTTGGTAATAGGCAGCCTCTTTCTGATTACCTAGAATCTGGTGAATGTCTTTTAGCCATTTAAACGTTTTAGGTAGGTTTGGAGCCATAGCAGCCACCACCTCAAAGGAATGAAGGGCCGCTTCATATTCCTTCATTAAAACCAAACACTCTCCTAGATGAAAATGCGCCTGAGGAAAATGATAGCTTTTTTCAACAGTCGTTAATAGGTTGGATAACGCAAGCTCATATTCTTCGTTTCTTAAAGCAGCAACTCCCAATCCGTGGTAAGCAAACGGACTATCTGGATCTATCTGAATGGACTTTTCAAAGCATTTTTTTGCTTTTTCCAGCTGTCGCACAACCGTGTACAGCTTACCCATTTCTATTAAAACATCTGGGGCATCAGGAAAAGATTTCATCGCATGTTCAAGACATTGTACAGCTTTGAACGCGTTGTTTAAACCAAACTGAACTTTTGCTTCAACAACCAAGAGGTAATTATCCGAAAGGAGGTTTTCCTTCTTTAAGAATTCCAAGTATTCTTCGGCTAATGGAAAACGCTTTGTTTTAATTGCGCAGTGAATGATCTCCAATAAATACCTAAAATCGGGATTTTTCCGGTCTTCAATTTCCAATAAAAGCTCAAGTGCCTCATCAAACTGCCTTCCATTCGCATAAGACTTTGCCAGGTAAAAATTATTTTCCCGAATTACGTTTTTCAAATACTCATTGCCGTCGTCTTCGGAACCTTGTACATTCATGTCATCAATGTAACCCAAGTCAATGAGCTGTTGCAAGGCCGCCTCATTCATGGCCGTATCAATAGTGGATTGTTGCACCAATTGCCCCCCTTCTCTTTTATCCTGTTCCCAACTGTCCACGTATTTTATTGATGGCGGATCGATAAATATATCCATGAGTGGTTTTCCGTCCATATCACGACCGATTGGCATATCGTAAAGCGCAAGCAAGGTAGGCGTCAAATCCAACACCCGAGCCCCATGAATGCGCTCCCCTTTTTTAATTCCTGGGCCCATCGCTGCAAAAATTCCATAGGGTGCATGTTCAACAGCTGGTCCGGATGGAACCTTGGGTACGTATTTTGGGCGCAAATGGTCGGAATGGAACCCGTGGTCTGAAACAACGATTACAGTTGTGTCCTCATCCACCATTTTAAGCAGGCGATCAAGCATCATGTCGTGAAAAACATAGATTCCTTTCACTACATCTTTGAATAAATCATACGCTTCTTGGTCCAAACCCTCCATTTTAGGTGGGTTGTATTTCATGAACGCATGGCTTAAATGATCAATTGCATCATGATACACCGCTGTAAAATCCCATGGCTCCGTTTCCATCAATTCCGTGCATGCACCATGTATCGTTGAAGCATGAGCGAGGATTTTTGCAATTACAGCTAATCGCTTGTCTTTTTTCTTGTCTAACGCGAGTGCTTGCGGAACAAAAGGCATTACCAGGTTTCCGGTGATTTCGTGCGGATGAACCCTTACCTCCATAAGGCGTTCTTTTATTCGTTCGGGATAAATGGTTCCCTCAGGCATTTCCCATTTATCCATATCCATCGTTTCCTTGCCTTTTTTCTCCTGTTGAAACAGGTTTGACACCATACAGCCGTTTATTGACTCTACGGGGTTACTTGGCCACCAGCCGACGACATTAGACGTTAAGCCTTCCATCGTCAACATGTTCCAAATGGCTTTGACTTTGCGGGAATGCGAAGAAACAGGTCGCACACCGCCCTGACCGTCTGGCTCAACAAATCCCAAAACACCATGTTTGTATGGACGCACACCTGTTGCCATACTTGTCCATAACATGGGTGACAGGGGAGGATCAAGTGTTGCAAGCCTGCCACGAACTCCCCGTTCTACCAATGATTTCATGGCGGGCATTAGACCATTATCCATCAATTGATCGATGATTTTCCATTCGGCGGCATCCCAGCCAATCAGCAATACTTTTCGTTTATTTTTTGCCATTTACTTGGTCTTTCTCCCATTCAAACTTTGCCTTTTTCCAGGCCCTAATTCCCACATTACCAAGAGCTAAGAGACCCAAAGAACCTCCGGGAGGAACCGTAAATTCTTTCCCATTCATTAAAATCAGAACTTTTTTATGTGTTTTATTATTGTTCATTTCGGTTTCGGTATAAATCAGGTTTCACCACTTCCATTAATGAATCCAGTGGAGTGGCAATGCCTACAAATGAGATCAGCTCAGGAAGTACCTTTTCTGGCGACACCACCAAGGACTTGTAATCTACATCCAAAAAAGGAAGGTCGTTTTCTTTAAAAAAACGGTAAGTTTTTTTGAGGTGAAAATCATAGATGGTTCGAAATTTTTCGCGCTCACTTACCTGGTCTTTTTGAAGCATTTTCTCTTGAGATCTTAGGATTTCGTCCATATCCCTTCGCATAAAAACAACTTTGTATTGGTACTTCGTGTCCAAATACATGGGCAATGGCGCAACAATTTTCACCACTTTTCCTTGCGCATCCGCCAAAAAAGCATTGGATTTAACAATACCTTTGACCGCTTCCAATTCGTAATAACCTTCAGGGTTGCTGATGTCCTTTTCTCGTTTTCCATCCGTCAGAATCGTGAATTCCGAACGAGCAAAAAGCTGCATCATCAAGGAAGTTCCCGAACGCGGTAAACCAGTAACCACGATTATTTCGTTTGACATAACTGCTGTTTTGGAACAAAGGTAATGGATTCGGGAAATTTCCACTTATATCCCTGCCAATTCGATTCGGTTGCGGTGTAATTTAACAAGGCCTTTTTGTTCCAATTGCTTTAACAACCTGGAAATAACCACACGGGAGGAATGCAAATCGTCGGCGATCTGCTGATGGGTGGCATGTAATTCCAACGAACCCAACAACTTTGCTTGATCCTTCAAGTATTTTAGCAGGCGCTCATCTAGCCGCATGAAAGCAATGGCATCAATGGTTTCAAGCAGTTCCAGCATACGGGTGTGGTAGCTATTGAGTACATAGTTGCGCCATTCAGGAAATTTGGTCATCCATGCCTCCATGTGTTCGACTGGAATCATAAGCAATTCCGCCTCTTCCACAACCACTGCTTTCACTTGACTTTTACTGCTACGAACACAACACTGCATCGTCATCGCGCAGGTATCGCCTCCTTCGATGTAGTATAAAAGCAAGTCTTCTTCTTTTTCGTTTTCACGCAAAACCTTGATGGATCCTTGTAGCACGATGGGAATAAACCGCATGGTATCGCCAATGGAGATAACGACTTCATCGGTATCAAAACGCATTAATTGGCCATGACGCTTGAGTTCGGACAATAAATTTGTTCCGAAAAGATAACCTAACTGATCTTCAATGCGTTGATTGCTTGTCTCGTTGGATGGCTTTCTGATCATAATGCATGAAAAAGTTGGCCCAAATAATCTTGGACAGGGCATAAAGATAAGGCCCGAGCGCCACAGTTGCAAAAATGATGGTTCCTATTTGCCACCAAACCGATGCGGAAGGAATAAAAAGGATAAAAGAAACCCAAATGGAGACGAACAACGCTACGCCCAAGGCATACGCCACATACATAGCGCCGTAGTAGAAACCAGGTTCTGGTTCATAGTTTAATCCACACTTAGGACACTGTTCATGTAAATCGCCTACTTTTTTCAGGTCGTAAATTCCCGATTGAAAAAAATCGCCTTCGTGGCACTTGGGACATTTAAACGTAAAAATGCTCTTGAGTGTGGAATTCTTGTTCATGTGTAAAGTATTTTAATGACACAAAGCTAATGATTGTTAAGCGGTGAAAATGTCACAGAAGTTGCAATCCAGCTTATTTATACCTTTTCTAAACTTTTCAACACAACTGCTGCGAATAAAAAAAAATAGTAGCTTAGGGCTAAATTTTTGAAAATGAGAAAACTTCTACTCGCTTTTGTTGCTGTTTTTGCTCTTCTTCAGCAACTAAACGCACAATGCACCACAACAAACGCTACTTCTTGTGTTTGTGCCGATGGCACCAGCTCTTGTTTGTTGTTACCTGACATCACCGCCTCGTGGAAAGGCATTTCCAACAACGGTTTTACCGAGTACCCTCAAACCGGTGCAGGAACCAACTACAATGGCCAAGGACCTGACAATGGTCGATTGCGCGTAACAGGATCCACACCCAATATTGGTCACGGATCATTTACGGTTCGGGGGCAAGACGCCAATGGGAAAAGAACGTTTTTGTGTGGAAACGATACCGTTTTCAACGTAACAGCCACTGGACAATTTACTTGTCCAAACGGCTACCCCAACCCAAAACAATTAATTACCCAACGCATCTACAAAAAGGAAGGGAATGTGATGAACTACGTTGACCAATATGCCGGGAGTGTCACTTATCACCCTGCGCATGGTCACAACCACGTGGACGATTGGGCGGTTATGACGCTGCGAATCCAAACTTCTGATCCAAATCCCTTGAATTGGCCAATCGTTGGAACAGGTGCTAAAATCGGCTTCTGTCTTATGGATTATGGTCAATGCGGTACCGCAGGAAGTACGTATGATGGACATTGCCGGGACGATAACACTATTTTTCAGAGTGGATCGACCTTACACAATACCGATTTTCCAAATTGGAATCTTGGAGGTGGAAATTACAACTGTTCTGTTATTGAGCAGGGCATTTCCTCCGGATGGACGGATGTGTATGGAAAACACCTAGACGGTATGTGGATTAACATTCCACCGAATACATGCAACGGCGATTATTACATCGTCATGGAAGTGGACAAGAACAATATTTTTCTTGAAGAAAACGACAATAACAACTTCACGGCTGTGCCAGTCACTCTGACGCTTCAGAATCCTGCAGGATCTCCTCAGCTGCCGCTTATCTCCTCAGACAACTCCAATAATTTGTGTTCCGGTCAGTCGTTGACATTGACTGCTACTGCTGGACTTACTTATTTATGGAGTACAGGAGAAACCACGCAAAGCATCACGGTATCCACTCCTGGTTCCTATACATGTACCGTAACAAACTACTGCGGAACGAATACTTCAGATCCGTTCTTGGTGAATAGCGTTGTTCCTGACGCGCCACAGGTGAGTGGCGACACAATTTGCGTTTCAGGAGAGGCCGTGTTGACCGCTACGGGTACAGGTGAATTGTACTGGTACGACGGACAAAATAATTTCCTTGGAACGGGTAGCACCTTTGTTACGCCAACCATCAATGCAAATACCACTTATTACGTTCAAAACACGGACATTTACACTGACAGCGTTTTTGCCGAACCACATTCAATCGGTATTGGAGGCGGTGGTTACGTTACCTCTGATCAATATGAGGTTTTCACTAGCTATGTGCCTTTTACCTTGCAGTCTGTGTTAGTAAACTCACAAGGAAACGGTACGATTACCATCGAACTTCAAGACGAAACAGGTCAAATGCTAGAGACACTTACTACCAATGTTCCGAGCGGAACAAGTCGCATTGAAACTAACTTTTCTGTACCAGCAGCCAACAACCTAAGGCTTGTTGGAAAAACCTTGGGAGTCGGTTTGTACCGCAACAACAACAGCGCGACCTATCCTTATGATTTGCCAGGAATTCTTTCCATCACCGGAGCATCTGCAGGTGCATCGTATTACTATTTCTTCTATGATTGGGAAGTACATACGCAGAACAGTTCGTGCTCAAGCGATATGGTTCCTGTGGAGGCGGTTGTGAGCTCTTGTGCAGGTCTAGGTGAAAACGTTCCTTTCCGTCAATCCATCAAACTTTCACCAAACCCGAACCAAGGACAATATGCGGTTCAATTTAATACGCCAAATTCGGGAGAAATGAACGTTGAGTTGGTGAGCATCCAAGGGCAAACTATTCTACAAAAAACAATTGAGCACAAAAACGGATTAAATAGCTTGAGTTTTAATCATGCAAACATATCTTCCGGGATCTATTTGTTTAACTTGATTTACGAAGGTAAAACGTATACTCAGCGTTTGATCATTGAATGAAACTAATTACTGCATGGGCATTTAACCTCATACTTCCGCTTGTTTCAGGCGGAAGTTTTTTTTGCGTATTTGGGCAAGAGTTAGTTGTCTACAATACAAGCAATTCTCCCTTAACGGATAACAGCGTTCATGTGTTGGCTATGGATGCAACCAATGCGCTTTGGATTGGCACAGACAACGGATTGTTGAAATTCCACAATGGGAATTGGAGCATTTACGACAGCAGCAATTCCGGGTTGACAGATAATTACATCCGTGCCTTATCGGTTGCTCCCGATGGAACGCTCTGGGTCGGCACCACCTTAGGTGGGTTATTTTCGTTTGATGGCACTAATTGGGTTCAGTACAACACCAGTAATTCCGAGATTCCTGATAATTTTATCCGATGTATTAGTGCCGAGGATAGCAATACCGTTTGGGTTGGAACAGTGGAAGGTTTTGCGCGCTTTAATAACCAAGGCTGGACAACTTGGAACATGGCCAACGCTGGATTATTGACCAACAACATCACCTCCATTAAAGTCGATAGCACTGGATTGCGCTACATAGGAACAATCAATGGTGGCATGAATTATATGAACGAAAGCACCATCCAAACGTTTACCATTGCCAATTCAGGCATTCCTGACAATTCGGTGCTTGCCGTTTGCCTTGACCAGAACAATAAACCTTGGTTCGCCAGCACCTCGCAGGGACTTTTCACCGATACGGGAAACCAAACGTGGCTGTCGTTGAATGTGGAGAATTCCGCCATTCCTACCAACAGTTTAACGGCTTTTTCCATCGATTCGCTCGGTCATTTTCTAATCGGCACCCACATAGACGGACTTGTCATTCGAACCGTAGATGGGGACTGGGTATCCTACAACACCAGCAATTCTTCCTTGCCGGAGAACCATGTGTTATCGGTCATTCGCGGAGATGAATCCACCATTTGGGTTGGTACCTATAGTTCTGGCTTAGTAAAACTTTCGTTGAGTCAAGCCGATTTACTTTCACACCAAAAAACCAACGTTCGCATCTATCCAAATCCAGTACAGAGCGGCGGTTCCTTGAGTTTGGAAGCTGCACATGCTGTTACATCAGTTTCAATTAGTGACGTTTATGGAAGAGTCATTGCTATGGAAACCGTTCATTCAACAAAAGTTAAAATGAACGCTCCTATTGAACCAGGCATGTACGTTGTACACGCTAACTTCGAAAATCAATCCGTGTACGCCACAAGCTTGCTTGTGCATTGAGTATTCACTGCCCTTCAACGGATGTTCAGCGCACCTTTTTTTCCGGTGAATACACGATGTTTTTTGTTTTTCCGGCATTGTATTCGGTAAAACGCAATGGCTGAATCCTCATTAGCATTCATCTCATCAAAATAGTGAAAGGTTCTTTTCGTATCCGCAGGTACCTTGAGCGACTCAATGCCGTTTACTTCGAGCGGTGTTCGATGCTCGTCCAATAATGCTATGTCCAACAAAGGCTGGAGACCATCGCTCAAGAGGATAACGCTCTCTTCCCGGGCAGGAAGTGTATACCACCCCTTAGTAATTCGTCCATTTTCAGTTTTCAAGCTGTACGCTAACAGCAGCGTGGCTTTACTCTTATTTTTGATGCGGAATTCACTTGAGATGCTTCCCTTCGTTGCGTTTGGTTTTGATGCGGTAAGTTGGTTTTCCGGAAAAAGCGCGTAAGCACAAATCAGGATTTTCAAATCCGAGTACCTCAGCCAGCAGAACCCTTCTTTTCCCCAATCAACTCCCCAGCTATTGACCAATTTGAACGCCCCACCGTCCATTTGATCGTCATAACCGACAATACACATCGCATGTAATCCGGCTGCGTACGTATCTCTGAAACTTTCCATTTTAATCACCCCATTAGAATCAAGCATGTGGGAATTGAGGCTGTTTCCTTTTCCTCCATCGAATATTTTCAATCCAATGACTACAGGGCAACCATCTGTCAATGATTTTTTAATTTGTTGGGCATTTTGACACTGCACTTCTTTGAACCCACTCAATTTATCCGTGTAGCGCAACTTAGGGTCTTCTTTGGAACAATAAGGAAATGCATAAGTGCTGTGATACGGCGCTCCTTGTTTTTTCAAAATTTCAAGGCAATCAAACATGCTTGCGCCCCCATCACATGGATTCTCTTTGTTTTTGGCTTTGTACCTGTTAAACGTACTCCAAGGGGAAAAGGGGGCGGTATCGGTTCCGTTTTCCATGCGTTTGATTATGGTCAAGCCGTAGTATGTAGTTGCCCAACCGACACACGAACCCACATCGCTTTGGTTCCCAATGGGAGGAAGGTATTTTTCCAAAAAAAACAATTTGGGCATCAACCCTGGTTCTGGCTTCATTGCAGTCGCGCCTTCCATGCATTTTTCTTCTTTTGGATTTGCGGCATTCATCGACACTAACTCATTGTTTTGTGCACGAAGCATTTGTGCATTTAAAAAACCCATCAAACCGATAAAAAAACTGAATCTTTTCATACGCTGTTTCACTTTAATTGGATTATTTTTACCTCCGAAATCAATAAAAATCAACCGAATGAAGCTTTTTACTGTTTTACCTATTTCGTTGTTGTGCATTGCCACTTGCTTTGCACAGAACAATTACAGGTCCATAACGGAACATTTCATCGTAGATAACAACGGGAACAAAGTTTCTCCAGCGCTTTCGTACCTGGAGGAATTTGGAAGTAAGTCAACTGCCGTTTTTGCCATAGGTGGTTATAAAGATACGGTATATCCATACAGTATCATCGGCGGAAAATTTGGCATCATTCGTAAAAATGGAACCATCGTTCTACCTGCTACCTACGATAAAATTGAAGACTTTGGTTCAGATAGCGTTGCTGTTTTTTGTCAAGGCGGGCTCTACGGATTAATCTCGAACAAAGGAGAAAAAGTAGTCGATGCGGTGCATATTTCTGTTTCATCCATTTACTCCAAGGATGGCTTGTTCTACCTTGAACCAGAAAGGTTTAATTTTTCTGTTTGCAACCGTGAAGGGAAAATCCTCGGACAAGGTTTTAGTTACATGTATCCCCATCAAGACGGTTTCCTCGTAACACGTAACGGTCGTTCTGGATATGTTGATAATACCTTTCAACCCATTATACCGCTCATTTACCAAGAAGTTGAGGAGGTCGATGGTCGCTTTATAGTGAAAGACCAATACAATAAAATGACCATCCTTGATGGAAAGGGCAAGCAAGTCATTACGGAGTCATACGACGAAATAAGGCAAGTGAGAAACAGCGAGTACGAACCCGATGGGTACATTGTTAGGGCAAAAGGCCATTATGGGTACCTAGACAAGTCCTTAAAGTTGCGCATTCCTGTCAAGTACGGTAACTTGACTGACATTCGCTTGAAAAGCGGGACCTTTCTTCGCTTTGAACAAAACGCGAAATATGGATTGCTCAACAACCAAGGAGCAGTGGTGTTAAAACCGAAATACAACGAAATATCCTCGGTATTTGAAACACACTTGTTGGTTTCTGCGGGAGGAAAGATGGATGCCTATGGATACGTTCAAAACAGTAAAAACGGCGTATTAGGTATTGATGGAAAGGTTGTTATTCCTTTGAAATATAGCAGTTCGCGAATGGAGTCCGACCTTATCTTGTTTGAACTAAAAGGCAATTGGTGCGCATACAACGAAAACTTCGTTCAAATTCTAGCTCCCGAATATTCGAACATCGAGGTATTGTGGTCTTACGACAACCTTTACATTAAATACCAGAAAGGCGGTGTATTCGACGATTATGAGTTCAGAACCGTTGGTGGAATTTGTGGTTTGATGGATGCCAATGGAAACACCCTACTTCCACCCATATATGAAGATATTCAACTGGAAGGTTATGGCGAAAATGGCATACTAAAACTGAAAAAAGAGGGTGTTTACGGCCTTTTCAGCATGAATGGAAAAGAATTGGTAAAACCCGCTTATGCAAAAATTGATTGCAACGACGAAGTGTGCATTGCTGCGGAGTATATTGAAAAAAAGGAAAGTTACCAATACCTTTTACTCGATCGTTATGAGGGCAAGGTGCTTACCGAAAAAAGATACGATTTGATTTCGAAAGTTTATATGAATGACCATTACTTGACTTACAAGGAAAATGGGAAATACGGTTTAATGGACACCAAAGGCAAGGTATTGTTACCTGCTAACTACAGTTTTGTTGGCGCCAGCGAACAGTACGGAGTGGACAACATCTTTCGGGTGAACCAATTCGGAGAGGTCATTGAAGGAGACTATGGAACCGAGGTGAAGGGCGGTAAATGGGGCCTCATCAACGAAAAAGGAGACACCTTGACCGGAATTCGGTACAAACAGCTCTTATTTTCCAACGATTCATTGGTGATCCTAACAGATTACGACGGATTTTACCACCTGTTTAATGTTCGCACCAAACAGCTCGTTCTTAGCGGTAACTACCAGTACATCAAGTCAAACAGTTACGAACTCCCCGTCTTTCTGGTTGGTAAAAACGTGAAAATCAACGAAGAGTACAACGAACCGGAGGAAGGAGAATTTGGCATTGCCGATGCAAGCGGAAAACTGATCATTCCAACGAAGTACCGAAATATCCTTAGTTATTCGCGGGCTTCCATCTGTCAGCATGTGGATTTGAGCGGCTTCGACCTTATTGACGACAAGGGCCAGGAAATTCTGAGCAAACAAAAAAACATCATTCGCCTCAACGATACCCTTTTTGTGGTAGAAAACGACGGGCAATCGGTCTTATTTAATATCCTCACGAAGAAAAGTATACTCAAGGAGCCTGTTGCACAATTCAACGTTCCAGATTACATTCCCTACACCGAATACCTGTTGGCCTTCCGTTCTAAGTCCGGTTCATGGGGCTACATGAACATACAAGGCGAAGCACTCATTCAAGCGGAATACTGCGATGCACTCACCACCGGCGATGCGTACCTCGTAGTTGCCAAATGCAACGGTGCAAGCGGCAATGCCTTCCAATACGGCGTCATCGACTGGCAAAACAACGTGGTGCTCCCGTGCATCTACGATGCCGTATCGGTGGATTATAACGGACTTTTCATCTGCGAAAAAAACGGTGAAGTCATCCGAATGAACGCCTCCAACGAACAAGTGGGCAAAAAAGGAAAGAAAGGGTATCAGTGATGGTTGATTGTTTCGGAAAAATTCACCGCGAGGGTATTCTCAAGCAAAATAACACCGAAATCGATACCGAAACGCTTTCAACCGGCGCGTATTACCTCAGGGTAAATGATGCGACAAAACTTCTAATCAAGCAGTAGAATACCGCGGTAAGTTCTAGGATTGACATGTTTGTTTTCTGGATTGGCATTTGATGATATTGTTTACTTTTATCGGAAATGGAAAGGTGCAAACCAACACATGAGAGAACAACAGAAAATATCCGTACGATTTTTTAACGACCGTGAGGTCAGAGCGGCTTGGGATGATGAACGTTCAAAATGGTGGTTTAGTGTATTAGACATTGTGAGTGTACTGAACGAAGAAGATGATTACACCAAGGTTCGTAACTATTGGAAATACCTAAAGTATAAACTTAAAAAAAATAACAAGTTGGTTAGTAGCACTAACCAACTGAAATTAACAGCGAACGATGGTAAAAAATACAAAACGGATTTGTTGGACAGCCAGGGTATCATTGAACTGACCAAAAACTTTCCCAATAACAAAGCCACCAAATTTTTAGATTGGTTTTTATACAGCGATACCAGCATTGACGGACAAAGCAAGAAAAAAGCGTATACACTTTTTGAAAGCAATTTGATAAACGACCATGAGGTTGGTACCACAAAAGGTTTACAACAAATTCATGCTTATTTATTTGGCGGATTATATGATTTTGCAGGAAAAATAAGGGGAATTAGTATCTCAAAAGGAGGTTATCGTTTTGTGTATGCAAAGCTGTTAAAAGTCACGTTGCATCAAATAGATGGGATGCCGCAAAGTACGTTGGATGAAATCATCTTGAAATATTCCGAAATGAACAAGGCACATCCCTTTATGGAAGGAAATGGAAGAAGCACAAGAATTTGGTTGGATTTTATGCTAAAAAAAAACCTTAAAAAATGTGTAGACTGGAGTTTAATAACAAAAGAGAATTACATGAACGCCATGATTATCAGCACAGTCGATAGCAGCGTGATAATGCAACTTTTTGAACCCGCCCTAACGGAGAACATTGATGATAGAGAAATGTTTATGAAAGGAATTGACTATTCCTATTATTATGAGGAATGAAAAAGGAACCGAAATACATGCGATTCTAGTTCAACCAACCAAAACAGCATTTCGATATTACAAACGGAGTCAGTCAGCCCAAAACTTCTGGAACTGTTAACACTTAATAATGCAACGAGAAGCATTTCAGCTATTTACTCCCCTACCCTCAATTCGCTGTGTCCATTTCCTGTTGGGATGAGCTGCACACGGGTACCAATGCGTTCGTTTAATTCGCTGACGTGTGAAATGATGCCAATAGACTTATTTCCGCCGTGTTGAATGGACTCGAGCAAAGAGATTGCTTCTTCGAGGGAATCAGGGTCCAGGCTTCCGAAGCCCTCGTCGATGAACAAGGATTCGATTCTAACTTTTCTAGACGCGAGGTCGGATAGACCGAACGCCAACGCCAAGCTTAATTTGAAAGTCTCACCACCTGAGAGGGATTTTACCGAACGGCGCGTGTTTCCCATGAACGTATCGAGGACCTCAAGGTGTTCCTTATCGCTGGTTTCAGGAAGTGCGAGCAGGTAACGCCCAGAGAAGGATTGCAAGCGTGCATTACCATGGTGTAGTAGTTTTTCGAACATCAAATCCATCACAAAATTGGCGAACTTATTGCCCGAACTTTCACCAATCAACTTGTTCATTCGGGACCAACGCGCTTCCTCCGCTTTCAATTGAATCAACACCTGCAACGCATCCGAGTGACGTTGGCGGTTCTTTTCATCAAGCTCGAGTTCCTTCTTCCATCCACCCATCTCCAAGAGGAGTGAATTTAACCGTTCTCCCACCTCTTTCATTGCTTCTTCCACCTGCACTTTATCGAGGCTTAAGTTGTCTTGTTTCTCAAGTCCATCCTTTTCCGATACCAAGCGTTCGCGTTCCTGACGGATGGCTACTTGCCGGCTGTTGAGCGCTGCTTCCTTTTGGCTCCATTCATTGGCTTGGGTTTCTGGCAACAGGTTGGCTTTCAATTCTTGAATGCCAGTAAGGTTCTTTGAACGCAAGAGTTCATTCAATTCTTGCTCAGCGGCTTCAAGTGAAGTATTCAATTTTTTCAGTTCCAACTCAACGTTGGTTTGAGCACTTCGCTGCAGTTCGATGGTCTTTTCCAAGCGGTTCCAATCGCGGGAAATACGCGCAGTTTCTTCCTCAAAGTTCGTCCCGTTGTATTTCATGGCTAATTCCGCGGATAACGCGGTGCCGTTTTTCAATGTTTCGCGGTATTCCTCGAACATGCCTATCACACGTGCAGAAAGGTTTTTTACCTTCACCATACGTTCCTGCTCCTCGATCTCGCGGATGGAAGTTTCCAACTCTTTTAACCGTTCAGACCAATCCTGCTGAGCATCGGCGGTTGAATCCCATTTCAAGGATGCAAGCACCTTGGAAATTTCCATTTGCTTTTCCTCCGCCTGAATTGTCAGTTGCGAAATGGAGTCCATGTCCTGTTGTATTTCTTGCTCCAATCGATTGAAAAGTGCTGTCGAAGCAGCCAACAAACTGGAGGCTTTATCCACATGTTCTTTTAAACGGCTCAATTGGAGTTGGTCCTCCTGAACGCGCTGAAGTTCTTCATTACCCGCCAAAGGATGGTGCGTACTTCCGCACAATGGACAAGGCTCCTCGGGCCGAAGGTTAGTTCGGTGCTCTTCCAAACTCATGAATTTCTGGAGGTCTACCAGTCGTTTTTCCTCCACCCCTACAGATTCCTTCTGGGCGTTTACGGCTTGCTGCTGCTTGATTAACTCGTCCTGCAACTCAGCAAGCTTTGTCCGTTTTTCCTTGAGTGCTTCCTCTTTTTCACTTCGCTGTTTTTCCCATTCCTTCGTTAATGTAAACGCAGGAGTGATGTCATTGGCCTTTGCCCGGGTGTTTCGCAAGCGTTCTTTTTCATCCAGCAGTAAAGTGAGTTCTGGTAAAGACTTATTCCCTAAATCACCAGCAAGTTGTGTGATCTGATTTCTGACATCCAGCTCATCTGGGTTCCAACTTTCGAGCGTTACGCCCAAATCTTTCAACTGCTCCAAAGCGCCAGTGAGGGATGTCCGTTGGTTGGAAGCCCGCGATCGTTCTTCCTCCAACACCGTTCGAAGCGACCGGTAATCTTTGCAAAAAGCATCGAATTCCCGCATCATTTCGGACGTTGCAAGTGGAACTTGAATAAACGCAGCAACCTTGTCCATCGATTGTTCCTGCTCGAGGTTGGACGTTTGAAGCGCGCTTACTGCCATCTTCAATTTGTTTTTCTGGATCTCAAGCTGTTCCTGCAGGACCTCTACTTGATTCAACGGCGCACGCAAAGGAAGCACATGACGGTGTAAGCCGAGCCGCTGGAGCGAAGGAGCAAAGGCATCCAATTCCACCTTGAGTTGGTGCTGATTGTCTTGGTTTTCTAGCCATTGAACGCCGTTTTTTTCCAATTGAACTTTCACATTGAAAAGCGTGGTCAGGGCCTTTTGTTCAGCTTCCCATTTAGCGAGTTCCGGTTGGTGTTCTATAAGATTTTGCTGCAGGGAAACCCTGACTTCATCGTCTAAAAAGTCGATTCCTTTCAAGAGCTGCTGTTGGTCATTTACCGCTGCATGCGCTTTGGAAAAAAAATCAAATGCCTTTTTCCCAATCCGGCGGTAAATTTCAGCTCCTGTGATGGTTTCCAGCAAGGCATTTCGTTCTGACTTCGGAGCCTGCAACAAGCGGGCAAACTGTCCCTGAGCAAGCAGCACCGACTGCATGAATTGCTTATAGCTAAGTCCAATGATTGCTTCGTTTCTAACAATGACATCCGCGGGTTTGGTGGCGACTATTTCTCCTGTTTCGTGCATGACCAACTCATGCTTGCGTTCGTTCAGGTTGTTGTTGCGGTTCTTTGCAATCGACCACGACGACCGATAGCGGACCTCGTTCACCTCGTAGACCACCTCAGCAAGGCATTCGCTGGTATTCCTGGTTAGGATAACACCGTCTTTCTCGATGTGGGTTTTGGTGATTTTCTGGTCGGAAAGTCTGGGAACAACACCAAAAAGGGCCAATGTTATGGCATCCAACAAGCTCGATTTTCCGGATCCGGTTGGTCCCGTGATGACAAACAGACCGGAGGATGCGAGCGGTTCCTCATCAAAATCAATGCGGTGTTCGCCTTTCAGCGAATTCAGGTTGTTGACATGGATTTGGAGAATTCTCATGGCCTATCGGTATTCGGAAGTTTCATTCAATGCTTGCATCAATTCTTTAAATGCCAAGACCAGCTCCTCCCTGTTTTCCAGGTTTGCTTCTACATCCAAACGTTTTTCAAAAATTTCTTCCGGACTCAAGTGTTCGATCTCTTGGCTATCGTTTAAGGTTGACGAAAGGTTTCCACGGTCGTTTTCAAAAACGGCACTTGCTTTTAAGAGGCGAAATCCATCCTTTTCAGGTTCGGACATGAACGCTTCCAACGCATCCAACGTGGATTGGCTATGGAATTGTTCACGGATGCGCAATTCGCATAGGTCCTCCAATGCTGTTTTACTCTCGTAATGCTCGACTTGTGCCTTCACCTCCTCGAACGTTCCTTCAAACGCCAACAGCCGACGGAAGACGGGCATGTGAAGCACTTTTTGTTCGAATTGTCCCTCCTTCCATTCCAGCAAAACCACTTGTTTGCGGTCTTCTTTTTCGCTGAAACTAAGCGGAATGGGTGAACCCGAGTAGCGAATATGGGGGAACTGTACTTGCTGTGGTTTATGGATATGCCCTAGTGCAACGTAATGAGGTTCCTTGCCGAAAGTACTTGCTTCTACGCCAGCGAGGTTTCCCACTTGGATTTCGCGCTCACTTTCCGAGACATGAGCGCCCTGCGCATACAAGTGAGCCATCAAGATGAACGGAACACCCATATAATGGGCAGTATAGTGCGCATTGACTTGGCCAAAATAGGCTTGTAATCCGAGTTTGGTCATTTCCACTTTATCGTGGTAAGATTCACCGGGAATTGACTGGCGAATGTCTTTATCTCGCAGGTAGGGAACGGCAGCAACGACAAGCTCTTGGTTGTTCTTTTTCACTGGAACGAAAAGGCTATCAAGTTCCTTGGGTGCACCTCCGACCACAACCACATCGAGTGCATTTAGCAATTCCCGAGGGGCGTTTAACACAGCGGGAGAGTCATGGTTCCCTCCGGTAAGGATAATGCGGCAATTGAGGGGAATCATCTTTTTGAGGAAGTCGTAATACTGGCGCAGCGCTTGTTGCGAGGGATTTGCTTGGTCGAACAAATCTCCCGACATGAGCAAGACATCCACTTCGTGTTGTTGTATGGTTTCAATGAGCCAGTCAAAAAAACGACTCATGTCTTCGTGGAAGGA
>Ga0315902_10006140_pt1 | contig 16739 bp, 11 predicted proteins | sample LakEriMetagenome_9_FD_203523 | JGI IMG/M metagenome (GOLD analysis project Ga0315902, IMG submission 203523) | Freshwater fungal communities from buoy surface, Lake Erie, Ohio, United States - Buoy 12 MA117 | ecosystem: Environmental > Aquatic > Freshwater > Lake > Lake biofilm | place: USA...
GCCTGGACCATGGCCTGGAGATGCCGCAGCAGCGGCTGGCCGCAGGCAAGCCCGCCGAGGGACGGCTGGAGATCGCTGCCACGCACCGCTTCGGACGGCTGCAGGTGACCGTGCGCGACGACGGCCGCGGCATCGACACCGAGCGCCTGCGCAGCAAGGTGATCGAGCGCGGCCTGGAAACCCCGGAGATGGCGGCGCGGCTGTCGCCCGAGGAGTTGCGCGAGTTCCTGTTCCTGCCCGGCTTCTCCACGGCCTCTCAGGTGACCGAGCTGTCAGGCCGCGGCGTCGGGCTGGATGCGGTGCGCACGCAGATCAAGGAGGCCGGCGGCAGCGTCATCCTCAGCAGCGAGCCCGGCGCGGGCACCACCTTCACGCTGGAGCTGCCGGTCACCCGCGCCCTCACCCGCGCCCTGGTGGCCCTGGTGGGCGGCGACCGGTACGCCCTGGCCGTGGTGGAAATCGAGCGAGCGCTTTCGGTGGAGCGCAGCGCGCTGGGCCAGGCGCAGGGCCGCCCCGTCTTCGTGCACGAAGGGGGCACCGTGCCGCTGGTGGCGGCCGCCGAGGTGCTGGAGGTGCCGGGCGACGAGCAGACGGCTGACACGATGTGCGTCGTCCTGCTGCGCGCGGGCGATCAGCGCGTGGGCCTGGTGGTGGACGGCTTCGATGGCGAGCGCAGCTTCGTCGTGAGGCCGCTCGATGCCCGCCTGGGCGAGGTGGCCCACGTCGCGGCCGCCTCCACCGACGAGCAGGGCCGGGTGGTGCTCATCCTCGACGTGGCCGAGGTGGCCCGCTCGGCCGCGGCGCGGGTCTCGGCCGATCTGCCCGCAGCCGGGCTGCGTGCCACGCCATCGTCTGCGGCTGACGCCGCCGGGTCATCGCGCGCATCGCGCAAGCGCATCCTCGTCGTCGACGACTCGGTGACCATCCGGCAGGCCCGCCGGCAGACCCTGGAGGCCCGGGGCTACGCCGTCGATGTGGCCGTCGACGGCATGGAAGGCTGGAGCGCGGTGCGACTGGGCGCCTATGACCTGGTGCTCAGCGATGTGGACATGCCGCGCATGAACGGCATCGAGCTCGTGCGCCGCATCCGTGCCGAGGCGCGCCTGGCTGGCCTGCCGGTGGTCATCGTCTCCTACAAGGACCGCGAGGAAGACCGCCGCCAGGGGCTGGAGGCCGGCGCCAACCACTACCTGACCAAGGGCGGCCTGCAGGACACGGCGTTGTTCGAGGTCGTCGCCCGCCTCATCGGAGAAGCAGTGCCCCCATGAACGCGCCGCGGCCGGCCGGTCCGGACCCGCTCACACCCCTGACACCCCCGAGACCTCTCACCTCCCCAGCGAGCACCTCACCATGGACACCCCTCCCCTGCTGACCGACCCTGCCTCCACCCTGCCCCTGCCCGGCCACCGCGCGCGCGTGCTGCTCATCGATGACCAGCGGATGGTGGGCGAGGCCGTGCGGCGCATGATCGCCAACGAGCCCGACATCGACTTCGAGTTCTGCCAGGACCCGCACCAGGCCCTGGCCACGGCCGAGCGCTTCGCCCCCACCGTCATCCTGCAGGACCTGGTCATGCCCGGCATCAACGGGCTGACGCTCGTGGAGCACTTCCGCGCCGGCGACTTCAGCCGCGACATCCCGATGATCGTGCTGTCCAGCCAGGAAGAGCCGGTCATCAAGGCCGAGGCCTTCGCCCGCGGCGCCAACGACTACCTGGTCAAGCTGCCCGACCGGGTGGAGCTGCTGGCCCGGGTGCGCTACCACTCCAGGGGCTTCATCCTGCTCAAGGAGCGCAACGCCGCCTTCGAGGCCCTGGCCGCCAGCCAGCGCGCACTCGCCGCCGAGCTGGCCGAGGCGGCTGACTACGTCAAGTCGCTGCTGCCCGCCCCGCTGAAGGGCCCCATCGACGTGCGCTGGGACTTCGAGGCCTGCTCTTCCGTGGGCGGAGACTCCTTCGGCTACTTCTGGATCGACGACGAGCATTTCGCCGCCTACCTGCTGGACGTGTGCGGCCACGGCGTGGGCGCGGCGCTGCTGTCGGTCTCGGTGATGAACACGCTGGGCGGCAACACCCTGCGCAACGCCGACCCGCGACATCCCGAGCAGGTGCTGGCCAGCCTCAACGAGGTGTTCCCGATGCAGCGCCACAACAACATGTACTTCACCATCTGGTACGGCGTGTTCAACCGCACCACGCGCCAGCTGCGCTACGCCAGCGCCGGGCACCCGCCGGCGCTGCTGTTCGAGACCGCCAGCCCGGCCGTCGAGCCCAAGCAGCTGTCCATTCCCGGGCTGCCCATCGGCTGCATGGACGGCATGCTCTACGACGGCGCCGAGGTCACCGTGCCGCCCGGCGGGCGGCTGTACCTGTTCAGCGACGGCGTCTACGAGGTGCGCCTGCTGGAAGACCGCGAGATGACGCTGGAGGACTTCATCCCCATCATCGCCCAGCCGCCATCAGCCGCGGACGGCCTGCTGGCCGTGCGCGCCGCGGTGGGCGCGCGCCAGGGCCGCATGAACTTCGACGACGACTTCTCGCTCGTGGAGATGGTGTTCGCGTGAGGGTCCGATGACAGGGTTGTCGTGCGTCCCTGGCCGGCGCAGGGATTCAGACCACGCGTACCTCGAGGTGCCGTCCCAGCACCCGCGCCGCTGCCTCGATCTGGTCAAGCCGCGAGGCGTGGCGCAGGTCGAACAGCCGGTCGACCTGCGGCATGTGCCAACCCAGGCGACGCGCCAACTCGGCCTTCTTGATGCCCTGTTCGGTCATCGCCTGGTAGACGCCGAGCTTCGCACTTTCAAGGGCCGATGGGCGCACGGTGCGTTGGCCGCGCCTGGCCTTGCTGGCCACCGGCAGCGGCTTGCGGGCTTCCACGTAGAACGAAAGCGCCGTCTCCAGCGCCTCAACCGCGTAAAGGAGGGCCTCATCCTCGTCCTCGCCTTGGGTGATGGCCTCGGGCACATCGGGGAAGGTGACGACAAAACCGCCCTCGGCCTGCGCCTCGAGGATGACGGGGTACGCCAACATGATTCACTTTCCTTTCAGGCCCAGTTGCTTCTTGATGCCCTCGACCGTGCCGGTCTTGAGCTCCTTGGCGTGCATGGGCAACACCTATTGGCGGCCGTTGAAGTGGAGCTTGACATGCGATCCCTTGCCGCTTTCGAACGTCACGCCCTGCTTGAGGAGCCACCGCTTGAATTCGTTCGAGTTCACGGGCTCCACAATAAACATTTCTGTTGCTTTTTGCAAGTCAAGTCCCATCCGGGTCCCGCCAAACGCAGCGGCACCGAGCGCCCATGACCTCGCCGCTGCCCCTGCATCTGCGGCGCCTGGAGGCGGCGAGCCTGCACATCCTGCGCGAGGCCGTGGCCGAGGCCGAGAACCCGGTGATGCTGTTCTCGCTGGGCAAGGACAGCTGCGTGATGCTGCACCTGGCGCACAAGGCCTTCGCGCCGGGTCGCCCGCCCCTGGCGCTGCTGCACGTGGACACGCGCTGGAAGTTCCAGGACATGTACCGGTTCCGCGAGCACGTGGCCCGCACCTCGGGCCTGCCGCTTCACGTGCACATCAACCCGGAAGCCGTGGCGCGCGACATCAACCCCTTCGACCACGGCTCGGCGCTGCACACGGCCATCACCAAGACCGAGGGCCTGCGCCAGGCGCTGGATGCGCACCGCTTCGACGTCATCTTCGGCGGGGCGCGGCGCGACGAAGAGAAGTCTCGCGCCAAGGAGCGCGTGTTCTCGTTTCGCACCGCCACCCACCAGTGGGACCCGAAGAACCAGCGGCCCGAGCTGTGGAACCTCTTCAACACGCGCAAGGGGCCGGGGGAGAGCATCCGCGTGTTTCCCTTGTCCGACTGGACCGAACTGGACGTGTGGCAGTACATCCTGCACGAGGGCATTCCCGTGGTGCCGTTGTACTTCGCCCTGGAGCGCCCGGTGGTCGAGCGCGACGGCCTGCTGCTGATGGTGGATGACGAGCGCTTCCGCCTGCGGCCCGGCGAGCAGGTGCAACAGCGCCGGGTGCGTTTTCGCACCCTCGGGTGTTACCCGCTGAGCGGCGCCATCGAGTCCGACGCCACGTCGGTGGCCGACATCGTGCTCGAGCTGGCCGCCGCGCGCAGCTCCGAGCGCCAGGGCCGGGCCATCGACGCCGACACCTCCGCCAGCATGGAGAAGAAGAAGCGCGAGGGCTACTTCTGATGGCTGCTCAGGCCCCCGCCTCGCTGGACGAGCTGCTGGCCGCGCAGGCGCAGCAGGACCTGCTGCGCTTCATCACCTGCGGCAGTGTGGACGACGGCAAGAGCACCCTCATCGGCCGGCTGCTGTGGGAGACGCAGCAGATCCTCGACGATCAGCTGGCGGCGCTGCGCGCGGACTCCAGGCGCCATGGCACCCAGGGTGACGACCTCGACCTGGCGCTGTTGCTGGACGGCCTGGCCGCCGAGCGCGAGCAGGGCATCACCATCGATGTGGCCTACCGCTTCTTCGCCACCCCCAGGCGCCGGTTCATCGTGGCCGACACGCCGGGCCATGAGCAGTACACCCGCAACATGGTGACCGGCGCCTCCACGGCCGACGCGGCGGTGATCCTCGTGGACGCCACGCAGGGCCTGCTCATGCAGACGCGGCGCCATGCCTTCCTCGTCTCGCTCATGGGCATCCGCCACATGGTGCTGGCCGTGAACAAGATGGACGCGGTGGGCTATGCGCAGGAGCCTTTCCAGCGCATCGCGGCCGAGTTCGCCTCGTTCGCCACGTCGCTGCACTTCGACAGCGTCACCGCCCTCCCGCTGTCGGCGCTGCGCGGCGACAACGTCACGGCGCCCTCGCCGCGCACCGCGTGGCATCGCGGCCCCACCCTGCTGGGCTGGCTGGAGGGCCTGGCCGTGGCCGAGCCGCCCGGCGCCCGCTTCGCGCTGCCGGTGCAGTGGGTGAACCGCCCGGACTCCCGCTTCCGGGGCTTGTCCGGCACCGTGGCCTCGGGCGCCGTGCGCTGCGGCGACGAGCTGCGCGTGGCGGCCTCCGGGCAGACCGCCCAGGTGGCGCAGATCCTGGGAGCCGCCGGCCCGCAGGAGCAGGCAGTCCGCGGCGATGCCGTGACCCTGCGCCTGGATCGAGAGCTGGACGCCTCGCGCGGCGACGTGCTCGCCCGCGCCGACGACCCCTTGGAGATGGCCGACCAGTTCGAGGCCGACGTGGTCTGGCTGCACGACAGCCCGGGCCTGGCGGGCCGGAGCTACGAGCTCAAGCTCGCCACCCAATGGACCGGCGCGTCGCTCACCGCCATCAAGCACCGCGTGAACCCGCAGACGCTGGCCCACGAGGCTGCGCGACAGCTCGCGCTCAACGACATCGCGGTATGCACGCTGGCCACGGGCAAGCCCCTGGCCTTCGACGCCTACGCGGCGTCGCGAACCCTCGGCGGCTTCATCCTGGTGGACCGCCTCACCCACGCCACCGTGGCCGCGGGCCTGATCCGGCACAGCCTGCGCCGCGCGGGCAACCTGCACCGGCAGGCGCTGGGCGTCACGCGGGCGCACCGCGAGCAGCTCAACGGCCACGGCGCTTGCGTGGTGTGGTTCACCGGGCTTTCCGGCTCGGGCAAGTCCACGGTGGCCGACGCGCTGGAGCAGCGGCTGCACGCCCAGGGCGTGCGCACCTATCTGCTGGACGGCGACAACGTGCGCCAGGGCCTGAACCGCGACCTCGGCTTCACCGAGGCCGACCGCGTGGAGAACATCCGGCGCGTGGCCGAGGTGGCCCGGCTGATGATGGACGCAGGCCTGGTGGTGATGACAGCCTTCATCTCGCCCTTCCAGCGCGAGCGGGACATGGCACGCGAGCTCATCGGCGCCGGGCGCTTCGTCGAGGTGCACCTGAGCACGCAGCTGGCAGTGTGCGAGGCGAGAGACGTGAAGGGCCTGTACCGCAAGGCCCGCGCCGGGCAGCTGCTGAACCTGACGGGGGTGCACAGCCCGTACGAGACGCCGTCATCGCCGGAGCTCACCCTGGACACCACCACGTGCACCGTGGACGGTGCGGTGGACCAGGTGTTGGACCGGCTCAAGCGAATGGGAATGGGGACCGGAGCATGAAGCCACCTGGACGTCCGGCCCGTGGGCGGGTCCGGCTCAATGTCGTGGGCATCAGAGGGCGCGCACTCGCGGTCGTGGCGGTGTTCAGCCTCGCGATCCTCGGCTTTGCGACCGGCAAGGGCACGACGGAGATGCCGGGGATTGCGGACGCATCGGTGCTGGCGTGGATCTACTACGCGGCGAGCCTGTTCGTGCTCGGCGGAACCGACATCGGCCTGCCCTCTGGCGAAGGGCCTTTGAGCGCGCGGATTGCGCTGTGGACCGCGTACCTCGTCGCCCCGGTCATCACCACGACGGTGGTCGCCGACACCCTGGCACGGCTGTTGCGTCGCGACGCAGCGGTGGGGACGCCGGCCGGCCACGTCCTGCTGATCGGCTCGGACGAGCTCGCCCAGGCCTACGCCGCCAGCGTGCACGCGGTGGAGCCCGAGCGCGAGGTGGTGCTGCTCACGCACGATGACTCGCTGCTGACCCCGCACATCGCCGAGCCCGAGCCCGGATCGCGAATTCGCGCCGCGCACGGCGATGCGCTGAACGCGTCGGTCGCCGGCGCAGTGGGCGCCGGCTCAGCCTACCGCGCGGTGGTCATCACCGCCGACGACACGCTCAACCTCGAATGCGCATGGACGCTGCGCGCGCTGAACCCCACGCTGGCGGTGGCGGCAAACGTCGGCGACCTGTCCCTGCTCAGGCCGGTCAACCGGGTGCTGCGCGCCGGCAACCCCGCCCAGGGCGCGCGACCTCCCTCGGTGTTCAGCACACACCGCATGGCGGCGCTGCAACTGTTCGAGCAGCACCTCGAGCCGCTGTTCGCCGACACGGCGGGGCTCGACGACGTGGTCATCGCCGGGTTCGGCCGCTTTGGGCAGACGCTGCTGGAGATCCTGCTCGTGCAGGGCAGCGGCGACATCGCGCGGCTGCTGCTCGTCGACCCCGACGCCGGACGGCTGTTCCGCCAGTTCAGGGCCGACGTCGAGATCGGTGAACTCAAGCCCCAGCTGGTGGAGGGCTCACTCGACGACCCCGGCACCTGGGACAGGCCCCTGTCCGAGCTGGCGACGTCATCGACAAGGGCCGTGGCGCTGCTGACGGCTGACGCCCCGATGAACCTGCGCGTGGCGATGCTGCTGCGCCAGCGCTCGGCCAACCTGCGCATCTTCGCGGTGACCTTCCGGCGTTCGCAGTTCCTGCAGGTGATGGGCGAGCAGATCGGGTTCGAGCTGCTGTGCCTGGAGGAGATGCTGGGCAGCGCGCTGCGGGACCACTTCGAGGCCCTGGCTGCGAGCTGAGCGCAGCGTTCTCAAGAAGACGCTGGGCCGGGCCGGGCACCGCCCGGACCTTGGGGGCCTCAGAACGCAGCCAGCGCCGCCGGCTCCGATTCGCGGATGTCCAGGATGCCGTCCATCCCGGCGATGTCCAGCACCTTGCGCACCGTGGCGCCCACGTGGCACAGCTTGAGCGCGCCGTCGGCGGCGCGCACCTGCTTGGCTGCGCGCACCAGCACGCGAATGCCCATGCTGCTGAGGTAGCTCACCTGGTCCAGGTGCAGCAGCACCTTGCGCGGGTGGGCCGCGATCAGCGCGAGCAGTTCATCCTGGATCGCCTGCGACTGCGTGGCGTCCAGCCGGCCCTCGATCTCGCAGACGAGCACCTCGCCTTCGATGCGGTGCTTGATCATTCGGGTACCTCCTGGCGATGCAGGCTGGACGAAGGGCTGGGCATGGCGTCCGCCTGGATGTAGTACTCGACCATGCGGCTCACGGTCGAGGGCGTGACGAAGTCCCGCGGCTCCAGCGCGGCGCGCAGCGTGTCGGGCAGGTCTCGGTTGGCGAGGTACCAGTCCCACTGATGGCGCAGGCCGAGGAAGCGCAGTGGCGTGAGCGCGAAGATCACGTCGGTGAACGGCACCAAGGCGTTGGGGGTGGCGCCGCGCTGTGTCCCGGCCAGGTCCAGCACCTTGCGCCGCCACGATGCGTAGGCCTCGATGCGCACATCGAAGCCGTGGCGGCCCAGGATCTGCACCATCAGCCCGGGCTCGAGCAGGCTCGCGCTGTCCAGGTGGATGTCGCGGTTGGCGGCATCGGGGCTGAGCACGCCGGTGACGATGCCCTCTGCGGCCTTGTCCACCGGGATGAAGCGCCAGCCCAGGCCGTCGGGAAAGCAGCCCAGCTGCGTCGAGCCCTTGATCAGCGCATGGATGAACTGGCTGCTCGACAGGCTGTCCACCCCGGTGGCCGAGTGGCCGGTGATCAACCCGGGCAGGTACTGCGTCACCGGCAGGCCGCGCCGCCGTGCTTCATGGACCATGCGCTCGGCCACCCACTTCGTCTGCAGGTAGCCCAGCGGCAGCTCCAGGATGCTCTCGGTGCCCAGCCCGCTGAGCGCGGTCACCTCCTGCACCATGCGGCTGTTCTCGAAAGGGCGCACCAGTGTCGCGCCCAGCGACGAGATGGCGTGCAGCGGCGCCGGCGGGCCGGCGGCGGCGAACTCCAGCACGTGCCTCATGCCGTCCACGTTGGACGCGAACAGCGCGCGGTAGGGCATCAGCCACGAGATCTGCGCTGCGCCGTGGACAAGGGTGTCCACCTCGGCGCGCAGCGTCGCGTACGTCTGCGGCGCCATGCCCAGCCGCGGCGCGCCGACATCACCGGTCACCACCCGCAGCCGGGTCTCGCATCCCTCGCGCCACACGCCGTAGGCCTGCAGGTGGGCCCGCAGCCGCTGCCAGGCGCCGGCGGCATCCTGCGCCCGCACCAGGCAGTGGATCACGGCATCGGTGCGCCGCAGCAGCGCCGCGACGAGGAAGGCGCCGAGAAAGCCCGTGGCCCCGGTGAGGAAGAGGGACCGCGGTGGCGCGTGACGGGGTGCCGGGGTTGGGGCGGCGCCGTGCGCAGCCCCGTACCCGGCGGCGATCGACGGCGGCAGCCGTGCGTCCCGCTCGAGGTCGATCCCGCCCGGGGCGGTCTCCGCTGATGCCGGCCCAGGGGGCGGCGCCGTGCCGACCGACTCGGTCTCGTAGCCCAGGGCCTCGGCCAGTGCCCGCGTGGCAGGCTGCAGCGCACGGGGCAGCACCTCGTGGCGGAAGGCCTCGGCCTTGTCGGCCCGGATCGAGCGGTGGCGCGTGAAGTTGGGGTCGCCCACCTGGCGGCCGCCCGACACCATGCGGTGCCCCTCGTAGGGCGTGAGCAGCGCCGGCTCGAAGGCGATGCCCAGCGCCGGGCACAGCCGCCGCAGCGTGCGCTCGGGATCAGAGGCCAGATCCTCGAAGTACAGGCGGTGCATGCGGCCGTGCCCGATCTCGCGCTCGGCCTCGAGGATGCCCTCGTTCACCCGCGTCCACACCCACTCCCCGCAGTCGTAGGGGTCCAGCCCGTGCATCTGCGGGAAGATGCCGTGGAAGCGTTCGCGCGCGAAGGAGCCGATGCACGCCGCCGGGTGGCGCACCAGGTGAACGAAGCGCGCATTGGGAAACAGGCGCGCCAACCGGCGGATCACGGCCTGCGGAGCAAACCACAGCGGGCTCTTGTCGACCAGGATGCGGCCCCCGAGATGACCGGTCAGGAAGCCGTAGGCCTCGGCGGTGGGCAGCGCCTGCTCCTTCCAGCGGGTGTAGAGGTTCCACGCCCCCGCCTGCGTGAGCAGCTCGGCCAGCGTGGCGATGACGCCCATGCCCAGCACGGTGGGCGCGAGGTGCCGTTCGTGGGCCGCCATGTCCGCGAAGCCGGCCAGGTGCAGCTCCTGCGGCGCAAAGAGCCGGGAGTGCCCCGCCAGCATGACCCGCAGCAGCGTGGAACCGCTGCGAGGTGGCGACAGAATGAAGATCACAGGATCGTCGCGCGGCACGTCGCCCTTGCCGAGCGACGCGGTGTCGTACACGGACGCGATGCGCTCATCCAGCTCGGTCAGGGTGAGCCTGTGCGCCGTGGGCCGGTAGGGCCCGCTGGCGTCGGCCACCAGCCGCACGACCTCGCGCAGCGTCCCGCAGGCCAGCACTTCGCTGGGGAAGATGCGCACACCCAGCTCGCGAGACAGCCTGATCATGAACTCGCCCGCAAGCACGTCGTCGATCCCGGCCTCGGCCAGCGGCTCGTCGAACGCCAGCTCTGACCGGCTGAGCGCGTCAGCAAGTTGCCGCTGCAGATAGGGTGCCAGCAACTCAGCGCGTGCCGCCGCATCCGGCGCGGCGGCCAATGCATCGCGCATCGGGTGTGCCTCGTTCAGCGCTTGCGCCGCCGCGGGCTGCGCCGTGCTGTCGGGCTGCGCGGCACCCGCCGGGCCTTCCAGGTGGGCCACCAGCGCGTCCAGGGTGGGATGGTCGAGCAGCAGCGCCGCCGGCAGGCGCCGGCCCAGGGCCTGCGACAGGCGGGCGCCCAGCTCCACGGCCGCCAGCGAATCCAGCCCCAGCGCCGAGAGGGGCACATCCCCGGGCGGTGCGGCGGCCAGGTTCAGCGTCTCCTGGATCCACGCCGACAACAGCGCGCGCAAGCCCCCGCCCGGCTGCGCGCCCTGCCCTGCCGGCGGCAGCGCGGTGAACCGGGCGAGGAGGGGCAACTCGCCCGCGGCCAGCGCCGCACGCATGCGGCGCCGCTGGATCTTGCCGCTTGAGGTCTTGAAGAGGCTGCGCGGCGCAAGCAGCCCCACATCGTGCAGCGCCACCTGGCAGGCGTCGGAGATGGCCTCACGCAGGCGCTGCAGCAGCGCGTCGGGCGCAGTGTCACCGAGGCGGGACGTATCCACCTCGGCGACCAGGGCGGCGCGCTCCTCGCCTTCGACCTCGACGGGAAACGCGGCTACGCACCCGCGGCGCACGGCCGGGTGCGCACGTTCGGCGGCCTGCTCCAAGTCCTGCGGGTGCAGGTTGCGGCCGCGCACGATGATCAGATCCTTGATGCGTCCCACGACGAAGAGCTCGCCGTCGGCGATGAACCCCAGGTCGCCGGTGCGCAGCCAGCGCGCGTCGCCTTCTCCGACGATACGACCCTCGAAGGTCGTCGCTGTCACATCGGGCCGGCCCCAGTACCCCAGGCCGACTCCCGGTCCTTGCACCCAGATCTCGCCAATCGCGCGCTCGTCGAGGCGTCGGCAGGAGGCGGCATCGACGATGGCGACGGTGGCGACGTCGCCCGCCTGCCCGCACCCGACGAGGCGGCGCGCGTCGGCTTCGCTCTCGGGCGGCAGCACCTTGTCCTGCTCCAGCCACCGGGCCGAGACGGCGATCACCACTGGCGGCACGTCGCCGCGCTGGACCGTCATCAGCAACCCAGCCTCCGCCATACCATACGCCGGACACACCGCCTCGGGACGCAATCCTGCGCGGCCCAGCACCCGTATCACCGCGTCGACGGTGGTCGCCCGCACCGGCTCTGCGCAGGGGCTGAACTGCCGAACGCACGCGAGGTCAAGGTGCTGGACACTGTCCGCGACCCTCGCCGTCACAAGGTCGAAAGAGAAGTTGGGCCCGGCGGTGTGCGTGCCGCGGTAGCGGTGGATGACCTCGAGCCACCGCACCGGGCGCTCAAGGAAGGAGCGAGGCAGCAGGAAGGTCACGGGCACACCGCCGTACAGCGGCGTCAAGAGCCCATAGAGGAGCCCGCCATCGTGGAACCAGGGCATCCAATTCACCGCCTGCGATGTGGCGTCGAAGGACGTCTCGCGCCACATGACGGTGCAGTTCCAGGCCAGGTTGTCGCGCGTCAGCACGACGCCCTTCGGGTGGCCGGTGGAGCCTGACGTGTACTGCAGGAACGCCACGTCCGACGGCCGCGCCGGGTGCGGCCGGGCCGGCGGCCCCGATCCCGGGACGGCGCTCGACGACAGCCAGGCGACGTCCCGCAGGCCTTCGACCTGGGCGCACAGGGGCTCGGCGCTGTGACCGATCTCGTCGCTGGCAAGGATGAGCCTCGCGCCGGCGTCATTCGCGATGGCGGCGAGTCGGGGCAGCGTCCGGTGGATGCGTCGCGGGTCCGGCGGGTGGGTGGGGACGGCAACAACCCCAGCGTACAGGCAGCCGAGGAAAGCCACGATGGCGTCCACACCGCCCTCGTACAGCAGCAGCACGCGGTCGCCTGCGGATACCCGCTGCTGCAGCGCGGCCGTCGCCCGCAGCGCGGCGGCGCGCACCTGGCCGAATGTCAGTTCGGTGGCCGGTCCATCGGCCTCGCCCTCATGCAGGAAGCGCAGCGCGATGCGGTCTGGCTGCGCCTGCGCGTGCTGGTCGAGGGCGCTGCAGAAATCCTGGTACACGGTGGTCATGGGGTGGCCTTGCCTGTCGGGAAGCACAAAGGGGGCGCCGCCGCGCGTGCAGCGGACCTGCGCGCTCAGCGAGGTCAGCGGGGTCAGGCCTCCTGTGGCGGCGCGGTTGCGGGCAGGCCGCCTTCGACCAGGACGTCATGCGGCACCGGACAGGAAGTACTGGGTCATGACAACTCCTGGACCTGAGCTTCCGCAGGACGTCTGGCAGCCTCAGCGCGAAGGCACGATGGGAAACGTGGCCGCCGGTTTGTCCAGCAGGGAGAAGAAGCGCCCCAGGTCGATCTTGCTGCCCTCCATGCGCACCTCGTCCGACAGCAGCAGGTCGGCAGCGCCCGCCTGGCCAATGATCAGGCGCACGAAGAAGGGCCGCGTCAGATTCAGCGTGGCGTTGGCATCGGCGGCTGGCCGCTCGGCACGACGGGGGTGCATCACGCCGCGCGCGAGCGTCAGCACGAAGACCTCGCCGGTGTCGCTGAAGACCATGTTGATCTTCAGCCGCAGGTCGGCGGCCTTGGGGCCGTTGATCGAGGCAGCCATCACGTCCAGCAGGCGGTCCACCGGTGTCTGGCGCACCATGTCGCTGAAGAACGAGCGGTCCACTCCCTTGGCTGGAGGACCGGCCATAAGCTCGGCCGCGCCGGTGAGGTAGTAGTTGCGCCAGGTGGAGGACTCTGACGCCTGCCCCAACTGCGTGTAGGTGCGCGCCAGCAGCGCACGCGCCTTGGCGTGGCCCGGCTCGGCGCGCAGCAGGCCATCCAGCAGTTGCGCCGCCCAGCGCAGGTCGCCCTGCGACACGGCGGCCTCGGCGGCGGCATAGGCGCGGTCGGCACCGCCGGCCAGCGCCACCAGCCGGCGACCCAGCTCTGAAGTCGGCAGTGGATCCAGGTTGGCCGGGTTGCCGTCGAAGCTGCTGAGGTAGAACTGCCAGATGCCGCGCGCGTTGTGGCGCACCGCACCGTAGGTGCCGCGGGTATGCAGGATACGGTCCAGCTCAGGCGGCAGCGTCAGGCGGTCAGCGACCTCGTCACCGTTGAGGCCGGCATTGGCCATGCGCACGGTCTGGTCGTGGATGTACTTCATCACGTCGCGCTGGGCAGCGATGAATTCACGGATGCGATCGGCGCCCCACACCGGCCAGTGGTGCACACCGAAATAGACCTCGGCGCCAGCGGCCTGGCCGATCGCTTCGTCCATGTAGCGCACCCATCGCAGCGCATCGCGCTCCTTGGCACCGCGCGGCGTCATCACGTTGTGGAGCGTCTGCGAGACCAGCTCTGAACCGCACCAGGCCTTGAAGTCCGGCAGTGAAAAGGTGAACTCGCTCGGCGCCTCGCTGCCCGGCACGTTGTGGAAGATGAAGCGCACGCCATCGATCACGTGCTCTTCACGGGGCCTTTCCACTACCAGCGTGGGCCGCAGGATGCCCACCGAGCCGTAGGCTACGGCCTTGCCGAGCCCGTTGTCGACCAGGCCCTCGGGGCTGCGCGGCAGGTCTTTGCCGAACTGGAAGGTCGAGCGCCTCGCCATGGCGTTGCCGGCGAGCAGGTTCTCGCTGGTGGCTTCCTCCAGGAAGCCCACGGGGGCCACGATGGGCACCTTTAGGCGCGCAGCGTCCTCGCCACTGAGGACGCCCAGCGCACCGCCGAAATGGTCGACGTGACTGTGGGTGAAGATCACCGCCGACACCGGTCGGTTGCCCAGATGCTGGCGGGCGAAGGCCAGCGCGAAGGCGGCGGTCTCGCGCGAGGTCAGCGTGTCGATGACGATCCAGCCGGTGGTGCCCTGCACCAGCGTCAGGTTGGCCAGGTCGAAGCCACGCAGCTGCCAGATGCCCTCGGTCACCTTGAACAGGCCCGCCTGGTTGTTCAGCCGTGCGTGGCGCCACAGGCCGGGGTGCACGGTCAGTGGCGCGGCGCCCTGCACGAAGCCGAAGCTGTCGAAGTCCCAGATCACGCGGCCGTCGGCCGCCCGCACCTGGCCGCTGGGACGCGCGATCAGTCCTCGCTGGGCGTCTGCAGTGCTCGCGGGGTCTGACCAGTCCTGCGCCGCCACCAGCGCGGCGTGCGCCTTCGCCTGCACTTCGGCATTGGCGGCCGTGAGCGAGGGGGTGGGGGCGGCCTGGCGGCCGCAGCCCGCCAGCAGGGCGGCAAGGCCCAGCAGTGCGGCGCCCAGCAGCACGCCGGCTCGGCGATGCCGATCAACAGTGGCATCCATGATCGCAGGGCCTGCGATGCGCCGGATCAGCCCAACAGCCGATTACGCATTTCGGCAACGCCCTGCTCGGCATGCACCAGGCCTTCCAGCAGGGCCACGGTAGCGTCGTCGATCTGCATCGCCCTGGCGGCGGACCGCACCGCTGCGCGTTCTGCGCCAGCGTAGCCGTCCACCGAGGAGATCCTGATGGCGTCGTACAGCATGCGCCGCGTCAGCGCATCGTTCTGCAGCCCCTGCAGGCACTGGGCCAGCGTCGTGCTCCTAGGATCGAAGGCGACAAACTGTGCGGCTTGCTGCTCGCTCAAGCCGAACATGACGCTCATGTCGAGGAAGGCCGCCAGCTCTGTGGCGGACACCGCACCGTCGGCGGCGATGATGCACTTGAGCACCTTGCCGATGCTCAAGGCGCGCTCGGGCGAAGGCTGCCCCACGACGCTGCCGTAGCGTTCGACGTTCATCACCACGTTCAGCGGTCTGCGTTCGGTTGCGGACATGATTGATCTCCTCACTTGACGATGGCATCCTGCAAATTGCGGCCATTTGAATAGGCTGCGGCGCAGAAATCTTTCCGAACATTTCAATGCGGGAACACAGGCCAGGACATGACACTCGACCAACTGATCGCCCTTCTGGTGCCGGCCATGCTCATGGCCATGATGTTCGTCGTAGGGCTGCAGGTGACCACCGCGCAGGTGCGGGCGGTCGCAAGCGACCGGCGCCTCATCCTCAAGGCGATGCTGGCCAACTACGCGCTTGTGCCGGCGCTCACGGTGGGCCTGCTGCTGTACTTCAAGCCGGTCAATCCGGCGGTGGCGGCGGGATTCCTCATCCTCGCGGTGTGTCCCGGGGCACCGTTCGGCCCACCGTTCACCCGCAAGGCCGGGGGGGACACGGCGGTATCGGTGGTGCTCATGCTGCTGCTGGCCGGCAGCTCCGCGTTGCTGGCGCCCGCGCTGCTGCACGTGCTGCTGCCGCTCATGACGGGCGGCGGCGAGCTGCAGGTGGACGCGCTGAAGATCATCAGCACGCTGCTGCTGACGCAGCTCGTGCCGCTGGCACTGGGCTTCTGGTTGCGTCAGATGCGCCCGGCGCTGGCCGAACGCCTGCAGAAGCCCGCACAGATGCTCTCCACCGTGCTGTCGCTCGGGGTCATCGCCCTGATCCTGGCCAGCAAGTGGGAGCTGGTGATGCAGTTCCGTCTGCGCGGCTACACCGCCATGCTGGCGGGTCTGGGCTGCAGCCTGCTCATCGGCTGGCTGCTCGGCGGGCCCACGCGCGGCAGCCGCAAGGCGATGACACTGACCACCACGCTGCGCAACCTGGGCGTGGCGCTGGTCATCGTGATGGGCAGCTTCGCGGGCACGGCCGCCGTCACCGCGGTGCTGGTCTACGGCCTGCTGCAAATCGCAGGCTCGGCCCTGCTGGCGCGCGTGTGGGGCAGAGGCCAGGCCAGGCCAGAGTGAGGCCGGTCGGGCCGGTCTTCGCCGGCCACTGCCTCAGGCGAGAAACATCTTCGCCGCGGGGTTGCCCGTTTCCTCGCTGAGCACGTAGCCCTGGCTGCGCAGGCGCTGCGTGAAGCTGGCCACCGCGGACTCGGCATCGTTGTCGCAGGGCCGCGCCTCGGTGGCGCAGCATCAGGCGCCGTGGGCCACGCTCGTGTCATGCGCCTACAGCCAGGTACACCCGGCAGCGCAGACGCCTTGCCCGGTGACGACTCCGACCATTCGCCGGTTCCCGCAGAGGACTGATTCTTCGGCCCAGCGGCAAGCAGTGGTCGGCGCCTGGCATGAAATCCTTCGCAATGATTCTGCGCACGTGCAGGTTCACGATGGCGTCTTGCGATCAAGTTCTGGAGATGCAGATGCTGATGTCTTCCATCGCAGGTAGCGCAAGGCGGCTTGCACTGATGGTGTTTGTCCTGGCGGGTCTGAGTGCCTGTGGCGGGGGAGACACGGCCAGTGCCGACGTGAGTGGCGATGCCGGGAGCAGCGCGGGTGGGCGCCCCCCCCTGCCTGGCACTGGTCTGCAGGGCTCGATTGGCGGCGCGATAAACGTGCAGTTTGCGTACGTGGCCGGCAGCGTTCAAAGCTACACGGTGCCCACGACGGGATGGTATTTCCTCGATGCCCGTGGTGCGCAAGGCGGTGCGGCCAGTAACGGCAGTCACCAGGG
>Ga0315902_10006142_pt1 | contig 16738 bp, 7 predicted proteins | sample LakEriMetagenome_9_FD_203523 | JGI IMG/M metagenome (GOLD analysis project Ga0315902, IMG submission 203523) | Freshwater fungal communities from buoy surface, Lake Erie, Ohio, United States - Buoy 12 MA117 | ecosystem: Environmental > Aquatic > Freshwater > Lake > Lake biofilm | place: USA...
GGCGATCCACCCGAACGTCCCCATCGCTCACGCGATTGGGCTTCCTGATGCGGAACAGGCAGCCCGCAGAACAACGGCAGGTCGGCTTGTAGCTGCCGCGCGCTCGATCATGCAGTCATTCCGCGATCACCGCGGTCCCCCAGTTGGCGACACCGCGATCGTTGACTCGCAGGAGTTCGCCGGTTTGCAGCGTCGGCTCAAACACCACGCGGCGGGGCCGATCGTCCGCCTCGCCCACGTCAAGTTCCAGTGGCAGTGATCCCAGCACGGCGAACCGCGTGCCGTCGAGGCGGGCCGTGACGTCGCGTCTCGCAAACTCGCTGCGGAACGCAGCGAAAGCGGCATCGTCGAGTGACTCGCGGAGTTCGAGATCGAGAGCCAGAAGCGCACCGCGGTCGGGCACATCCGCGGCGAAGGTGGCCGTCAGCCGCTGCACCGGCTCAGAGCCGCCATCGGCCACGATCCGGAGCGAGTGCGGTCGCAGGTCGGCTGCGTTGACGGAGAGCACGCGGATCCCGAGGGCCGTGCCGCCCCCACCTCGCAGAAACATGACCGACTCCGGCGGCAACTCCGCGCCGGCGGCGAGCAGGGTGTCCACCGACCAGATGTCGCATCCCGTGGGAATGAGGAGGTGGGCCTCGAGACAGCAGAGCGACTGCGGATCGAGATGGAATGCCGGTCGGCGAGGGTCGAGATACCAGGCGGCCGTGACCCGCGACCCCTGCTGGGAACTGATCACGTAGGGTCGAAGGTGGTGCGACTTGCGGTGGCCGGCCGCTCCGGTCGGCACGCGGTCGATGCCGTAGGGGTCGTGCCGCCCGTCGAAGACGAGCGTGATGTTGGGCGTTTGTCCCAGCGGCACGGCCGGGGCAGCACCCCGATTCTCAACGGACGGCAGATTGACGACGAGCGTCTTGTCTTCCGCGCCGCGGCCGTCGCCGGCCACGCCGATCGTGGCCGCGCGGCCGACGTAGTTCGTGATCCGCTGCCACGCGTGCGTGCCCGTCCGCTCCACCACGAACCGCGGCACCTCCTCCATGATGCGTCGCACCGGCACGCCCGGCGGCTCCGACCGACACGCGGCGCGAAACACCTGCAATGAGCCGCGCGGTGCCTCCGGGAGCCAGCCCGCACCCTCGGCCCGCGGCGGGTCGGTGAGCCAGCCGGCATCGGCGAAATGCTCGTCGGCGTAGCCGCGGCCGTAGAGATAGTCGTAGTCGCGGGCATGCGGCCCGGAGAGCCGCTGGGCCGGTCCGAACCAGTGCGCGGCGGCGCTCCGCCAGGCGTAAGCAAGCGCCGCATCGGCCTCCACGCGGGTCTCGATCGCGGGGGCATGGTCGGCGATCAGCGTTAGCGAATCGAGCGACACGCCGAGGTAGGTGGGACAGAGATACTCAGTGAGGCCATGGGTGCGCGTGAACCCGAGCCATGCCCGCCACTCCGCCTCACCCTCGGAGCGGGCATCGGGTTCCGCGAGATCGCCGAGGGCCAGGAGGTTCCAGATCCGCATCAGCCGGATGTTGGTGTGGCCCGGCTGCACCGCATGGCGGCGAATCGCCGGCAGCGCGTCGCGGGCCATCGCCTCGAGCAACTCGCGGCTCCGCGGCGTGAGCCGACGCCCCTCCGTCCGCGGCACGAGCCGGCCGTCGTCCTCGAGCCTGAGCACCGCGAGCAGTTGCCCGGCGAACTCCACGGCGTTGGCGTCGCTCACGCCCTCGTCGCGGAGCCGCCAGCGGAAGTTGCCGCAGTCGGCGGCGGCGGGTTCGACCACCTGCATCGACCGCGCCAGCGTGAGCGCCTCCTCCACTGCCTCGGCACTCCAGCCGCGGCCCGTCGCCTCCACCGCAAACCGGAGCAGGCCGCGGATGCCGATGGCGGGATCCCGAGACCGCACGATCGCTGCCTGGGCCTCGAGGTCCCCAACTCCTGGTATCGCTCCCGGAATCGCCCCCGCCTCGCGCCGTACGCGGAGGTTGCGAAACCGCGCCGGACCGCCGTGGTTCTGCAGGGCGATGAAGCCCGAGAGGGGCTTGCTGCGGATTGCCGGCACGTCCTGCTGATCGACGTCCTGGATAAGCCGATCGTTGAGGGTCACGCGGATGCGCGGCCCGATCATCGCCACCTCGAGCGTGTTCCATTCGCCGGTGGGGCGGAGCGCGTGTTCGCGGGGAGCGACGTAACGGTAGAGCGCTCCGCAGGATTGCGTGGTGGGGGCCGCACTCGCATCGTCGAGGAGCTGAAGCTCGTAGCCGCGGATCGACGGCCGGGTCGCCTGGGAGCGGCGTTCGTCAAACGCGACCGTCCGCAGCCCGATCCCGGAGTTGCAGGAGCGGCGGCCCTCGGGCTTGTGCAGCTGAAACTCGAGCCGCAGCGTGAAATCGGCGAACGGCTCCCGCGCGTACCGCAGAAACCCGAAGCCACGGCCATCGCAGACGAGTTCGCCGTCGCGGGCCGACCACACCGGTCGGCCATCGGGGTGCGATTCGGAGTCGGTGTGCGACTCCGCCACCCAGCCCGCGAGGTCATGGCCGTTGAACAGGTCCGTGAACTCCCGGTCGGCGGCGGGCGTGCCGCCGGCCGCTCCCGGCTGCGGCCGCTTGCGGCTGGGTTGCTTCCTGTTCTTGACGGGCAGCCCGTCAGCTGGGGGCGTGTCGGCAACGTCGGGGATCCGGAAGTCGATCGCCGCGGCCTGCCTGTCGTATTCCGCTTCGAGCCGCCGCCGCATCTCGCGATGGGCCGGATCGGCGGCGAGGTTCGTGGTCTCGTAGGGGTCGCGGCGGAGATCGAACATTTCCGTCCAGTCGTCGTGGCCCGGATAGTGGCCCGGATACCTGATCAGCTTGGCGTCGGCCGTCCGCACGGCCGTGGTGGTCGGCGTGCCCTGGTTGTTCTCGAAAAAGTAGCAATAAAAAAAGCTCTCTCGCCAGGGCGTGCCCGGCGTGTTCTCGAGGAGCGGCTTCCAGCTCCGGCCCTGCATGGCGGCTGGCACGGGCTGGCCGGCGAGGTCGAGAAACGTCGCGGCCGGATCGATGTTGAGCACCATCCGGTCGTCGGTGCGACCCTGAGGAACCAGCCGCGGATACCGCACGAGCATCGGCACCCGCATCGCCTCCTCATAGGCCGACCGCTTGTCGCCGAGCGTGTGCTCGCCGAGGTAGTAGCCGTTGTCGGACGAGAAGATCACGACCGTGTCGTCGGCGAGATTCAGCTCGTCGAGCAGGTCGAGGATCCGCCCGACGTTGTCGTCCACCGCGTTGATGCCGCGGAACATCCCTAGGTTCGTAGGCACCGTCTCCGACCCGGCCCGCCGCCCGCTCGCTCGCCCATCCGATGCGGCGGCCGGCTTGTAGGGCGGCGCGCTGTCGAGGTTGGGCACGCGGCGGGCCTCGGCTCCCTCATACGCCCTCGCATGACGGGGCGGCGGCGTGAACGGGCCGTGACACGTCTTGAAACCGAGCATCATCAGGAAGGGCCGGTCCTTGTTGGCCTTGATGAAGGCGGCGGCGTAGTCGGTGGTGACGTCGTCGACGAACCCGTTGCTCGGCGTCGTCACGCCATCGACCTCGATCGGGCAGTCGAAGTAGCGGCCCTGACCGACGAAGCTGGCGGACGTGTCGAACCCGGGCCGCGTGCCCGACTGCCTGCCGTGGTGCCACTTGCCGAAGTAGCCAGAGACGTAGCCGGCAGGACGAAGGAGAGCGGCGACGGAGATGGTGCCTTCCGGGTGGGGCGTGTGGTTGTTGGTGACGCCGTTGACGTGGCCGTACTGCCCGCTGACGAGCGACGCGCGACTCGGGGCACAGAGCGCGCAGACCACGAACGCGTTGCGAAACCGCACGCCCCCGGCGGCGAGTCGATCGAGGTTCGGGGTGGCGAGCCAGGGGAAGCGGCCCGCGGCCCCCTGCTCGCGCTGGACGACGCCCAGCGCGTCCCACCGCTGATCGTCCGCGAACAGCACGATGAAGTTCGGCGGCCGGGAGTCGGGGGGCGGGGCGGCCACGCCAGCCGCTGGCCACGCGGTGAGGAACAGGACGGCCAGTTGCCGGAAGCGAGTCGATCGTCCGCTCCTCGCCGTATCACCTGTCATCCGCCTTCCCTCCGCTGCACTGACGCCGTTGAATCAGAGCATAGAGGGTCGCCCACCCATCCACCACGCCGCATACGGATCGCACACGATCCTCGCGTTCGAGTTCGCGGCGAGTGAAAGCCGACCCGCCGTGAAGCGCACGGCACGGCCGCAGGAAGCGTAACGCCGTAAAGCGTACGACAAGGCCTCAGGAAGCGTAACCGCGTAAGCGGTACGATTGCGTCCCGCAAGACGCCGTCCCCATCGCTCACGCGATTGGGCTTTCTGAGCCCGATATCAGGAGGCGTAACCGCGTAAGCGGTACGATTGCGTCCCGCGCGACGCCGTCCCCATCGCGGCGTCTCGGGGAGTGGGAGGCAGACCTGCCCGCCGGCCTGTTCGAGCGTTTGGGGAAGTCGCTTGTCGTGCAGATCGCGCTGATCCAAGAAGCGAAGTGGACGTCGCGTGACGAGACGGTGCTGACGTTCGCGGCCGACATTGAGCCGCTCGTGATCGGCAAGACGGCGGCCATGAGGCGGCGAGACATGCTCGGCGAAGGCGGCGAAGGCCTGCCGGTTGCGAGTAGGGCCGGCTGGCGGGCCGGTCGCGTGAACGACCCCCGCCCGGAAAGCCCAATCGCGTAAGCGATAGGGACTGCGCCCCGCAAGAGACAATCGTACCGCTTACGCGGTTACGCTTCCTGCAGCCCGATCCGATCGCTTCGCCCCGCCCGGAAAGCCCAATCGCGTAAGCGATGGGGACTGCGCCCCGCAAGAGACAATCGTACCGCTTACGCGGTTACGCTTCCTGAAGCCCGATCCGATCGCTTCGCCCCGCCCGGAAAGCCCAATCGCGTAAGCGATGGGGACTGCGTCACGGAGCCCACGAAATCGGCCCCTCGAGACCGCGCACGAAGGCGGCGAGCAGGTCGGCCGTGCGATCGGCGTCGGCGAGCGAGATCGTCTCCACCGCCGAATGCATGTATCGATTCGGCACGCTCACGAGGCCCGTGGCCACGCCCGACCGCGTGACCTGCAGGGCGTTGGCGTCCGTCGGCGTGGCCCGCCCGCTGGCCGCGAGCTGGATCGGGATTTCCCGCGCCTGCGACGCCGCCAGCAGCCGGTCGACCACGTGGGGATTCATGTTTGGTCCGCGGAACACCACCGGCCCCCTGCCGAGCGCCACGTCCCCCTCCGACTTCTTATCGATCGTCGGGCAGTCGGTCGCGTGGGTCACGTCCACCGCGATCGCCACATGCGGGTCGACGCCGTGACAGCTCGTTTGGGCACCGCGGAGGCCGATCTCCTCCTGAACAGTCGAGGCCACGAACAGGCCGCAGGGGAGGGGGCCCGCCGCCACCGCGCGGCGGAAGGCCTCGAGCACCACCCAGAGGCCCACCTTGTCGTCCATCGCCACGGAGCAGCAGAGGTCGCGGCGAAGCTGCCGCACTTCGAGCTCGAGCGTGATGGGATCGCCCACGCGCACGACGCTCTCGCAGTCGGCCTTGTTCTCGGCGCCGATGTCGATCCAGAGATCCTTCATCTTCGGCACCTGCTTTCGCTCCTCTTCCGTGAGCAGGTGGATCGGCTTGCGCGACATCACTCCCGTGACAGCGCCATCCTTCGTCCAGATCGCCACCCGCGCCCCCACCAGCTGGATCGGATCCCAGCCGCCGATCGGCTGCACGGAAATGAAGCCGTCGGAATCGATGTACTGCACGATCAGCCCGATCTGGTCGCAGTGGCCGGCGAGCAGCATCCGCGTGGACGCCGACGCGTTGGCGGCGCCGATCACGTTGCCATGCGAATCGGTCGTAACAGAATCGGCACAACGCCCGAGGTAGTCGCGAACGAGCTGCTGGATCGGCTGCTCGTAGCCGGAGGGGCTGGGCGTCTTCAGGAGGCGGAACAAAAACTCGCGGGCGGCGGATTCCAAGGCAGGCTCTCCAGGGTTCGGGGGACGACGCCGTACCCCATAAACGTGTGACACCCCGGCCAAAACCCGGGGCATATCATTTGTTCAGAGTCGATCGTCGAGGCAACGGGGGAACCGGTGCAGGCCCCACAGCGTACCGGTCAGGACGGGTTCACGGCAGACCGTTCCCGATTCGAGCCCTGCCGACGACCGGTTTCCACGGCCACGTTCTTCATCCTCCATGCCCCGCCCCCGCCACACTCGCCGTCGCCGGAATGCCATGTCTCCCATGTCCCGCATGGCGGGCCGCTTCGAGCCGCTCGAGCCGCGGCAGATGCTCGACGGCGAGGGCTTGACCGCGCAGTACTACGACACCGCCGACCTGACCACGCTCAAGGCCACGAGGGTGGACGCCGCGGTGAGCTTCGACTGGGGCACGACGAGCCCCGTGGCGGGCGTGGCCAACACCACCTACTCCGTCCGCTGGTCGGGCGCGGTCGTCCCGCAGTTCTCCGAGATGCACACGTTCAGGGTGACGGCCGACGACGGCGTGAGGCTCTGGGTGGACAACGAACTGATCATCACCAACTGGGTCACCCATGACGCCAAGCCTGTCACGGGGCAGATCGCCCTCCGCGCCGGCGCGGCCACGCCGATCACCCTGGAGTACTTCCAGAACACCGGCACGGCGAGCGTGAGGCTGGAGTGGTCGAGCCCGAGCATGCCGCTGCAGGTCATTCCCCAGTCGCGGCTCAACGCCACGGCCGCGGCCGACAATCGCGGCACGGCCCTCCAGGAGACGTGGACAGGCGTCGCAGGCGGCAAGGTGACCGACCTCACCGGGAGCACCGCCTACACCGGGGCCCCCACCTCCCGGCAGATGATCACGAGCCTGCAGTCGCTGCAGCAAGACGTGGGCGACTCCAATGGCTCCCGGATTCGGGGCTTCATCGTCCCCTCCGTGTCGGGCACGCACCTCTTCTCCGTCGCCGGCAACGACGACGTGCAGTTCTCGCTCTCAACCGACGCCACGCCCGCCAACGCCACGCGGATCGCCTACACCTCGGCGGTCACCGCCCCGCTCGCCTGGACAGCCACTGCGACGCAGACCTCGGCGGCGCTCTCGCTCGTGCAGGGCCAGCGGTACTACTTCGAGGTGCTCCACAAGGAGAACTCGGGCTACAACCACTGGGCCGTGGGCTGGACGACGCCGCTCTCCTCCACGGTGACCGTCATCGGCGCCGGCAACATCGAGCCCTGGGCCGCCGCCACCGCGCTGCCAGCCAGCGGCGCCCTCACGGGCATGTCGACGGGGCGAAATCGAATCCTCACGAGTCCCGAGATGCTCGCCCGGGCCAAGGCGCTCGTCGCCCAGGGAGGCACGTTCAAGAGCTGGTACGACTCGATCGTCGCCCGGGCCGACCTCTACCTCACCGACGACCTTCCCGCCACGACGGCCCCTTCGAGCGGCAGCGGTGGCACTCAGCCGATTCTCGCGGGGCTCGAGGACAATCTCACGTACCTCGCGGGTGCCTACGCGCTGCGGACGGCCGTCGAGGGCAACGAGACGAACACGCAGAAGTACTTCGACAAGGCCAAGGCGATCATCCAGAACGTGATCCAGTGGAACACGTGGGACACCGGCAGCCAGTTCCTCGGCGCGGCGATGGTCTCGCAGGGAATTTCACTCTGCTACGACTGGATGTACGACAAGTTCACCGCGGTCGAGCGAAAGTCGATCGCCGACCGCGTCTACACGCTCGCCATCAAGCCCACGATCGACACCTGCACGGCGAAGAACTACTGGACGCAGTGGTACGGCAACTGGGCCTTCGTCTGCATCGGCGGCGTGGGCAGCGCGGCCCTGGCCTTCGCGCCGGAGTACTACAAGGCCGAGACCGAGACACTCCTCGCGAAGGGCTGGCCGGTGCTCCAGTCGTCGATGCAGCACTTTGCCGGCGAGAACGGCGGCTGGCACGAGGGACCGGGCTACATGGGCTACGGCGGCCTCTACCTGATCCGGCTGATGGCCAACCTGCAAAACGCCGTGGGCACCGACTACGCCCTCTCGCTCGAGAAAGGGTTCCAGCAGACGCCCAACTTCCTCGTCGGCATCTCGACGACCGTGACGGGCAACGGCAACAACGGCACGTATCCCTTTGGCAACGGCGACTGGTCGCAGAACGGCGATCCGTGGTTCAACTGGCTTGCCGCCCGCTTCAACCGCGGCGACGTCGCCAAGCTCACCCGCGATCGAGCCGACTCGACGACGACCACCACCGTGGTGACCGGCGGAGTCACGAGCGGCAACAAGACGGTCTACTCGTTCCGAACTCCGTGGTCGCTGCTCTGGTACGACGAGCGGGGCGACACCGCCAGCGGCAAGGTGATCTCGCCGGGTGCCGAGGCCGCCCGCACCGACACGTCGTTCTTCGGCGACCCCCGTCTGCTCCAGTGGGGCACCTCGGGCCAGCAGAACTACTCCGAGCACGTCAACGTATGGCGCGACTCGTGGTCGAGCACCTCGAGCGCCGTGATGTTCAAGGGAGGATACAAGGGAGTCGACGGCCACGAGAACCTCGACGGCGGCTCCTTTTTGTTCGATGCCCTCGGCCAGCGCTGGGCGACCGACCTGGGTCGCGACTCCTACTCGCTCGCGCAGGTCGGCGGCACGAACTACGGCGCCTACCGCAAGCGGGCGGAGGGTCAGAACACGCTGGTGATCAATCCCACCGCCAACGACTACCTCTCGTCGAGCGACGCCAACGAGCGGGTCCTCAACGCCGACCAGGTCTACAAAGACGCGATCGGCAGCCCGGCCTATGCCCAGGTGGTGAAGAGCCTCTCGACCAACTTGCAGTCGATCGGCATCGTCGACCTCACGAGCCTCTATTCGAAGATGCGGGTCTCGACGGTGCAGCGGGGCTTCACGCTCGACCGCACCGACGGCTCGCTGCTCGTGCAGGACGAGATCACGGCGGCGACCGCCCCAGAGGTCTGCTGGTTCATGCACGTTCCCGTGGCGTATGCCAGCCGCACGTCCCAGATTGCGATCAGCAGTGACGGCAAGATGGCCACGGTCACGATCGGCTCGAACCGCCTGCAGTGCCGTATCCTCTCGGGCACCGGCGCCACCTTTACCGTCTCCGAGGCGGTGTCGCTGCCGAGCTCGCCGAGCGTGACGGGACAGACGAGCACCGGCGGATACTGCAAGCTGACGATCCGCTACACCGGCACCACCAGCGAGCGGCTGACCGTCTGGATGGTGCCGCTGAGGTCGGGCCAGTCGGCCCCGACCACGACTCCCGCGGTGACGGCCCTGGCCGCCTGGACGCCCAAGGCGACCCGGCAGGCCTGGGCCGGTGACCTCGACGGCTATGCATCGACGTCGATCGCCGATGCCTCGGCGGCGTCGTCGACGTGGTCGAGCCAGATCACCAGGGCCACGGGCCTGTCGATGAAGGCCCTCGACTCGTCCACGGCCAGCCGCGTCACGCCCGTCACCCTGTCGCTGCCGCTCGCCAGCGGGGAGACGGTGACGTGGGCCAAGCTCGTGGCGGGCCTCAAGTCGACCGGCTCGACCACCAGCACCGATCTTCTGTACCTCGACTCCACGACCGGCCAGACCTATTCCTCCCTCGGCTGGAGTTCGATCGACGCCAACGCCACCTCCAGGGAACTCACGCTCTCCACCAGCCAACTCGCCGCTGTTCAGGACGGCATGCTCAATCTCGCCTTCTCGCCCAACACGACCGTCGACTGGGTGCAGCTGCAATACGCCACGGCCGGGGGCATTCAGGACGACGTGGTCAGCGTCACGGCCGGCGTCACGCAGACCGACGCCGTGGCCCGCTCGGGCTCGACCCGTCTCGTGAAGCGAGGCACCGGCACGCTCGTGCTGACGTCGGCCAGCACCGCCACGGCGGGCACGGTCGTGGAGGAGGGCACCGTGATCGTGCGGCATGCGGCGGCGCTCGGCACTGGCGGCGTCGATGTCCGCGGCGGTGCCACGCTCGTCTTCGACATCGGCACCGACACAGCCGACCTCGCGTCGCTGCTGGTCGCCACGACCGCTCAAGTGGACGTCGGCAGGGGACGGCTCACGATCGGCAACGGCGCCGCCACGATCGACGCCATCCGCCAGCAACTCATCGCGGGCAGGGCCGCCGGCACCTGGACGGGTTCAACCGGCATCACGTCGTCCGCCGCCGCGGCCGCCGTCGCCGCTGGGAAGGGTCGTTCGGTTGGCTGGCTCGACAACGGCGACGCTTCGGCCACCGTGGCCTTCGCGGCGCCAGGCGACACCAACCTCGACGGCTTGATCGACATGCTCGACTCCGCCAACTTCATCACCAATGGAATGTTCGACACCGGTGGGGCCGCGAGCTGGGCCGACGGCGACTTCACCAACGACGGGGTCGTCGACATCCTCGATCTCTCGGAGTTCATCTCGAGCGGCCTGGTGGACGCCGGCCCGTACCTCGTGGAGGTCAGCGTGGCGGTGGCCTACAAGCAGTCCAACGGGTGGAGCAGTGGGTTCAACGGCGACGTCACGATCACGAACCAGGGAGGTGCGGCCATCTCTGGCTGGACGCTTGAGTTCGATCTCGACGCCACGATCACGAGCGTCTGGAACGCGACGATCATCAGCCAGTCGGGCGGGCACTATGTGATCCAGGCGGCGACGTGGAACTCGACGATCGCCGCCGGCACCTCCGTCAGCTTCGGGCTGCAGGCCACCGGCCCGTCGGGCACCACGCCTCGAAACAAGAAGTTCAACGGCATCGCGGTGTAGGGCGGCCGCAGGAAGCGTCACCGCGCAAGCGGTACGACGTGGTGCAAGAAGCGTCACCGCGTAAGCGGTACGATGTGATGTAGGAAGCGTAACCGCGTGAGCGTTAGGACGTAATGCAGGAAGCGTAACCGCGTAAGCGGTACGATCGCGCCCCGGACGACGCGGTCCCCATCGCTCACGCGATTGGGCTTCCCGAGCCCGCGAGTCGCACACTTATGGGACACCGTGCTTCGGTGCGATTCGGTAAGATTCCTGAAGTTGGACGCAAGTCCTAATCGTTTCGAATACGGGGAGGCGGAATCATGACGGTGTCTTCGTTTGGTCGTGCGTTGCAGGGTGCGGTGCTCCTCGTCGCGGGCATGACCCCGCTGGTCGCAACAGCCCAATCCACCTGGTTGCCGACCTCTGGAAGCACCGCCTGGACCACCGGAACGGCGTGGAGCGATGGCATCATCCCCAGCGCGGTCGATGCCGTCACCGTATTTCCTGCCGCGGCTCCGACCATTCTCCTCGACGACACCACGGTCACCGTCGGCACGATCAACCAGACCACCGCCTCGGGCAACGTCGTGATCGGCACGACCGGCGCGGCAGGCTCGAGCACCGACTGGATCGATCTGGCCGTCTCATCCGGCGTGCCAATCATCAACGTCACCGGCGGCAACCTCTACATGTATGCACAGCTGAGCGGCTCGCAGGGTCTTCGCAAAAACGGCGGCGGCGTCTACTCGCCGCGATACAACACGCTCGACTTCACCTACACGGGCACCAACACGTTCGGCGGCGGCACGATCCAGATTGCCCGTGACGGTCAACTTGGCGATGCGACGAACCCTGTCGAGGTGGTCGCATCTTCGGTGCTGCAGAACTGGGGGCCTGCTTGGCTCACGACGCGGCCGATCGCGATCACGACCGGCACGCTCACCATACAAAACGGCGCGTCCGCCAACTCGGCCTCGCTGGGTGGGCCGATTTCCGGCGCCGGCAGCCTGGTGCTGAATACCGGCAACTTCTCGATCTCGAGCGCCGCGTCGTACACGGGGGCGACAACCCTCCGCAGCACGACGGTCTCGCTCAGTGGCGGCGCCCTGCTTTCCTCGGCGGCGCTTACGCTCCAGACGTCCGCGACCAACAACGGAGGAAGCCTCGTCGATTTCGGCGGCGGCAATCAGACGGTCTCGAGCCTGGCCATAAGCCTCGTCAGCGGCGGCACCATGCAGGCGGTCAACACGCTTCGCAATGGCACGCTGGCCGTGACGGGAGGAAACCTCAACGTCAACTCGGGCGCCGGCAGCGCCCTCAGCGGGACGACGCAGCTCGACCTCAAGGGCCTGTCGGCATTCTCCTGGGGAAATGGTTTTGGGAACCTTGTCCTCAACACCACCAGCACCGTCGCGAGCAGCACTGTCGCCACGATCATGAGCTTGCCCACCAGCGGATCGGCTTCCCTGTCGGCCGCGCACGTTCAGATCGCGAACTCGTCCAATGGACCTGCCTCCAGCACATCGACGCTCAACCTGGGTCTCTCCAACTCGATCTCCACAGGCACGCTGACCGTGGGGGCCTATCGCGGCAACGGGGTCATGACCTTCGCGCCGGAGGTGACCGGCGGCAGTCTCGTGCTTCGCGGCCCGTCAGGCGGTGACTCGCGAGTCGACAACGTGTACATCGGCTTCAAGTCGGGCGGCGACAACTTCGGCAATGGCGTGATCGACGTCACGTCCGGCTCGATCGACGCCCGGGTTGCAAACTTCACGGTCGGTCACTACTACGCCTTCGCCTCGGCGGCGCAATCGAGCACCTTCGCGATGACCGCCGGATCGGTCGATGCCGTCACGCTGTCCCTCGGTGTCGTGGCGGTGCCCACCGGCACGGGCGGTGCGCCCGTGATGACCAACGTCTTCAACCAGTCCGGCGGAGTCGTGCGCGCCGAGTCGCTCGTCTTTGGAGCCAACGCCACGACGAGCGGCACGAACAATAACCCGAGTTTCCGCGGCACGTACAACCTCACCGGTGGCACGTTTGCGTCGAGTAGCGTGACGTCGGGGACCGGATTTTTCGCCGCCTCGTCGCAACGGCGGATGGCCTGGGCCGGCGGCACGATCACGACCCTGAGCGGCTCCAGCGACCTGGTGATCGCCGGCACGTCGGGCAGCGGTGGCTCGATCCTGTTGAGTGTCAGCGGTGCCGACACGAAGTCGTTCGACGTGCCGGCGGGCCGCACGGCCACGCTCGGCAGTTACGTCACCCTGTCGGGGTCGAACACCGGATTCACCAAGACGGGCGCAGGCACGCTCGTGATCGGCGGCAGCGTTGGGTTCGTCTCCACCTACAGCGGCAGCACGACCGTGCAGGGAGGCACGCTCCGACTCGCCGACGGCTCTGCCCTGTCATCGAGCCAAGTTGTCCCGGTCGCCGGCGGCACGGTCGCCCTCTCGGGCCCGATTCCGGCCACGGTCGGTGGCCTCGCCGCCAATGCGGGCGGCCTCACCGACGTTGGCAGCGGGCTGATGACGGTGGCTGCAGGACTTTCAGCAGCCGATATGCTCGTCGCGCTCAACAGCGGCCGCGGCGACGGCTCCTGGAACGGCACGAGCGGGATCACGTCGAGCCAGGCCCAGGCCGACCTCGCCACGAGCACTCCCCGGACGGTCGGCTGGCTCGACAACGGCGACGGCTCGATGACGTTCGCATTTGCCGCGCCGGGCGACACCAATCTCGACTGGCAGGTCGACATCCTCGACGCGGCCAACTTCCTGGCAGGCGGCAAGTTCGACTCGGGCACGCCGGCGACATGGAGCGAGGGCGACTTCGGCTACGACGGCGTGGTGGACATCCTCGACGCCGCCGACTTCCTGTCCACAGGCCTGTTCGACGCCGGGGCCTACAACCCGCCGCCGAGCCAGGCAGGGGCGGTGGCCGCGGTGCCCGAGCCATCGGCGTGGGCGATCCTGGCGGTCGCGGGAGTCGCGGCGCTGCGGCGGGCACGTCGTGGCAGCCACAGTCGCTCGGGGTCGAGGTCCACCCGCGGCCTCGCGAAGAGCCTCGCAGAGGCGGTTTAAGCGGCTGCCCTGCCCACAGTCCGCACGATCCGCACGATCCGCACGACCGACACCCTCGGTTCGGTGGGCGGCCAGTGGCCTCGCTTTCCGCTGTGGCCTAGGGTCATTACGATCGACGATCGTTCTGCCCAACAGCCCATCGGAGCACACCCCGCCATGCCAGATCCCGTCCGCGTCGGCGTCGTCGGTCTGGGCACCGTCGGCTCCGGTGTCGTCCGCCTGCTGATGGAGTCGGCCGACCACATCACCCGCCACGCCGGCAGGCCGATCGTCGTCGAACGCGCCGTCTGCCGCGACCCGGGCCGCGACCGCGGCCTCACTCTCGCCGCCGACCGCGTCTCGACCGACATCCACACGATCTCCCGCGACCCGTCTATCTCCGTGGCGGCGCTCCTCGTGGGCGGCCTCGAGCCGGCCCGGTCGATGATGATCGACCTGCTGGAGAACGGGAAGGACGTCGTCACCGCCAACAAGGCGCTGCTCGCCGAGCACGGCCCCGAACTCTTCGAACTGGCCCGAAGGAAGGGCCGCTCGATCGCCTTCGAGGCGGCGGTGGCCGGCGGCATCCCAATCGTGGCCGCGATCGGCGAGTGCCTCGCCGCCAACCGCATCGACAGCATCCGTGGCATCCTCAACGGCACCAGCAACTTCATCCTCTCCACGATGGAGGAGGAGGGGGCCGACTACGCCGAGGTGCTCGCGCTGGCGCAGGCGAAGGGCTATGCCGAGGCCGATCCTGCAATGGACGTCGATGGCACCGACGCCACGCAGAAGCTCGCGATCCTCGCGCACCTCGCCTTCGGCGTCTGGGTGCCATGGGCAGAGATCCCGAGGACCGGCATCGAGGGCGTCGACAGCGACCTGATGGCTTCCGCGGCGGACCTCGGCTACCGGATCCGGCTCGTGGCGATCGCCAGCCGCAGCGACGACCGGCTCGCGATGCGGGTAGCGCCGGCGCTGGTGAAGATCGGGACGCCGCTCGCCGAGACTCGCGGGGCCTTCAACGCCGTGAGCATCGTCGGTGACGCCGTGGGGCGAATGTTCTTCCACGGCCTCGGCGCCGGGCAGATGCCGACGGCCTCGGCCGTGGTCGCCGACATCATCGACACCGTCGTGGGCCGGACCGCGATCACCTTCCGCACCACCGGCGTCCTCGACGCCGAGAGCCCGGCCGCCCGGATCGGCGGCGTCGATCTCGTCCAGAAGCACTTCCTGCGGGTCCACGTCGACGACCGCCCCGGCGTGCTCTCGCGAATCACCGGCATCCTCGGGGAGCACGGGATCTCGATCGCCTCGGTGATCCAGCGGGATCCGGCCGGCGCCGGCGGCGTGCCGCTGGTGATCATGACCCACGCCTGCGGCACCAACGCGGTCGCGAAGGCCCTCGCCCACATCGACGCCTCCGACGTCGTCTCCGGCACGACCGTCTGCCTCGGCGTGCTCGACGACTGACGCCCACCGCCCCGGAGCCGCCACTCATGAAATACGTGATCGTGATCCCGGACGGCGCCGCCGACGCTCCGCAGGAGTCGCTCGGGGGCCGCACGCCGTTTCAAGCGGCCCGCACGCCGGCGCTCGACGCGCTGGCCGCCCGCGGCCGCGTGGGGCTCACCAACCACGTGCCCGACAGCCTGCCACCAGGCTCCGAAGTGGCGTGCATGAGCCTGATGGGCTACGACCCACTGGCCTTCTTCACCGGCCGCGCCCCGCTCGAGGCGGCGGCCCAAGGCATCACGCTCGGCCCTGACGACTGGGCGGTGCGGTGCAACCTCGTGACGATCGCCGGCCAGACGATGGAGGATTTCACCGCCGGCCATATCACCACCGCCGAAGGCACCGACCTCCTCGCCGCCTGCCAGCGGGGGCTCGCGTCCGAGTTTCCCGGCCTCGCAGCGTCGTGGTCGTTCGTGCCGGGCGTCAGCTATCGCAATCTGCTGATCCACCGGGGCACGCCGGGCACGGCCCCATTCGACGGCAGCCTGCGCGCCACGCCGCCGCATGACCTCATGGACAAGCCCGTCGTCGACGATTTTCCCCGAGGCACCGGCAGCCGGCTGCTCACCGACATCATGTCGCGAAGCGCCGACTGGCTCCGCGACCATCCCGTCAACCGGGCGCGGGTCGCCGCCGGCAAGCGGCCGGCGACACACGTCTGGCTCTGGGGCGTCGGCCGGGCGCCGGCATTCGAGCCCTTCATCGCACAGTACGGCATGTCGGGCACGATGATCACGGCGGTCGACCTCCTCCGCGGCCTTGCGGCTCTCGCAGGCTGGAAGCGGCTGGAGGTCGCCGGGGCGACCGGCTACCTCGACACCGACTACGCCGCCAAGGGCCGGGCGGCGATCGCCGAACTGGCCACGACCGACCTCGTCTGCGTGCACGTCGAGGCTCCGGACGAGGCGAGCCATCAAGGCGACGCCGTCGAGAAGGTGAAGGCGATCGAGGAGATCGACGCGAAGATCGTGGCGCCACTGGCGGCCCATCTTGGTTCGCTCGGCGACCATCGGATCCTGGTCTGCCCCGACCACCCCACGTTCATCACCACCAAGACCCACTCCCGCGGCCACGTGCCCTTCGTCATGGCCGGCACGGGCATCGCGGCGTCGGGCCAGCGAACCTACGACGAGGTGGCAGCCGCGTCGTCGGGGCACCGGATCGAGCCCGGGTGGCGGCTGATGGGCGAGTTTCTGAGTTCTGGTTCGTGACGCCCCGTTCCCGAAACCCCATTCCCATAGAACGCCTGAAAGAGGAGTCGAAGCAGCAGATGGCCCTCGTCGTGCAGAAGTTCGGCGGCACCAGCGTCGCCGACGCATCCAAGATCAAGGCGGCAGCCGCCAAGGCGATCGCCCGCCATGCGGCCGGCGACCAGGTCGTCGTGGTGGTCAGCGCCATGGGCCACCA
>Ga0315902_10006143_pt1 | contig 16737 bp, 13 predicted proteins | sample LakEriMetagenome_9_FD_203523 | JGI IMG/M metagenome (GOLD analysis project Ga0315902, IMG submission 203523) | Freshwater fungal communities from buoy surface, Lake Erie, Ohio, United States - Buoy 12 MA117 | ecosystem: Environmental > Aquatic > Freshwater > Lake > Lake biofilm | place: USA...
AACGCGATTCTTAAAGCGTTGTTGCTTCCCGAAGAGCGATTCGGTGCTTACTGTCACAGATGCCTGACCGAAATCACAGGACCGCGTCGCTCCGCCGAAATCGCTATATCTTCAACGGGCTGCTAGACTGAGTCCAGAATCCATAGCCTCTTTCGCCTCAAAGTACTCGCCACACTCGGACAAACATACTCCACAAACAATCTCGATAATCGAACGAGGCGTTCCCGGAGATAGGAGCAATTGATGTAGGTAATTAGCCCCGACAGCTGGCAACAAATGGACATCTTCACCATCGGCAAAACGAAACCGCCAAGAATATCCCTGCTTTCGGAATGAGTAGGGAGCCAGTTTTCCACCATCATTGTTGTTGAGTGAAAACGAGGTTGGAAGATTGGACTCGTATACGATCCTAAGCATTGAGTCTACCGCGATGGTTCGCTCTCGTATTGCGACCTTGTACTCTGCAAGCTTTTCGTCTACGACAGAATTGACATCCGCCGCATGCTTTTTGTAAAGGTCAAAACATCGCTGAGCAACCGCGCCAGCGTCACCTTTGATAAACGGAATAGCTCTGGTGAGCTCTGGATACTTGCGGATAAGGTGGGCTACCGTCTCAATTTTCCTGACTTGATTTGATCGTTCGATGTAGCTGGCATATAGCGTCTTATCTGCTCCGACCTTCTGCTCGGTCGTTCGTGACTGAGTGAACACGTCAACCTTGTAGTTCGAAAGTTGATCGAACTGTTCTGCCTTCGCGGCAATGATCGCAAACCGTCGATCGATGCATTGCGAACAAGTCCCACAGTGAGAATGATCATTAGTCATTTCCCATGTATGTGTACAACTGATGGAGTGCTTGACTAAGTCTTGGCAGCCTGACTTCACAATGAGATCGACAACTTCCGTTTTTGTGCGCCAATCAAAAGGATTCTCTACGCGGAAGTTTGTGTCGGTAATTAACGACAACAACTGCGAAAAACTGTGCAGTACGCGAGGGTGGGTGGTTCGCGTCGCTTTTCCACCAACCACTTCAGCGGAAATGGGCAAGTTGAGGCTAATGACTCCGTTTTCGTAGAAGCGAATTGAAGTATGTCCAATCTGTTTGGCAACTACGCCGGCAAGAGCTGCGTAAAGAAAAGATCGTGCTCGCTGCGTGTACTCTGCATTCATCCACTTCTTCTTGTGGACAGTAACTCTCATGTGCTGCGGAGGATTAGACTTACATTTTGCCTCAAGCTGTGCTGCCAATACAGCGTATTTCTTGTCTATCTTCTGTGTCGAACGATGGTTGACCAAAAGCACCCTTCGCTTCTGATTGACCGCTTCGTCAATCACTCCAGCAAGAGAATCAAGTCCTCCCGAGTAGAGCATCACTTGGTCAGGAGAACCGAAAAGCTCGCCACAATCATTCAGGTTGTTCAGAAATGCCTGAAACAGAGGGCGGTCAGTAACTTGTGTGAAAACAAACTCGTACGTATCGTCTGATAGAAACGAAAGGCAATCCTGGAGCGTTGCTTTCGTAGCCTCCGAATCCCAAAACTCCAAATCCTTAACAGGGACCACGAATTTGAAACGACGATGCCACGTGGTGCCAAAAGATTCAACTTCATTGACACCTCTCTTTACGCATTGGTCTGCGATGTAAACATAGGTTGCGATGTCGAGAAAATCGTGAAGGCGAGCGGGGACGTCCTTGTACATTGAACCACGCAGACCCTCGATTCCGAGAGTGACTCTAAAGTCATCTTCAAGGCCATACTGATGTAGGCGAATCGTGCTATCGCAGTCAGCAGTAACGAAATCGCTCACCTTAGCGTTGCCGCAAACTACTGCAACTTTATTGCTCATCACGTTTGGCCCTTACCTTTAGCTCATCTCTAATCTTCTTGAGAGAATAGGATGCAAATCCTTCAACGGACTCCCGCGAGATGTTCTTGTCCTCGGTGAAGCGGTGTTTCGAGAACCACTCTTCCGAGAACTGTTCAACTATCTTCGAAGACTCTCGACAGTGTTTCTCCATGGCTTCCTCGAAGTGTGCCATTTGGTTGGTTGTCACGAAGCGCTGCCCTTCACCCAATTGTGTTGCGAGTGTTTTGCTGAGGAAGTAATTCATGCATTCTTGCGTAAGGCGAGAAAAGAATTCACGCGAGAGCTTTGCAAATTCCTTTTGGCTTCCAAACTGCAAAAGTGCTTGACGGGCATGCTCGGAGTCTAGATTGAACAAGAATTGTTGCTGAAGCTTTGGTTCCAGTCTCTGAACCACCGCGTCGACTAGGGCACGATGCGCGAGCTCAGCGAGATCAGACTGGGGATGTCGGGTATCCGGCAGGTTGGATAGTGCTGCAGAAATCGCGACTGCTATACCCGGTAGAGAGGTGTTCGCTGGAATATCAACGCCGACCGACCGTAAATATGCCAGCGGATCTGAGTGACTGCTCGCCAAACCCAACTGAGTGAGTATCCAAACGGCCTGATGATAGCCGCGATCGTCTTTCACGAAGCTGAACGCGGAATCGGCTGCATTTACGGTGGAGCTCGCGACCTGTTGGACATTAGCTCCCACGGCAATCAATTCAACAACCTCACGCCATTTGCGTGATTGTGGTAATGTCCCGAGTCGAGTATGTCCCATATGCGTTTTCCACTTCAGTTCTCCCTCCGTGATTGTTTCGTTTCAGTTACTTTGCTATCCGGGAATCGGTCTTGCATGTTTTTGAATCACTAGGCTTCTAGTTTTTTCGAAAGGCACGTCCAATCACCCTCAACCACCCATGCGAATCGATAGCCGTCGGGGCTTCGTTGCGCCCAAAGCTCACCGATATCGCGTTTGTGCTGCTCATCCGGGTTGGATGCTAGCTTCGCGTTCTTGTATTCGACGATCACTATGGTTCCATCGAGCAATTCGACGATGAAGTCTGGGAAGAACTTTCCTGGTGATTTCGGCAACCAGAATCCACCGTGTGACTCGTGATCAAGGTTACGGAGCCAGCGTTTGACATTTGGATGCGAGTCGATGATCGTTGCCGTCTCGAGCTCCTTCTTGTTCATGTCACCGATAAAGTCAAAGGCGTGCTTCTTGAACTTGTGGCCGCCGGAGTATTCGCGAGTTGGGTTGTAGCGAAACTCTTCCACATGAACGGCAAAGTCTTTGTCCGTTGTGATTGACTCCGGGTCATCCTTGATCAGCATCTCGGTCGCTTTGCGTAGCTGTATGCGACCATGGTCTGTGATTTTGACACGAATCACTTCGGCTAATTCGTGGCGTCGACGGACCAACATCGACAGCGGAATACCGCGTTTCTGGACCAATGCCTGGATGACGCGCAAAAGCCAAGGTTGGCTGAAACGGAGTGGCAGTCCCTGCAGCGAGTCGCCCCGATGAATCTCGCGGTCAATCCAACGAACCAGGTTCACTTCTGACCAATCATCGTCCTCACGAATTAGCTCAAGCTGACGGAGCCTTACTTCGCTACCAACTCGCGAGACCAGTCCGGCTTCATTTCCACCTCGAGATTCAATGTCGATGGTGGCTGAGTTACCGATCTTGATGTCGGATGCGAATTCACTTTCCGGGATGGAAACGTCACACTTATTGAGATCCCAATCAAATTGGTCGAGCTCGATAGGCTCAAGCAATCGTCGGCGGTCATCAGTCTTTACGCTTAAGCGCGGGACAATGAATGGTACTGCGAACTGGCCTGGCAACTTGGGCGTTATCCCTGCAGGTTTTTCCAGTTCCCAGTAAGCATCGATCGCCTTTTTATCTTGCTCAGTGTTAACTGCGTTTTGAAGCTGGTGAAGTTCTGTGGGTGTAGGCAAGTCCTCAAGTACCAAGGTGCTCGACTCAGGTTCCCATCGAATCTTATTAGCCAAGGTTGGCGTGAGCTTGTCCGTTGCTGGAGGAGCTGTCATTGGGATGCGGCTGAAACCAAGTCCTTGTTGAGCTGCATTCACCTTCACTCGCAATGCGTCCGCCGCGGAGCGTTCGTCGAATCCACAGGTCTCAACCATCCGATCGCGTAGTTGCATCGCCGTCTGCACGACATTGTCGCTCAACACAAACGCATAGGCTCGATCGAGGGCTGGCACGTTCGTTGGACAAGCGTTCGGCATTCGCAGAATTCGACCGATCAACTGTTCGACCGCCGTTGCGGTAGCCGTATTTCCAATTGAACCTAAAACGTAGGCCCAAGGGCAGTCCCAGCCTTCGCGCAGCTTGTCAACGGTAATGATGTAACGGATGGGACACTGCAACGCCATGAGATCCGTGTCACCGATTTCATCGACACTACCTGTGCAGATCTTTACGTCGGATTCAGGCACCTCAAGTTTCTCAATCAACGCCTTCTTCACAGCGTCAACCGTGTGCATCTCTTTGGTTTTAGAGTTAGGCTGAGCCTGAATCAGTGCGATTGGTCGAATGGGCTGGACGCCGCTGTCCCGATGTTCAAGATCAGCGAGAAATTCAAGTTCTTCGCGGCGATGCTTGGTCGCAGCGAGGACTTCGAGCCAGTCTGAACGATTCTCAAGTTCGACAGGAAGTTTAATCATGCCCTCATTCTTGAGGGCCAATGCACTGACGCTGTGCAGAACATTGCTCGCGTACTTTGGATTAGTGCGATGTGATGGATCGTGTGTTTGTTCTGGGGTGGCCGTTAGCTCAAGTACAAACGATGGCCCAAACCGCATTAACGATTCAAAGGAGACCGGCGTTCGCGCGTTATGTGCTTCATCCATCACAACTATAGGCTGTCGAACTCTAAGCGCATTCGCCAGTGACAGTTGAATCAGACCAGACTCATCCCTCTGTAGATCTTGAACCACAGCCGCTGGCAAATTCTCCAATGGCTCCTTCATGTAGCCGTTGTCTCGATAAATTCGACGAGTCGCATCCAACTCTTCGCCACTGCGGTCGTCACGTATCCTGTAGGACTGAATCGTCGTCACAATTACGATGGCAGGACCACCAGGACGGACAAACTGCGGACGGGTCAGCGCCTCTTCAAGCGTCATGACTTCAATCGCAGCTCCCAGCTCTTCCTCAATGGCCGCGCGATAAGGATGGTTGGGATTCTTCAGACCTCGAAGGGTCTGGTCACGAATCGTTGTGCTCGGAGTGATCCAAAGAACGGCCGGTCGGTCTGTTGCAAGTAAGCTTCGGCCGACGACACCGACAGCATGAGCCCCCAGCAGCGTCTTGCCACCACCAGTCGGTATTCGCAAGCACACATAAGGTACGCCACCGAATCCTGGCGTCGATAGATAGTCTCGCTCGGTGAATTCAGCAAACGCGTCATGCTCCGGGCGATGAACGCCAAGTAGCGATTTCTCGCGCACGGCAGCTGCATAGTTACGAAGAATCGAGAGAGATTCAGTCTGGTATTGTTTAAGGGCCAATCGCCACATCGGCAGTTCTCCTAGCTTTCACGCAATGAATAGGGGATTTGCCGAAAGACGATGTTCTCTCGAGCTAGAGTTGATTCGCTGAGTCGCGTCGCTTCACCAAAGATGACACGACTACCTTTTCCGTCGGGATGTGCTGGCAACCCAGCCAACACACTGTTGGTCAACACGTTGCCGCCAGCGGGGCGACGATCACCTAGCACGCCGTTGTAAAGTAGATAGATCGCACGCCCCTGATGGACGCCAAGCAACGGACAATCCTTCTTTGGGCGTTTCGGTATTGGAACACCTGTTTCCAGTAAGTACACATAACGCGCTAGGTCGGTGAAGGGAACATCACCATTGATATCCCCGAACTCATCAAGCAGTGTGCGTCCAAGCTTGCAATAGCGGAATCCAGAGCCAAGACCATCAATGGTGACGCCTGAACTACCTTCGTAGCCTTCGCAAACTCGTTGTAGTCTTTGTCTCGTCACACGATCTGCAACTTCAGGCAATACTTCGACCAAGACACATTTCCGTGTCCCACCATCTGCTTTGTTTGCGGCGAGCACAGCTTGCCCTGTCGTTCCACTCCCAGCAAAGGTATCGAAGATGATTGAATCCTTGTCACTGCCGATGTCAAGGATCCTACGAATCAAGCGAGTTGGCTTTGGAGTAATGAAAACGCTCGCAGAATCTTCAAAATCACAAATTGACACAAGTTCCTTCTTCGCCTCTTGTGTATTTCCTACCTCCGTGTGTAGCCAAAGGGTCTCTGGGACAATTCCATCTTTGACATCGGTAAGAAACCGCTTTACACGCGGAACGTTATTACCATCTTTGCCCCACCATATCCTGTTATCCGAATTGAGTCGGTCAAACTCTTTCTGAGAGAATCGCCAATAGGTGCCCTTGGGAGGACCAGCAATGACCCGACCTGATGGACTGGTAATAGCATAAGTTCCTTCGCTATAATAGTTTCGTGCAGAGCAGTCGCCTGAACTCCATGGACCGCGTGGATCGTTGTCGGGGTTCTTGTATCTTTGCTTTTGATCGTCGCTTCTTGGCACTAAGTTTGGACGCCACAGCTCTGCATTCTGCGCATAAACCAAGACGTAATCGTGGCTCTCGGATAAGTGACGGGCGGAATTCTTCGGTGAGAACATCTTCTGCCAAATTACTGCAGCAATAAAATTTGCAACTCCGAAGATTTCGTCACACACATATCTCAAGTGCGCAACGGCATTGTCATCTATCGAGATAAAGATTGCTCCATCGCTCCGTAGAAATTCCCTCAGCAATGCGAGCCTCGGGTACATCATGCACAGCCATTTGTCATGGCGGCACAAGTCTTCCGCTTCCTTGCCGACAACCTGCCCGAGCCACTTCTTGATTCGCGGATCGTTAACGTTGTCATTGTAGACCCAGTTCTCGTTGCCAGTGTTATACGGAGGGTCGATGTAGATACACTTCACCTGACCTCGGTAACGAGGCAACAGGGCCTTCAGCGCTTCAAGGTTATCCCCTTCAACGAGCAGGTTCTCAGCGTTTGGCTCTCCAAACGAAAGCTTGGGGTCGCATTCCAGCAACCGCGTAGGGATATGCCGATGATGATCAACGACAGCTTCTTTGCCGATCCAGTTGAGTGTTGGCATCCATGTTCCCTGTTGGTTTTCAATTCAAAATCTTGCCCTGCCGGCTACTAGCCAGTGAGAACGATCTCGGGTATGTTGACTAGAGAGTGCAACAATTTACCGCTTTTGGGCACTGCGAACAAGTGGCGAACAAAATGACGCTTGGACAGAAACTGCGAGAGCTTCGAAAAGCAAAGCGGCTTTCGCTGCGTGAACTGGCTTCCCGCGTGGACGTCGGCTTCACGTACCTTTCGAAGATCGAGAACCACAAACTCGAAGATGGGCACAGCCCATCGGAAAAGCTGCTCCATCTACTGGCCATCGAGCTTGGCGGAGATGAAGAGGAGTTGCTACTGCTTGCCGAAAAGGTCCCCGAACCCATCCGTCGCCGCGTTATCGCCCGCCCCGACGCGTTCCGACGCCTCGCAGAACTCTCTGATCGAAAGCTGGATCGGGTTCTTGCGAGCTTGGATTGAGCATTTAATCGCCAGCAGGTGTTATTTCCCAAACAAGCAAGAACGTTGTCGTGAATGACGAAGACTCAAGCCAATCTGTTTCAGAAGTTCAATCGGGCATTCTGGAATCTCGTGCCCTCTTCATCGACACCTCCGAGTTCGAGCGACTCTCTTACGCGTTCGGTGCGGGCGTACTAAAAATCCTATCCACTTACGATCGTGTAACGCTGTTGCTACCTGAGGTCATCGAATCTGAGGTTCGCGACCACCTGAAGAAGGCCGCACAGGAATCGGTGCGACTCCACAAATCGTTTTCTGATAAGGCAAGGGTACTTCGCAGTCTTGATGATCCGACACTGGGGGTGGTCTTTACAAAGTTCGATGCAGATGAAGTAACAAGAGCTTTGAATGATGCCTTTGAGGAGTTCATTGGCTTAATGACAACCATCCAGCTTCCTGTATCTACAGTCGATCCCAAGATGGTGTTCGATCGCTACGCCGAAACCCGCCCTCCTTTTGGTACCGGAGAGAAGAAGCACGAATTTCCCGATGCTTTCGCGTTAGAGTCCATCCGAAATTGGGCGATTGGACAGAGTCGCAAGGTTTACGTGGCTTCTCAAGACACTGGGATGAAGGAATACTGCGATGAAGTTGCTGAGTTAGCCTATGTTCAGACCGTCGACCAGTTTCTAGACATTGCCATCCGTGAGGATCAGGAAGCTGCGTCAAAACTGAAGGCCGTTATCGATGCTAATCAAGATTCGATCGAATCCTTCATCGAAGCTGAGTTTCCAAGCCTTGGTTTTTTCGTCGACGATCGCGAGGGTGATGTCAACGATGTCAGCGTTAGTGACATTGAGATTCATGCAATGTCTATCGTAAAACTGGATGGGGGCGTTGCGACAGTCGAACTCGATTTAACAATCAAGTTTGTAGCAGATGTAAGTTACGATGACATTGAACATGGCATTTACGACAGCGAGACAAAATCCCTCTGGACCCAGCAAGAGACTGGAGAGTGGGAACGAGAATACTACGGCAGTGCCGTGATCTGCGTTTCGCAGGATGAAGCCGACCCAACGAAGCTTGTCGTGAAGTCATTTCAAATCAATGACGGAGAGGATATCGCTCTTTCCTATGACGATGGCTGGCCATACAAGTAGGTGCTTAAATGAGTGATGTTGCCTCTGCTGCTTACTTTTTCTTGACCGTACGCTCTGATGCATCAAGCCCGCCATCGGTGTTTTATTACGCTGACGATGAATGGATGGCCATCGAGCTTTGTAAGCTCTTCAAGTCTGAGTTTGGGGAGTTTTGTGAACACGAGTTTTCCCACATGGTAGTCAGAGGGGACGATACGACTCAGCTTGTGCGACTTCGTACTGCTGTCGACGAAGTGTCGCTATACCAGGATCCAGATCCAGGTATTTACGATCCCGAACCGACTCAGGAATTACTACAACTAGCCAACTACTACTCGCGTGCGACCCAGTGGGAATCACTGCTTGAGACCTTACGAAAGCAAGAACCAAAAGAATCCCGAACGAATGGTCTAGAACAAGGTGCGGCTACAACGACCGGTGAACTTGACATCCAAGCGTTCGAACGCGTTCAAATCTTGCTTGAGAAGCATCGACTGATGTTTCTCTATTTTGCAGTACCTAAACAGATCAATCCGTTAGAGACTGGAAACAAGTGGCAGCCAGATAGCCTAAAACCCGATCAATTTCCAAAGTTCAAAAGTGATGAAATTGATGATGACGGGGAGTTTCTCTTCACCTACCGACGGCGGCTCGAACAGTTCGTTCAGACCTGCTATAGCAAATTTGGAAGCGGTGCCGGAAGCAAGCCACGGGTGCTAACAGAAGACGGTACCGTAGTTGATGTTGAAGGTGGTTCACTACCAGCCTGGTACCTTGACGATGGTGCTTGTGTATACCTTGATGAGTCTGCGGAGCAGATTCTAGCAAGCATGCGCGACGCCGCACGTAAAGGGCAAAGTCGACTACTCCAGCCATTCGTGAAGGCAATTAAGGATGCATTGCACGACGAGGGTAAGTCCAAGTGGTATTCGTCCGAGCCAGTTCGATGGGAGTACGTGTCTCGCCTGGATTCAATCCTTCACGAATTGAAGACGTTCGAGCTTGACCAATTGGCTTCAAGTAAGACAGCAACCACAGAGGATGCTGCAACTGCGTCCCAAAATGATTCTACCGATTCGCCCAACGCTACCGCTGAAGATCTGCTTAGGGGAATCCCGGAGGAGGATGATCGCAACTCTGGATTGATCCTTCTCATGTTGCTCGCTCAAGCGTATTACAAGATGCTTGAAGCAACCACTTCCATCTCTGATTGGCTGACAATGATGGATCTGGAACTCAATTCTTCTTACATTTGGACCGTTCAAAACCTGACTAACCTACTCAATAACCACAAGCATCTGCGCGACTTCCCAGAAAAGTTCGAACCCATTTTTGAGGATCTGTACCCCACGACAATCGCAGACGTTGAGTGGCAATTGATGGTCGCGCCGCATGCTGATGGCTTCTTATCAGCGGTTCAGCGATATGTGGTTAAGAAGGGCGCCTACGAGCCAGAAGAGGGTTCACCGGCTTGGATAATGGTGCAACTATTCCGCCCCGGCGTGGAGACAGCGATTGAGCGGGCCGAGAATTACAATCGACGTTTGTGCAAGGCTCGCCAAAGGATGTTCGACAGCCCAGGAACAGCGCAGACTGGTGCAGCTAGTTCTGAAGACGTGACCACTGCGCAAAAAGTCGACAATGCAAGCGGAACCCAGGCGTCTGCGACCCATTTTGGCTTTACATCGTTAGCCGATCGTAAATGGTCCGAATTAACGATTCGGTTTCTCAATTCCGAGACTGTATCCGTAAAACTACTAGATAAATCTGCTAAGTTGACCTACTCCGACCTTGGAATGATCGATGGACGATCAAGAGGACCAACGAAGCAGTGGTATTTGCTAGAGGCATTTGCGAGGGACAGAGGTGAACTGACTTGGACCAGTCCTTCCGCTAGTAGTGAAAACAGAAAACGCCGCAAATTGCTTAGCGACAACTTGAAGAGCTTCTTTGGCATTCAGGGCGAGCCGATTGTGTTGACGGAAGACAAAAAAGGCTGGCGCACTGTTTTCAATGTGTCCGAGTCATAGGTTAGGACTCGTATTGGCACTCGCCAACAGTGCGGCGACGTTTTTCAGACCAGCAACAAGTCGCTCTAGAACGTTAGTTAAGTCTATGACCTCTTGAGCTTGAATCCGTAGTCTTTGCCCTGGCAGGTATGTCATGTCACCTGTTTTGTCAATGTACTTTTGGTCGACGATACCTTGGCAATGACCCAACTTGTGTCGTTTGTGGACCATTCCATTCAAGAAGTTGAGCTCCTTCACCGTGAGCATATCGGCATAACTCCTTCCGGTGGCCTCACTCCATTTCTGGGAAGCATCGTCGACTCGCTGAAAGAGATTCACGTCCACTTTGATTGACGCTGCGTTCGGAAGTTCTTTGAACAATGCCTCAGTAACTCGCTGCATGGCTGTAATAAGATTTTCGATTTGGTCTTCGACAATCTGCTCAACAAGATTTGCCGCAAAGTCCTCATCATGAATCAATCGGACGGATTGCGCGATCGTTGGAATCGCCTGAATTGCTTTGCGGCTTAGTTCCAACGTATGCTCAAAGTCTCGGATGGCTGAATTATGGCCGCACGCAGGACAGAAGTATCCATGACCGATAGTTGAGTACCTGGAACTACACGACGAGCACACAAAGTCTTGCCTAAGAACTTCATCGGCCTCCGGAGGTAGAACAACCTTTACGGGACTGGGAGTGTGCTTAAGCGACATCGAGATCGAAAACAAGCCAGAAGAGATTTTCGTTGGCCGACTTTTGCGTGCCGCGCGTCCAAGTGCTTCGTTTACCGCGTTACGGGCATACTCATTTGCAATTTCTTGGATGTAATCTTCTTGCCACTGTGTGTTGAATTCCTCCGGTGCAGCTGAACCGCCGCATTTTGGGCAATAGGCACACTCATCAGAAACCTTTTCGCGCCAGTCAACAAAAAGAACTTTGAAATTGCATTTGCAGGATCGCTTTGGGCAAACTCGATCGAAATAGCCCTTGTCATCTAGCGGCATGTCGATCTCAATTCGAACGCCGCCCGGTTGAACCATCTTAAGATTCTGAATTTCACGAATCAGGTCATCGAACATGTAACGCCTCCGTATCTGTTTACCTGCCGCGGGAAATTATAGCAGATATCATTGAAGCAAACTGGAGCGTTTACTAGTCGGAAACCGTATTCCGTCGTCTCCATTCATAACGCTGCTTTCGCCAGTCGTAGTCCGATGCGAGTCTCTGGAGTTCTTTGAGTTGTGGCGCGCGAAAAAGCTGTTTTGACGCTTCAAACTGAAGAAGGTCTTCCTGGATCTCTGGCGCGAGTAGCCGCAAGTTCATGATCTGCGTCACGCGTGCTCTGGTCACGTGCCCGAGGCGGGCAAGGTCAGCATAGTCGGCGACGACGCCTTCCCTGATTAGATCCTCGAAGTGTATCGCAAGAGCCATGTAGCGCGAGATGCGAGGTATGCGTTCGAGCGCTGGCTTGGACTCGTCCGATGGGGCTGCCCCTTCGACGATTCGCTTCTTGGCTCCACGGCCGTGTTGCTTGATTGAGAACTGAAAGTCGACGCTTACTGGCTTGCTCATGATACGGCCTCCACGAGTTCAGGACGGTTCTCCATAGCGATCGTCTTGATACCATCGGGATGGAAGGTGATGGTCACGCGACCGGTCGCACCGTCGTAATCGATCTGCTGTACGATCAACTGTACGATCCTTGATTGCTCGCGGACAGTGAGCGATTCCCAGATCGGTTCGAAGCTAGTCAATGCGTTGACCACATCCTCGCGGGTTAGCGTCTGGGCCTGCAGCGCCGCCAGCTTCGCGCTGACGATCACATGCCGATGTTCGGCGCGACGAAGGCTTTCGTGCCAGTCGGCTAATTGCTCCAGAGAGGTTGCGTCGGGCAAGCCTGGCTTAATCTTGGGAGCGGCAACGCGGATGGCTTCGTTCCAATACTCCAGCTCTTTCACTAGCTCGTCCCGTTCGGCCACAAGTGCCCCCAGTTCGCGTTCGGATTGGACCTTGGCTTGTTCCACCACCTCGTCGACGAGCGCCGCGTCGTGGCCAACGTGGCGTATCTTGTCGACGACAAACTTCTCGATCTCGGCGGCCGGCACCGACTTCGACTTGCAGTTCTTCCAGCCACGCTTCTGGGCTTTCATGCAAACGTAGTAACGATAGCGTTTCGATCCGTTCTTGGTCGTGTGCGTCGGCGTCATCGAACAGTCGCAGCATGCACATCGAAGGATTCCTTTGAGCATCGCACCGAATTTGTTTCGCGCCTCAACGCCGCCAGTTCGGCCATTGCGCCTCAGAAGCGATTGAACCTTCTGCCAGACATCCGTTGATATGATCGCGTCGTGCTCCCCTTCGTTCACTTCGTCTTTATAGCCAAGCTTGCCGATGTAGGTCACATTGGTCAGGAGTCGGAACAGCGTTGCCTTGGTAAACGGCGAGCCGCCCCGGAGCGTTCCCTTTTTCGTTTTCCATGACTTGTTGTTCCAACCGCGAATGTCGAGCTCAGCGATGGTCGCCATGATCGATTCGCGTTCCAAGTACAGATCGTAGATTGCCCTGACTCTATTGGCCTCGACCTCATTGATTCGAAGCTTGCCACCTTGCGGCTCGATGTCGTAGCCAAGCAGCGGCATGCCACCTGACCACTTGCCTTTGCGTCGCGCCGCCGCGATCTTGTCACGTGTTCGCTCCGAGATCAGCTCTCGTTCGAACTGCGCGAACGACAGCAGCACGTTGAGCATCAGCCGCCCCATCGAGTTGGTCGTGTTGAATTGCTGCGTCACGCTGACGAATGCGACCTGGTTGCGTTCGAAGACCTCGAGCATGCGAGCGAAGTCCATCAGCGAGCGGCTCAGTCGGTCAACCTTGTAGACGACCACGCAGTTCACCTTGCCGGCTTCGATGTCCGCCAACAGTTGCCTGAGTGCTGGACGATCCATGTTGCCACCGGTGAAGCCACCGTCGTCATAACGATCGGGAACGCAATACCAGCCTTCCTGCGTTTGGCTTTTGATGTACGCTTCGGCGCATTCACGTTGCGCGTCAAGCGAGTTGAATTCCTTGTCGAGACCCTCATCTGTAGACTTGCGAGTGTAGATCGCACAGTTCAATTGGCGATTGATGTTGGCCTTGTTCATTTGTCACCGCCTTTTTTGTTGAGCTTGAAGAAGTGGTATCCGTTGCAGTGCTGGCCCGTGATCTTCTTGGCCACAGCGCTAAGAGTCTTGTAGATGGCTCCCTCGTATTCGAAGCCGTTATCCAGAACGAGCACCACGATTTTCTCGCCTTTGTAGACTCGCTCGATCTCTGATCTCGGCGGCGGAAGTCGATTGTCTTCTTCTGGCTGGACGAAACCGGTCACGGTGTCTCCCGTCGACTTCGGGGCTGGCTTGATGGCTTTGGGGGCAGTCGTCCGGATGTCGGTACCGCGAGCGAGTTCTGCGGCGCGACGCCTGGCCCGCTGTGAAATGTCGCCTTCGATATTGGCCTGTATCTTCCAAGCGATGCGTTTTACGAGCCACTGTTTGTTGCGCGTGTTGGTCGGCTCACCCCACGTCTCTTCGAATTTCTCTCGCAGCTGCCCAACCGTCATGCGTTGGAGCAGAGCAACCTCTTTGTCGATGTCGATTTGCATTGAATTCTCCCGGGAATACGGACTCACTGGTCGTTAACCACGTTGGTCACAGAGAGCACGCTTTCCGAAGAAACCTCAAGGCAAGCTGTTGGCAATTCCGCTGGATCGTCGACGAATTCTGAATCCGTAATCGACACACGTGATTTCATTCGCACGATGCCGGCAGCCAGAATCGCAGCGATTTCCGATCGCCGAGCCGGCGCGGACAAGGAAGAAGGGGGAACAGTCGAGAGCAACTCGCACCTCCATGCTCAACGCCGCCGTAATTGGCGGCTCGAAGACAGATTTTCGCAGCCACAACAGCCGCGTCTATCTGTAGGAATACCCGGTACGAGTTCGAAATGACGGAATAGGGTGCAGGCGATATCGCTAAAGGTCTTCCTGACGGCTAATTCGCGTGAGCGCGCTAGGTCTCGCGCCCACGTGGATAAGTCCAGTTACTATGACTGCAATTTTGAGAATTCACACAGGAAAGCGACTGGGTTCGCGTTCAATTCTGCTTCTAAGCGTCTTGCAATGGATCGTGATTTCAATAGCGCGTTTCCAAGAAATGCAGCACCTGCTAATCCTTCCGCGATGAGAAGCGGTTGAGAATCGGTAATCGAATATGTGGCTGCGCTTGTGCCCAGAAGGGCGAGTATCGCTTTCCAGTCCATGACAGCTTCGATACAGCCAATCGAGACTTCCATTCCGTGCTTTCTCGAGGCAGACATATAATCCTCCATTCGCAAATGTATCTCGTCGCGTAAGTACTCCAAGGAGTTGCCTTTCAACTCGCCTTCCATCCAATGAACGAGCCTTCTGATCTTCGTTCGGGCTTCGGCGTCGCTTCGAACTTCAAGAATTTGATTCCACTGGAGCTTGCTCTCATCAATTATCGGAATTGAATCAAAAGCGAGAGCTAAAGCCTGATGCACAGAATTTCCCAAGTGACCATCGTGAGCCGTTTTGCTCGCCGTGAATGCACAGACAGGTAATCCAGTTCTCCGATGAATCGGAGAGCACAGCATTTGCTCAATCTGCGGGCTGAAGTTGGCTTCAATCCTAATGGCGGTCTCGAAGTCGGCAAAGACACTCGCGATCTCTACCAGCCAGTCAGCATCGGAGAGCTTATCATGTAAGTCGAGCTTCAAGTTTGTCATAAAGGGAAGCAGACCTTTAACCAGAAACTCCTCCGGTGCACCTGTTACGAATCGTACGCTCTTCGGCGTCTTCGGGTCCAGGCACCAAACTCTGTCGAAGAATATGGATGCTGTCTTGGGGACAGACAACGCAACTGCTAACCTATCGGTCTTGAGAACATCGCCTGCTATTTTCGGGTACCAATGCTTGTAAAAATCAACGACACTGTCTTCGTCGCTGCTGTCCTCCTTTAGCTCGTCCTTCAGTTCAGCAAGCGAATGAACTGCATATTGCTGGATAAACTCCTGCAGAAGAGCATTGGTTATCTTCTTGTTCGAAACCACATGCTGCAATTCTATGTGACCTCCGGAAAGTAACTCCAACGTTGCTTTGCTGACCTCAATCGGCTTCCTTGTTAGGAACCGCGAATTGGCCTTTGCTAGTTCGATATCTTGCTCGTGTACTTTCAAAAGCTTACTGAGTTCCTTTATGTTGGCGACTTTTCTGCTGGGTCGATCGATAGCGTCTTCCACAAACGGATCGGCCGGCTTTGCTGCATGCGATGCAAAGTACTCCTTAAACTGCAGTTTGAGCTTTTCCGATACGTAGTGCTCATCAAGTTTCTCTTTAGAAACTGCACTTTCTGTCGGGGCGGTTGTCCGTTTTTTTGCTCTTGGACTTTTTGATGCTGGTCGCTGTTTACGTCTGGTTTTCTTCTTTGACATGGATTAGCCATAGCTAGGTTGATTGGTCCGACCTCCGCAGATCCGTCAATCAAAGGAGGCTCATAAGAAGCACAATCTAGGCGTGGCTTCTTTTCAATTCAGTCAAAAGCAACGCTGTCATAGCCAGTAGGGCACTGTATATGTGGCAATAGTTTCGGGTGGCCGTTTCGCCGGATTGTACCATCGTATGCGAAGCTTTCAGACCAACTGAACCTGCCAAATCCGAACCCATTCTCATCCGCACTCCGAACGAAAACTCTGTGTTAACTCTGGAGGCCCCCGAAAAGAGAGAGTCAGAGAGTTCGGGACCGATTTTTCGCACCGGCGGACGTAACCTTGAAGGTTGCGTTCGAGAGACGGAAATCTCTCTGCAAACAGAGAGCGCGGCGGTTCGGGCCGGCGAACCGCGAAAAGCGTTGGAAACCGGCGAAAAAATGGCTAGAAACGAAAAACGCCCGGCGGTCGATCTCTCGACGCCGGGCGTTAAGTCTTTTGGTCGCCAAAGTTAGAACTTTGACGAAAGCTCCCCCGGTAGGGCTCGAACCTACGACCCGCGGATTAACAGTCCGCTGCTCTGCCAACTGAGCTACAGGGGAATTGTCTCTTGCCTCCTCTGCACCCAAC
>Ga0315902_10006145_pt1 | contig 16731 bp, 11 predicted proteins | sample LakEriMetagenome_9_FD_203523 | JGI IMG/M metagenome (GOLD analysis project Ga0315902, IMG submission 203523) | Freshwater fungal communities from buoy surface, Lake Erie, Ohio, United States - Buoy 12 MA117 | ecosystem: Environmental > Aquatic > Freshwater > Lake > Lake biofilm | place: USA...
GCCAGCAACCCGACGGTCAGCCCGCCCAGCGCATGGCCCAGGGGACTGGGCATGAGGTCCCAGACACGATAGGCAATTCCTGCCGTTTCCCGCAAATGCGTGGCGGCGGAAATCGACGTGCCGTCCCTGGGCGAAAGTGGCGGGGTCTCTGCAACTTGTTGATTCCGCGCTGCTATCGCGTGTGCACCCGGCCGATTTTCGCTTGACTTTCGCTTGGCGCGTTTCTAGGATGGGGTCTGCTTCGAAAGGACATCCTCCGACATGGCAATCGACGAACGACAGGAACGGGTCAAGGCCCTTGACGTGGCCGTGGGCCAGATTGAAAAGCAGTTCGGCAAGGGCGCCATCATGCGCCTGGGCCAGCGCAACACCATTGCCCCTGTCGAGGCCATCTCGACCGGTGCCATCAGCATCGACTACGCCCTGGGCATCGGCGGGCTGCCCCGCGGCCGCGTGGTCGAGGTGTTCGGGCCGGAATCGTCGGGCAAGACCACCCTGGCGCTGCAGGTGATTGCCGAGGCGCAGAAGGCGGGCGGGCTGGCGGCATTCGTCGACGCCGAGCATGCGCTCGACGCCGAATATGCCCGCAAGCTGGGGGTCGACATCGACAACCTGCTGGTCTCGCAGCCCGACAACGGCGAGCAGGCGCTCGAAATCGTCGAGGTGCTCATCCGCTCGGGCAGCGTCGATGTGGTCGTGGTCGACTCGGTGGCGGCACTCGTGCCCCGGGCCGAAATCGAAGGCGAGATGGGCGAGGCGCAGATGGGTCTGCAGGCGCGCCTCATGTCGCAGGCGCTGCGCAAGCTCACCGGCGCCATCTCGAAGTCGAAGACCGTGCTCATCTTCATCAATCAGCTGCGCGAGAAGATTGGCGTCATGTTCGGCAACCCGGAAACGACGACCGGCGGCCGCGCGCTCAAGTTCTACGCCTCGGTGCGCATCGACATCCGGCGCATCGGCGCCATCAAGGACGGCGAGAACGTCATCGGTGGCCGCACGCGCGTCAAGGTGGTCAAGAACAAGATGGCCCCGCCCTTCCGCGAGGCCGAGTTCGACATCGTCTACGGCGAAGGCGTCTCGCGCGAGGGCGATCTGCTCGACCTGGCGGTCGAGAAGAAGATTGTCGAGAAGAGCGGCGCCTGGTTCTCGTACGGTGGCGAGCGGCTGGGCCAGGGCCGCGAGAACGTGAAGGCGTTCCTGCGTGAGCACACCGACATCCGCGACGCCATCGACGTCAAGGTGCGGCGCGAGCTCGGCATGCTGCGCGAGACCGACGCGGCCAGCGCCTAGCGCTGCACGTGGCCTGCCCCCGGTGCCACGCGTGCCGGGGGCTGTCGGGCCCGTGCTATACTTCGCTGTCTCACCGAGCGGCCAGGTAGCTCAGTTGGTAGAGCACGTGACTGAAAATCACGGTGTCGGGGGTTCGATTCCCTCCCTGGCCACCACCTAATCCACTCACAATTCAAGGCTTGATCGGCTTCACCCCGCCTGGGGTCTCGCTTGGCGTCTCCCGGGGGTCACACTGGGGTCACAGGCGCGGGCGGTCGCGCCGTTCGTGTGCACGACCTGGCTACGGGCCCCCGGCGTGGGCGTCACCTTTCAGCCAGGGGCTGACTCTGGCCCGTGCGCCCAGCCACGCACCGCGAAGACGCCGCACGCATCCGATCGGCCAGGGCACCGCCAGTGCGCAGCGCGACGCCCTCACGCCGGCTCAGCCCAGCCATTGAGGAAGCACTCCAGCAGTTCCCCAATTTTGTCGACGTTGTAGCCGCCCTCCTGTGTGATGACCGTTGGCAGGCGCAAGCCGCCGATGAGTGCACCCGCCCGGGCGAAGCCATCGGCCGACACGGTAAGCGCCGCCAGCGGCTCGTGGGCCGACGCATCAAAACCGAGGGGCACAACGAGGGCCTCCGGACCGAACTGGCGGATCGCGGTGATGGCGTGTGCAATGGCCTCGAGCCATCCGGTATCACCCGTACCCAGGGCCAGCGGGAGATTCAGGTTGCAGCCCTCCCCTGCTCCCGCTCCACGCTCGACGGCACGGCCCACAAACCACGGATAGTACCGGTCCGGGTCGGCGTGCACCGACACGGTCAGGACATCCCCCCGGGACCAGAAGATGCTCTGCGTGCCGTTGCCGTGGTGGCTGTCGATGTCGAGCACGGCGACACGCGAGGCACCCGCATCGACGAGGACCTGCGCGGCCAGCGCGGCATTGTTCACGTAGCAATGCCCTCCGGCACGCGCCGCCTCGGCGTGATGGCCAGGCGGACGGCACAGCGCATAGGCGCTGCGTCCTGCGACTGCCTCGCACGCCGCCGCATGCGCACACGCTGCGGCACCGATGACAGCAGGCCATGTGCCCGGACCAATCGGACACGCGGTGTCGGCCATGAACCAGCCGGCCCGCGCAATGATGCCGTCGCCGCAGGCCCCGCCCTGGGCCAGCATCTCGGGGGACGGATGCATGTTCGCCACCACCTCTGGTCCCGGGTCAGGCAGGGCCGACCACGCCTCTGACGCCTCCTCGAGGAAGCGCAGGTAGGCGGCCTGATGCACACGCTGCAACACCTGCGGCGAGAGGTCAGGAGGGAGCGCAGGCGGCACGCCAAGGCGACGGAGCGCGGCGTCGAGCGCCGCGGCCCGTGACGGCACTTCAAAGTTCGGGCGCTGTCGCCCACGCTGCAGGAAGAAGACTGGATGGTGCCCGGACTGAGCCGGGTGGGCGAACGCCTTCATGGCCGAATCGTAGACGAGATTGCCGGGGTCCCAGACGTCAAGTCGCCTGCCGCCGGGCTGGCCGCGCCGAGCCAGCGCGCACGATAGGCGCCCTCGGGGTCGTAGCGCTCAGCCTGCGCACGCACATTGAAGATGCGGTTGCGCGGGTCGTTGCCGACCCCGGCCACATACTGCCAGTTCCCCCAGTTCGGGCCGACGTCATAGTCGAGCAGGTGCTGCTCGAACCAGGCCGCTCCCCAGCGCCAGTCAATCCCCGCCGTGCGGGCCAGCCAGCTGGCCACGTTCTGCCGTGCCCGGTTCGACAGCTGCCCGGTGGCCTGCAGCTCGCGCATGCCCGCATCCACGAGTGGCTCCCCGGTCTCGCCCGCACACCAGCGGGCAAACACCCCGGCGTCCTGGCGTCCGCACGGGGTACGCCCCAGCACACCTGTCGCACGGAAGGCCCGCCCCTGCCATCGCCGCACCCAGCAGTGGAAGAAGTCGCGCCACAGCAGCTCGAAGACGAGCCAGTAGGTCGACTCGTTCGCCACGCGCTCGTGCTCGTAGCGACGCACCTCGGCCGCCACCTCGCGCGGCGACAGGGCTCCGGTCGCCAGCCACAGCGACAGCCGCGATGAGACGTCACGGCCCATGAGGCCGTCGCGCGTGTCCTTGTAGCGGGCGAGGCTGTCGGTCTGCCAGATCCACTGGCGCAGGCGCTCGAGCCCCGCCGCACGGCGACCGTCCGGCACGAAAGAGGCGCGCGGGTCATGGTCCGCGGCCGCGCGCCACGCGGCCTGAAACACCGGCGCCGCCAGCACCGCGTCTGCCTCGGCACGGGCGCGCGCCCGCACATCGTCCGGCACCCGCCCCAGCACGGGAACGGGGAGCGGGTCGCGCACCGCACACGCGCGCTCGACCTGGCGACGGTAGGTGGAAAACACGTCAGGCAGCGCCTCGAGCGTGAAGGGCAAGTCGGCAAACGCGATGAGCGTGGTTTCGTCGTGCACCACCAGCGGCACGTCGCCAGCGGCGAGCGCATGTGCCACGACCGCATTCTCGGCTCGCTCATCGACGGCGAGACACGGCGCGGTGTGCACCTCGCGCACGCCAAGCGACTCGGCAAGCGCCGGCAGGCACTCGTGCGCCGGTCCCTGCAGTACAAACAGGGCTGACCCGGCAGCCTCCCACTCGGCACGCAGCCCGTCCAGGGCCTGCAGCAGGTGCCCCACGCGCCGTGGGCTGCTGCGCGTCACGCCGGGTGGAACCCCGAACGCCCGTGCACGGTCAGCGCGGCGCTGGCCTGTGCCTGCCGTAGCACTTGCGCGAGGGGGCCCCGCCTCGCTCGCCACGGCATGCAGGTCTGTGGGCAGGACCACGACGCCAGCGACGGCCCCGCCCGCCGAGGCGGCCGCGGCAGTCACGGCTGCGTTGTCACTCAGGCGGAAATCCGTACGGTGCCAGACGAGCGCACTGGGAGGCGAGAACATCATGCCCATGAGACGCGCATCCACGGCAGCCGGACGCGTCGAGGGTGGGACGAAGCGGCGCCGCACTCATATTCGTATACCCTCCTCCCAGTTACATGGCCACGCTGACCACCCGCCCGGCGACACCCGACGACGCCGCCGACATTGCCCGCATTTACAACGAGGGCATCGAAGACCGCGTCGGCACCTTCGAAACCCGTCCGCGCACGCCTGCCGATATTGCGGCCTGGTTCGACGGCCGCCATCCCATCGTGGTGGTCGAGGCCGACGGCGAGGTCGTCGGGTTCGCCTCGACCTCGATGTATCGCGCCCGCGACTGTTACGCCGGCATCGCCGAGTTCTCCGTGTACGTGGCCCGCAGCCACCGCGACCGCGGTGCCGGGCGCGCCGCCATGCAGGCCCTCATCGGCACCACGCGCGCACGCGGCTTCTGGAAGCTGGTGTCACGCGTGTTTCCCGAGAACACCGCCAGCCGTGCCCTGCTCGCGTCGGTAGGCTTCCGCGAAGTGGGCCGCTACGAACGCCATGCGCAGCTCGACGGCCACTGGCGCGACGTGATCATCGTCGAACGACTGATGCCAGAGCATCAGCCGTCCGCCCCTGAGGATCGCGACGAGCCGTTGGCCGAGCGTCCCTAACGCTCGGCCGCCGCCAGCTTGCGCCGCTCGTCGAGCAGGTAGCCCCTCAGCTGTGCCACCGCCACCTTGTCGAGTTCGGCGAAGCGCGGCATGCCGCGTTCGACCATCGATCCGTCGAGGATGCGCTCGAGTCCATTCAGCACCACCGGCGTCGAGCGGCGAAGATCGGGCAGCACCGTCGCGCCGCCGTGGCACCGCGCGCAGTAGGTGCGATAGATTTTTTCGCCGGCCGCAATGTCCTTGACGCTCGTCGGGTTCGGCAAGGCTGTCACGCGCCGCGGTGACCGCGGCAGCGGCGGCGTGGCATTGCCGCCGATGGCATACGTCAGCAGGCGTCCCACGCTGCGAAACTTCTTCGGGAACGCCCCGCCCCAGCCCGCCATCACGGACACATACTGCTGCCCGTCGATGGCGTAGGTGATCGGCGGTGCCACGATGCCTGTCCCGGCAAAGGCCGACCACAGCTTCTCGCCGGTGCTCGCGTTGTAGGCGATGAAATCTCCCGCGGCCGTTCCCTGGAACACGAGGTTCCCCGCCGTCGCCAGCGTGCCCCCGTTCCAGTAGTTGCCATACTCGGCCGTCCACCGCGGCTTCCGCGCTACCGGGTCCCACGCCAGCAGACGCCCCTTCGAGGGAATGTCATAGCCCTCAACGGCACGACCGGCCGGAGCCAGCGCCAGGTTGTATTCGCCCGGCCTGAACGAAAAGCCCCTGGGCTGCTCGTAGTAGCGCCCGTTGTCCTGCGCCGGAATGTAGACCAGGCCCGTCGTAGGGCTGTAGGACATCGCCTGCCAGTTGTGCCCGCCGAGGGGGCCGGGCCTGATGTAGGTGCCCTTGTCTTTGTAGGCCGCGCCGGGCACTTCCACGGGACGTCCCGTCTGCAGGTCAACGTGGGTGGCCCAGTTCACCTCGACATACGGGTCTGCCGCCAGCAGTTCGCCCGTGGCACGATCGAGCACATAGAAGAAGCCGTTCTTGGGCGCCTGCATGATCACCTTGCGCGTGCGGCCCTGCCAGGCCAGGTCGGCCAGCATCATGGGCTGCACTGAGGTGTAGTCCCACGTGTCCGCAGGCGTCGTCTGGTAGTGCCAGACCAGTTCACCGTTATCGGGATTGATGGCGAGGATCGAGCAGAGATACAGGTTGTCGCCGCCGCCCGGACTGCGCACGTGGCGATTCCACGGCGACCCGTTGCCGGTACCAACGTAGAGCAGGTTGAGCTCGGGGTCGTAGACGATGGAATCCCAGACGGTACCGCCCCCGCCGACCTTCCACCAGGTGTCGCCGGTCCAGGTGGGCAGCGCCTTCTCGAGGGCCTTGTTCTCCTGCGGCTTCGAGGGGTCACCGGGCACGGTGTAGAAGCGCCAGGCCAGCTGACCGGTCTCGGCATCGTAGGCCGACACGTAGCCGCGGGCCCCGTACTCGGCGCCGCCGTTACCGATGATGACCTTGCCGCGCGCAATGCGGGGCGCCCCCGTGATGGTGAGTGGCTGCGTCTGGTCGACGGTCACGGCCGACCAGGCCGGCTTGCCAGACTTCGCGTCGAGCGCGACGAGGCGGCCATCGAGGACGCCGACATAGACCTTGTCTTTGTAGAACGCCGCCCCGCGATTGACGACATCGCAGCACGCCAGGTTGTCGTACTTCCGGTGCACTTCGGGGTCGTACTTCCAGAGCTGCTGCCCCGTGCGGGCATCCACCGCATAGGTGACGCTCCACGAGCCGGTCGTGTACATCACCCCATCGACGACGAGGGGCGTGGCCTCAAGCCCGCGATCGGTGGCCGTATCCATCTGCCAGGCCAGGCCCAGCTGCGCCACATTGCGGTCGTTGATCTGGTCGAGCGGGCTGAACCGTTGCTCGTAGTAGTCGCGCCCATACGACAACCAGTCGCCGGTGCGTGCCTCGGGCGCCCGCAGCGCCGCGTCATCAATCACCGGTTTCTGCTGGGCCGTGCCCAGCGCGATCCACGATGCCACCAGAATCAGGCCAGCGACGAGCGTGCGAGTCATGGGCGCTCCTTCAGGGTGACCGGGAGTATAGACCCAGCCGTCGGGCCTGCCAACTGCCGGCATTGCGCCCCCTTTGCTCCGGCGATACCATCCGCCCATGCGTTTCCCGGTCGCGGCCGCCACGCTGCTGAGCACCCTCGGGCTGTCCATCGCGGAGCTGCACACGCAGGCGCCCGCACGCCCCCCGCAATCCGTGGCCGCGACTCGACCCTCAACCGCCACGGGCGAGTGGCCCACCTACGGCGGTGACCTTGCGAGCAGCAAGTATTCGCCGCTGACGCAGGTGCATGCCGGGAACTTTTCCTCGCTGCGCGTGGCATGGCGCGCAAAGACCCCCGATGCCGTGCTGAGCCTGACGCTGCCCGGCGGTGCCGAATGGACGGCCGACTCGTCGCTAATCTTCGACGAACTCAGCCGCCGCGATCCGACACGCTGGCGCGACAACCAGCCACCTCTCGTGCAGAACTACAAGGCCACGCCACTCATGGTGGGCGGTCTGCTCTTCGTCAATTCGCCCTCGTCCGTCGCCGCCGCATACGACGCACGCACCGGCACGCAGCGCTGGGTCTACAACCCCAAGAGTTACGAGGCTGGCACCACGACCATGAGCCTGCGGTGGGTGCAACGGGGCGTGGCGTACTGGCGCGACGGGCAGGACGAGCGCATCTTCTGGGGTACCGGCGATGGCTACCTCGTGGCCGTGCACGCGAAGACGGGACGGCCCGTCGAGGGCTTCGGCACCGGGGGCCGCGTCGACCTGATGACGGGGCTGCCCGGCGCGAGGCGCGGCACACGCGACTACCTGAATGCGCTCACGTATTCGGTGCAGTCTCCCCCGCTCGTCGTCGGTGACCTCGTCATCACGCCGGCGTCGATTTCCTCGCTCATCAAGGACAAGGAACAGATTCCCGGCTACATCCGCGCGTTCGATGTGCGCACGGGCGAGGTCCGATGGACCTTCCGGCCGATTCCCGGTCCGGGCGAGTTCGGGGCCGACACCTGGGTCGACGGATCGAACGCCTACGCGGGCAAAGTCACCGTGTGGACGATTATGAGCGCTGATGAAGACCTCGGGCTCGTCTACCTGCCCACCAACACGACGGCCCCGGACTTCTACGGCGGGCACAGACTCGGCGACAACCTCTTTGCCGAGAGCATCATTGCCGTCGATGTCAAGACAGGCCGGCGGGTGTGGCACTTCCAGACCGTCCACCACGGCCTCTGGGACTACGACAACCCGGCGGCACCCAACCTGATCGACCTCACAGTAGCAGGCCGGCGCGTGCGGGCGCTTGCACAGGTCACCAAGCAGGGCTTTGTGTACGCCTTCGACCGGGCCACCGGCGTGCCGCTCTGGCCCATCGTCGAGCGTCCGGTGCCGGCGTCCGACATTCCAGGAGAGAAGGCCGCGCCGACGCAGCCCTTCCCGACCCGTCCCGCGCCGTTCGAGTCGCAGGGCGTGACCCTCAACGACCTGGCCGACTTCACACCTGAAATCCGGACCCTGGCCGAGCAGGCCGTGCAGGGCTTCCGCCTCGGGCCACTGTTTACGCCCCCCTCGCGTGAAGGCACGCTCATGCGGCCAGGGACGACAGGCGGTGCCAACTGGTCAGGGGCAGCGGCCGACCCGGGCACTGGCCTGCTGTATGTTCCGTCGAGAAACGCCTTCGCGGTGAATCGAGTGGCCCCGGCAGACCCGGCCCTCAAGGGCAACCTGCTCTACATGCAGGTGCCGGGACGAAATCCGCAGATGCCCGAGGGCCTGCCGCTTTTCAAGCCACCGTACTCACGCATAACGGCCATCGACATGAACAGGGGCGAACATGCGTGGATGGTGCCGACCGGCGCCGGCGACCGCATCCGGAACCTGGCCCGCCTCAAGCCGCTGAACCTGCCGCCGCTCGGGGGAGACATCACCCTGGCCGGACCGCTCCTGACCGCCACGCTGCTCATCTACCCCCTCACGACAGGGGGCAGCGACGGGGGCCCGCGCCTGGTGGCCTATGACAAGGCCACAGGTGACGAGCGGGGGTCAGTCGACTTGCCGGGCCCTGCGGCAGGCACGCCCATGACCTACGCCATCGACGGACGTCAGTACATCGCGCAGACCGTGCAGGGACGCACGCCGCGCGAGCTGCCGGAACTGGTGGTGTTCACGCTGCCCTGAGCCGGGCGTGCCGGTCGCGGTCCCCCGGAGGCGCAGGCACCCGGGCGCACGACACATCGCTCACGCGCGTCGGGTCGTCTGCTGCCGCCGGTCGTCCAGGTAGGCACGGCCCTGCTCCATCAGCGCGGCAAATGCCGATTCGTCCTGCGCGAGCACCGCACGCCGCACCGACTCGACAGCCTTTGACAGGGCTTCCAGTGACTCGGCGCCATAGTCGTTGAGCGCCTGAATCTCGAAGTAGAGCTGCGGACTCTCCTGCGACACGCGCGAGGCCACATCGAGCTGTGCGTCGAAGGTGGTGCTCGACATCCGCGCCAGGCGCGGCGCCGCCTCGCCGCTGCCCGCCAGCGCCGTGAAGAACGCAATGTTGAGCGCGTGCGACAGGCCCAGCACGTATGCGATCAACCGATCATGGTCATCGAGCGTCATCGTCACCTGCTCGGCCATGGTCGGTGCAAAGAGGGCGCGAGCCACGTCGAGCGCTTCGGCATGTCCGAGGTCAACGAAGATGACGTGCCGTCCTGATAGCAGGTCAGTGTCCGGCCCGAACATGGGATGCACCGACGTCACGCGGCAGCCATGCGACTTGAGGGCCATCAGCCCCGAGCGCAGCGGCGACTTCAGCGAACCCACGTCGAAGACCACCCCGACCGGACGACGAAGCGCCAGTGTGCGGAGGATGGCGTCTGTCGCCCCGAGCGGCGTGGCCACTACGATGAGATCGTGCGTCAGCGGGTCATCGGCCCAGGCCCCGATGTCAGTGGCCCCTGGACGCGTGCCTGCCGGATCGCTGGTGTCGACGGCGAAACCCTGCGACAGGAGGAAATCGGTGAACCAGCCGCCCATCTTGCCCGCGCCGCCGATGACCAGGGCACGGCGTCCGGAACCGGTGCCGTGTGCGACCACCGAGGCCCGTTCCTGAGTGGTGAGTGAACTGCGGATGAGCAGCCGCATCAGCTCCTCGGCGACATGCGGCGCCACCCCGTGGGCTTCGGCAGCGCGGCGGGCGCTGAGGATGACGTCGCGTTCCCGCGCGTAGTCGCGCGTGGGCTGTCCGGTGCTCTGCTTCACCCTCGCAATCTCCCGGCTGGCCTGCTGGCGCTCCGAGATCAGCGTCATCAGCTGCTGGTCGATGGTGTCGAGCTGGCGTCGGAGGTCGTCGAGGGTCTTCATGGCGGGAGGGTCATTCGTCGGGCCGGCGGCACTACGCCGCCCCGGGGCGATTATACGCATCGCCGTCGATGGTGGCGTGCTCGGCTAAGATTGAAGCCACCTGCCCGGGCCCATGCCGACACTTCTTTCCTGGGGACGCTATCCGCACGCCCCGCAAACTCCCACGCCCTGTCACTGGCCCGATGACCTGGCGCCCGGGCTCGCGGCCGCACGAGCGAGGGGTGCGACCACTCTCGCGTACGGCGCGGGGCTTTCGTATGGGGACAGCGGGCTGGCGGCCAGCGACCGTGTGCTTCACACCGCCGGCCTCGACCGTTTCCTCGCCGCCGACTGGACGACCGGGCGCCTGACCGCGCAGGCCGGAGTGACCTTCGAGCAGATCTTGTCGGTGGCGATTCCCCACGGCTGGTACCTGCCCGTCAGTCCCGGCACCAAGTATGTGACGCTCGGCGGAGCCATTGCCAATGACGTCCACGGCAAGAATCACCATCGGCAGGGCACGCTGGGCCGCCATGTCCTGCGACTCGGGCTCCGGCGGTCCGATCGCGCCCCGTTCGTGTGCTCACCGACGGAAGAGACCGGCCTGTTTCAGGCGACCGTCGGGGGGCTCGGCCTGACCGGCCTGATCGAGTGGGCCGAGCTGCAGCTGGCCCCCATCCGGTCGAGCCGCATTCGGAGCGTGACGCAGCGCTTCGACACGCTCGACGAGTTCTTCGCGCTGTCAGCCGCGCTCGACCTGCAGCACGAGTTCTGCGTGTCCTGGATCGACTGTGGCGCCACGGGCCGGTCGCTTGGCCGTGGCGTCTACATGGGGGGCGACTTCGCAGAGCACGGACCGCTCGAGGTCGCCACCCCGCTCCGACTGACACTGCCCGCAACGCCGCCTCTCTCGCTCGTCAATCGCGCCACGGTCCGCGCGTTCAATGCCCTGTACTGGCGCCGGGCGTCACGCACGCCCGCCGTGCGCACGGGCAGCTACGAGCCGTTTTTCTATCCGCTGGACGCCGTGCTGCAGTGGAACCGCATCTACGGGCCGTCGGGCTTCCAGCAATACCAGTGCGTCATTCCGGAAGCGCAGGCGCGTGACGGCATTGGCGCCCTGCTGCACGAGATCGCGGCGTCCGGCCTCGGCTCGCCGCTCGCCGTGCTCAAGCGCTGTGGCGACCTGGATTCGCCGGGCCTGCTCTCGTTCCCGATGGCCGGCACCACGCTGGCCCTCGATTTCCCCCACTCGCCCCGCCTCACGCACGAGCTGTTTCCCCGACTCGACGCCGTCGTGCGCGACGCTGGTGGCCGCCTCTACCCCGCCAAGGATGCCCACATGAGTGCCCGCGATTTCCAGGCCAGCTATCCTGCATGGACGACCGTCGAGGCGCTGCGCGACCCGCAGCTGCTGTCGCGGTTCTGGCAACGGGTGACGCAGTGACGCGCGTCCTCATCATCGGCGCCACCTCGGCCATCGCGGCGGCTTGCGCCCGCCGCTGGGCCACCGACGGCGCCCAGTTCATGCTGGTGGGCCGCGATGCCGGCAAGATCGACGCCGTGGCCCGCGACCTCTCCGTGCGCGGGGCATCGGCCACCGCGACGTTCGTCCTCGACGCCCTCGACACGGACCGCCACGGCGACATGCTGGCCGCGGCCGTCGCGGCCCTCGGCACCATCGATGTGGCGCTGATCGCCCACGGCACCCTGCCCAACCAGCAGGCCTGCCAGAATGATGTGCCGCAGACGCTGCGCGAGTTCGCCTCGAACGCCACCTCGGTGATTGCCCTGGTCACGCTCCTCGCCTCGCACCTCGAGCGGCAGCGCCATGGCGCCCTGGCGGTCATCACCTCAGTCGCCGGTGATCGCGGCCGTCCCTCGAACTATGTCTACGGCAGCGCCAAGGCTGCCGTGTCGACGTTCTGCGAAGGCCTGCGCCCGCGCCTCTTCAAGGCGGGCGTGTCACTCACCGACATCCGCCCAGGCTTCGTCAACACGCCGATGACGGCCGGCCTGCCGCTGCCGGCGCTGCTGGTCGCACAGCCAGACGCCGTCGCCGCCCGCATCGTCACCGGCATCGCGCGGCGGCGGGACGTGCTCTACGTGCCGGCCTTCTGGGCCCTGATTCTGCTGGTGGTGCGACTGCTGCCGCGCACGATCTTCAAGCGGCTGTCGCTCTGACCAGCCGCCGGTCAGTCGGACGCTGATGTGCCGCCCGGCACTTCAGCATCCACTTCCATCTCGACCAGATACTCGTCGCCGATGAGCGGCGCCCCCACCATGGTGTTGGCCGGCAGGATGTGGCCAAAGCGTTCACCATGGGCGCGGGCAATCGGCTCCCACTGCCCCACGTCCTTCACGAACACGCGCGTGCGAACAACGTCCTCGAGCCGGGCCCCCAGTGACTGCAGGGCGCCTTCCACCTTATCGATGACACAGTGCATCTGCGCCGCCGGATCGTCGCCGCCAATCGCCCGCGACCCGAGCGTGGCAGTCGTGCCCGAGATGGCGATGCGGCGGCCGAGGCGCGTGGCGCGCGAGTAGCCCGCGATGGGTTCCCACTCGGTACCGCTGAGGCACAGCGTCCGGTGCGGCGACACCGCACGCGTGTCATAGGGCGGAGGCAGCTGCGCGAGGTGATGGCTCAGATCCCCCGAGGCCGTCAGGAATGGCGGCTTCCGATATTCGTCGCCGCAGTCGCCGGGTATTGCGGCGAGCGTGGCCTGCGCGGCGGCGATGGCGGCATGGTCCTCTGCGGACAGCGCAACACCGAAGAGACGCACCGTGTCGTCAATGTGCGCGCGCTCCGAGAGGCGCGCGCCAATGATGACCCCGGCCACGCCGGGCTGCTCGAGGATGTAACGGCTGGCCACGGTGGCGATCGATACACCATGCCGATCGGCCACCGCACGAGCGACGTGCAGCAGGCGCTGCAGGGCCTCCCATCCGCCGGCCGTCCGCAGGAAGCGTCCATACTTCATCTGCGACCATGTGCCCGTCCGTTCCCAGTCGGGCTCGGGCTGCCCCAGCCATCGGTCGCTCAGCCAGCCACCGCCCAGGGTGCCGTAGGCCAGCAGCTTGACGTCGTGGCTGGCACAGAAGGGGCCCAGGCCCTTCGAGGCCCGCTGGTCGAAGAGGGAATACGACACCTGATTCGACACCACCTCGATGCCGCTGGCCACGACCATACGCAGGTGCGCCGTGTCGACGTTGGTCAGGCCCAGATGCCTGATGAGACCTTCCCGCTTGAGGTCCTGCAGCAGGAACAGGGTCTCGATCCAGCTTGGGTCGGCATAGTTCCACGCGTGGTATTGCAGCAGGTCGATGGTGTCGCCCTGCATCCTGGTGAGTGCACGCTGCACTGCCGCCCGCACCTCGGTCGCCGTCACGCGTCCCGGGCTCGGCACCCACTTGGTGAACAGCTCCACGGGGCGTGCGCCGGGTCGCCGGCGATAGCGCCCCGCCACAATCTCTGATGAGCCGTAATGGTCGGCCATGTCGAACGTCGTGAGGCCGGCCTCTGCATACGGGTGCATCGCCGCGGCCGCGGCATCCAGATCGATCTGCCGTCCATCGCGCTCCTGATCGGCCATCTGCCACAGGCCGGTCAGCACTCGCGACATGGTGAGTCCGTCACCCAGCTGCACACGTTCAATCATCGTCGGTGGCCTATTCGGGGGGGAGCGCACGGAAGTGCGCGTCGAGGTCGACGCCCGAGGCGCGCAGGGCACGCACCTCGCGCCAGTAGATGACCGATCCGAGGGCCATGACCACGAGCCACACCGGGGTCGATCGGAAATACCACGCGGCCACCGGGGCCGTCAGATCCTTCAGGGTGTGCACGGCGAGGAAGCCAAGCAGCACCACCATGCCTGCCCCCGCCATCAGGCGCTGCGCCGTGCGCGACGGCAGGACGCTGACCTCCCGGGCCAGTGCGGGGTTCCGCGACGGCAGCCGCCACACGGACGCCGCCATCACGAGGAAATTCACGAGCATCGAGGTGACCAGGATGTCGACCCCGAGGAAGAAGTCGCCGGCCAGGTGACTGCCAAGCACGCCGAGCGACGCCATCACGCCGCTGGCCACAATGGCGACGTGCGGGGTGCGGAAGCGCGGGTGCACGGCGGCCACCTGCTTCGGAAAAATGCCATCTTCGGCCCACGCAAACATGAGCCGCGAGACAGCCAGCAGCATCGCTGGCAGATCCTTGGCCAGGGCCACGGCGGCGGCCGAGACAATCACGACGGTCCAGAACGGCGGTAGCAGATAGCCCAGCAGGCCGGGCGCCGTCAGGTCACGCTGCTGGGCCTGCTCGGCCACATACCACCACGGCACGGCGTGATAGACGGCGGCCGTGAACAGCATGTAGAAGACGCCGACCGACCCCACAGCCAGCCCGATGGCCAGCGGCAGGTTGCGTGCGGGATTCTTCGCTTCACCCCCAGCCTGCGCAATCGAATCGAACCCGATGAACGAGGCAAACAGCAGCGCCGCCGCCGACAGGAACGTCGACGAAGACCCGGCCGGGGCAGGAGCAGGCGGCATCGTCAGCCCGTCGCGCGCCAGCAGGGCGGCCGCAAAGTCGTCGTGCGAGAACCAGAAGCCCGCCACGATGACCACACCTCCCAGCACGAAGGTCAGGAACATCAGCGGCACGATGAGCCGCTCGTACAGAGCGACCCCGCGCAGGTTGATCGCGACAGCCGACCACAGCACACCGAGCGACAGCGACAGACGCACGCTGCCCTGTTCGAGCAGCGCCGCGGTGCCGGCCCACTCGAGCGCCACCGCGATGTCGCGCAGAAACGGCACCAGCACGTACGACACCACCCCAATCGCCACGCACAGCGAAAACCACTGCGAGAACGACGCGACGAATCCCAGATAGGCATTGAGCCCGCGGCTGGCATAGACGTAGCTGCCGCCCGCCCTCGGCATCGCCGAGGCCAGGACCGCATAGGCCAACCCGGCCAGCACCGCAGGCAGGGCCGCAAACATGTAGGCCCCCAGCACATCGGCCCCGATGCCGGGCACGTTGCGCTGAATCATGAAGGGAATGACGTTGATGCCGGCCCCCACCATCGAGCACACCCCGGTGGCGGTCAGCCCGAGCAGGCCCATCTCGCGGGCCAGGCGCGGTCGCGCGGCCGTGTTCGTGTCGGCCATGGCTACTTCATCCCGTCGAGGCGACGGACATCGGAATCGTCACCGAGCCATTCCCAGCGCAGCAGCGAGAGAGGCACGTTGCCGTTCTTCCAGAGATAGTCATGGAAGGCCTTCAGCGAAAACGCACTGCCGCGCGCGCGGCGGGCATCGGCCAGCAGCCGCACGATCTGGATCTTGCCAATCTGGTAGGTGATGGCCTGTCCCGGGCCGGCGGCAAACGAGGCCGCTTCCTCGAGGGCCGTCTCCCGATCCATCGGTACGGTCTTCGCCAGATAGTCGGCGGCCTGCGCGATGCTGAACTCGCCCGTGGCGAGCCGCACGTCCACTTCCACGCGCAGCGCCCGCAGTCGCATGAAGTTGTAGATGATCTCACGCGAACGGGGACTATCGTCCCAGAGTCCGGCCTGCAGCATCATCTCCTCGGCGTAGAAGCCGATGCCTTCATTGGCGCCAGAGTCGTAGTAGCGGCGCCGGAGCGGGTTCTCGTGCGCCCACGACAGCACCAGCTGGAAGTAGTGCCCGGGCACGCCCTCATGCACGATGATGGGACGCGGATCGCGCGCCGTCGAGAGGTAGAAGTACGGCAGCGTCGGCGACGGCACGCGGATGTAGCTGATGCCATCCTCCGTCAGTCGCGATGGCCCGGTCAGGTCGTCGGTGACGCCCAGGAAGCCGATCGGAGCCAGGTACGCCGGCAGCGGCAGGTTCCGGTAGTGCTTCACCCACGACGGCACCGACAGCAGCTGCTCGCGCTCGAGAAACGCCCGAATCGCCTGCTCGTCGGCAAACGATTTGGCGATCTGCGCCTGCTGATCGGGGAAGATCGGCATCGGCGGCAGGGCCCGGTTGCGCCCCTGTTCCAGTGCCTCGAAGGCCACGGCGCGCTCCCATTCGATGCGCCCCATCATCAGCAGTTCGTCCGGCGTGTGCGGCACCAGCGCCACCTCGCGCAGGAACCACACGTAATCCTCGCGCCCGATGGCCGTCTCGGTCCGCAGCGCGGCCTCGCGCGTCGTCAGCCACTGCCGATACTCGCCGAGTGCACGCCCGGCGCCTGCGGCTGCCGGCCCCAGTGATGCGCGCACCTCAGCGGGCAGTTCCGGTGCCAGTTCGCGGGCCACCGTGGCCAGCCGCGTCTCAATATCGCCCAGCGTGTCGATGGCCAGGCGCGCAAAGGGCCGCCGCATGTCGGTCAGGTGCGTCCGTGCATGCGTCAGCACCAGCGGCGCATGCTGCAGCCGCTGCACGATGGCCTCGGCACGCGTCCGCTCGAACGGGCCCGGGGGCAGCAGCAGATCGAACACCGGGCCGAGTGACTGCTGGATGTAGAACGCCGGATCGCGGCGCCAGGCGGCCGCCTTCTCCAGTTCCCATCGCACACGTGC
>Ga0315902_10006147_pt1 | contig 16728 bp, 16 predicted proteins | sample LakEriMetagenome_9_FD_203523 | JGI IMG/M metagenome (GOLD analysis project Ga0315902, IMG submission 203523) | Freshwater fungal communities from buoy surface, Lake Erie, Ohio, United States - Buoy 12 MA117 | ecosystem: Environmental > Aquatic > Freshwater > Lake > Lake biofilm | place: USA...
CATCGGACGTGGGGAACCGGCGTCGGTATGAAGTGGTTCGCCTGTCTGAAGAATCCAGATGTTCATGAATTTACGCTCTCAGATACACCTGCGACATCACCATGTCTTATGAAAATGGCTCGCTTCGCGCTGTGTTCATGAAACGACTGGCTAGTTTTATGTTCGCTTCGAGCTATTTCGAGCAACCGAAACCCATGGGCGCGGAATATTTCCACATAGTCTTTCGTCGACCATGCCTGAGGCCCGTCGTGGTTCACAGGAAAAAAATCATCGACGATCACATATCGGAACGCCCATGAAACAGCCGTGAGATGTTTGTGAACCTGTGCTTCTGTGAGGATATAGAGTACTCTATCGTAAATCGCGAGATCGATGGCGACCAACTTGTGGTGTTCGAGAAAAACTTCAATTGTAGAATACGCCACGGTTTGATAAAAATCCGACTTGGAACGAACGCTGTTCTTCGCATGTGACAAGGCGGAGACTGAAATATCAACTCCGAGAAAACAGAACCGCCTATCTGGGATCTCTCTTTCGATCCGGAGGAGGTTCGTGCCGGACGCACAACCAAACTCAAAAACGGAACGGATGTCGAATCTTCGACAAAGCTCGGGATAGATCTGACGGCGCGGACTTTCCCAATCCTGCGCATAGCCGCGCCAGACCGCATCGCCCGTCAGGAGATGTCTGTATCGCCAGAAGTAGACGGATTCTCCAAGCCAGCGCTTGAGGGCCGCGGGGATGAAGCGCCGTATCAACGCAACGGATCCAATGGTGGAATGGCGTTCACTCGCGATATGACCGTGGTGAAATCCATGCCGATTGCGTCGAGGTACCAGCGGATGTTTGGGTAGCGCGGCCGATTTTCATCCTCAACCTTCGCCATCGCCTCATCTCGTGTTAGTTGCCCTTCACGGATTTGATTACTGCGAAACGTGTCATGTTCTGTAAAGCCGGCAATGCTGTAGTAGAGGTAGTTGTAGAACGCGGCGGTACCATCGCCGATTCGCCACGTGGTGTTTGTGTCCGGCGCAGTCTCCCAATCGTACTCAGCCAGAACACGGTCGCAGGTAACTTCGTCCCAACGCCAGTAATCGAAAATGTGAAAGTAGTCGCTCTTTTCAGTAAAACTGCGATAGTACTCACCTGAGAGGGTATCCCAGAGTGACCGATTGAAATAGCCTGGACTCTGTAACATCGCTCTGAAGCGAAGCGCCTGGTAGTTCAGCTGTTTTCGCATTCCGTGCATGTAGACTCGTTTTTCCTCGAAATCTGGAGGAACACCGAGAAATCCAGCCTTGAAATGTGTAACTTCCAGTGGATTGACACCCCACAGGTTGAGTTGAATTCCTGTTTGCTGCTTGACGGTTTCAACATGCCTAAAAAAATGCTTATCGCCTGATGTCAAGATACTGATCATGCCCAGATTTGGAGCACGGAGCCATGCGGCGAGATTGGTGGCAATATAGTCTCTCTTTTTTCCGATATCGTCGGCGATAATGATATTTTCCACCCCAAGGGCCGCGCACATGCGGCTAATGTTCCTTCGGCCCAGATCGGTTACCATTCCCCAATCGTACGTGTAGGCAACGGGGCGCATGCCCAGATCTCTTGCAATCAGGTGAAGCGCCCAACAGCTGTCGCGGCCACCGGAGAAAGGTACGATGCAGTCGGGCTCTCCTTTTCGGCGGTACGGTTCGACCAGCGCCATAAGCTCGTCAACAGGACGAGGATTATTTCTCGGCTGGTAGTTTTTGCAGTAGTTACACACTCCACTCTCGTCAAAAACGATGTACGGCATCGTTTCGGTAAGAATGCAGCGCGTACAACGACGTAGCCCATGCGTACGATATTTTAGCAACGCCTCTTCTGGCCCATCCAATCGGAGTCCAGGTACCAAGTTTTTGCGGCTTCTGCGTAGATCGGAAACCTGCATTTTCTCCGAAGCAGGTATGGACACCATTAAACCGCCGCCAACAACCTGCTCGATATTGATACAGCCGAGTTGTACAAGCGTGAAACGCTCGGATGCAAAAAGGAAGTCCGTGCCGATGTTTCCGGTAAAGAGGCTGCCATTATTTGATAAGAGGAGGATCTGGCCGTGTTTGGGCATGACGACTGCGGCTGAGATCGTCCCTCTGCATCTCTCGAAAATTCGCTCCGAAAGAGTTGCTATTTCTTCACCGTCCTCGATATGCTGCAGAACAATCCCGTTGATTGCTTCGGTATCAATCGAAAATTGCCTTGAGACGCGAAGCTGAGCCCAAACATCCTCCTCATTGACGATGATGCCGTTATGCAATACGGCAATTTCATCTCGGATAACCGGTTGATTCTCCTCATGCGAGTTCGTGATCAGGCGACTGTGCCCCACAACGAATGACGTTGCAGGAAGTGTTGTCTCACGCAACAGGCGCTTGACGTCGTAATCCGCTCGGACTGCTTGATAGCGATCACCGGCAAACCAGAGCAGACCGCTCGAGTCCCGACCCCGCTGCCGAGATCGGTTTGCAAGGTTCAAAAGGTGCCGAGGATCAATTGCCTGTGAGGAAATGATTCCAAAAATGCCGCACATAGACTCGATTCAGCTGTATGGAAGTTGAATTAAGATCGCGGAGACGACATGAGACGCTCATAGGCAGTCCGCAGCCTGTCAGCTTGAGCCGGCCATGCAACCTCCGAAAGATCTACGTCAAGGCGATCTTGAGGGTTGTCGACATGCCGTCTGACGCCTTCGCGAATGCCTTCGACCGTAAGTGGACATGTCGAACCTGCAGCATATCGATTCAAGTAGCCAGCGATCTCCGGAAAATCGCTACCTAACACCGGCAGTCCTGCCATCGTATACTCGAAAAGCTTGTTTGGCAGACACAAGTAGTCGCTAAGTGAAACGCGCTCGATCAGACATAGCCCTACGTCAGCTTGCCGGACGTGTGAGACAACTTGGGCATGCGGAACAGAGGGATGATAATGAATATTTGGAAACTTTTTCGCGAACCGGCGAACCTCATCTTCCATCTCGCCAAAACCCAGGAACACGACATGTGCAGTCATTGTTGGATCAGCGAAGGCATCAAGGATGAGATGAATGCCTCGGCCTCGTCCAATGATACCAACATAAATGAACACAGGCGCCTGTACCGGAATTCCAAATTGATTATGGAAATAGTTTTCGTGAACCGGGACGAGTGATGTCGGAGATTCGATGATCGGTGAATTCAAAACGAGCACGGCCGGCTTTGCTCCGAGGTGCTCTTTGTACCATTGGATAATGGAGTTGCTGACGGTTACCAACAGATTGACCTGCGACCAACAGAACTGTTCGATCTTGAGCGTAAACCATGACAACAACACGGATTGCCCATTTCGGTCTGATTCTAGCTCATGAGCATCATATACCAATAATGTCCCCCAGAGCTTGCTGAAGAGCCAGCCAATAGGAAGCACCATTGTATCGTGGCAATGAACGACCGTTGGACGGTAACGGCGCCCTTGAGCCAACATTTTCCATATCAACTCGACAAGATTCGCGGCGTATCTCATTGGCCGCGGTAGGAAAGTTAGCCTTTTGCTCAAGAGTGTCAGCGTAACGATCTCTATTTCTGGATTTGAAGCAGATTGACTTCCCTCATCACGCCCCCGAACACCAACACCGACCACCTGTACGTCAGGCAGGTCGGCAAGGGCTGCCAACTCTTTAAGGATCCGCGAATCACGTGGAATCTCTGTGTGAGAAAGGTGTAGAAGGAGTGGGCGCATCTAGCTGATCAGTCGAGAATGAGATTGAAAATAACTTCATAGCACGCTTATTTTACACGATGCGGGTGCGAATGGCGATCAGTACGATTAGCACTGCTACTAAGTTCGAGTCAGCGATAAAGGTGCCGAGGCCAGTTCCACTCAACTGCGCGTAATGTAACATCGACCAAACGAAGAGAACGAGACTCGTCGGGTCTAACCGGAACTGAAAGAGAATACGATTAAAGAGATAAAGGGCGAAACCAATGACAGGAGTGACAATGATTACGGCGAGATATCCGGCATTCGCGTATAATTCGCCCCAAAACACCGTTGGCATCGAACCGACGATGCCCAACTTGGTCAACTCCGGCGAGACAAACTCTTTAACTGAGCGGGTAAGCGGGTATGGTTCGAATGGAAGGATTCCGCCTGGGTTTGGCAGAGAACGGCCCAAAAGCCAACCTTCTTCATTTGGGAAGAACCGGAGATAATGATAGCTGGCCTCAACTTGCCCAGTGAAAATCCGGCTAAAAACAGATCCCACGGCGTCCCGTATGTCGGACGCTCCCATAAATATCATGTATGTTGCTGAGAGTATAGCCATCATTGCTATGGAGTATGCCATTAGCTGACCACCCCAAAGCCGCCCATCTCGCTCTAGCCAAACCTTGACCAACATCACCGCGATGATAAAGTTTGCGATTGGGCCCTTCTCGACTGCCATTAACAAAGAGAAAATTAGTGCAGATCCGAAAACGGCGAGTGGAATTAACGCACTTGGTCGCCTTGAAGACTTATATTGTACATACTGGACCAGCACAACAATCATCAGGATATCTCGCATGAAAAGCTGATACCAGTGATAGCTACCGGAGAAATCATTGCCCATTAGAGAGCGGGCGACAGACTGGTCGACGCCCTCGTTGAGACCAATCGCTGCGAGGATTGCGATATTTGAAAATCCGACAATCGTCAGATATCGCAATAGCACTAATACGCAAACCACACCCATTACACAAACACCAACTTGTTGATGGCGCTTTAGCGGTCGCATGCACGTACCACGAAAGGTACTAAGGGGACCCACGCACTCCCGCCCAAGCAGAAACCCAAAGCTTAGCAGTGTAATTGCTGCAGAGGTGGCCCCCCATACTCTGAGCATTACCGCGGAGTCCTGTACCACGTCTACACGATGTGAATCAAGCTTAAAGAAGAGAAATGGGATCCCTATGTATTGAAGTAAAACAATGAAGCCAATGACGATTGACGGGATAGTCGGTCGCCCAAAGTGAATACCAGCGGCCTCTAGCATCGAATACCAGAGAAGCGGCAAAGCCATCCACACCACAACGAATCCGATACCAATAAGGCCTGCTTCAAATTGCATACTTCTCAGTATCCCCGCGCTTTAGTTGGTCTTGTTAAGTGAATTGAAAACCGACCCTGAACTCGCAAACGATTGGCGTGCGAATTTACCGCGCAAGTGATGCCGTGTCATAGTCTCCGTAAGACTCCGGCCGTGCTAGGAAGAGTTTCACTTAGATGTAGACCAACCTTCACACTAATTTCAAAAGCGAACCTGCTTATGGCTCCAAATATCTATTCAACGGAAGATTTGAACCTTGCATTCTAAACCTGAGTCATCTTTTGCGGATCGGTTTTTCGGCACTCGATTACGAGCAGCAGAAAGTACGCTGAGTACAGGAATACGTCTTTACTAACCAAGACGAATAGAAATGCTTCCACGTCCCGAAACGTCGCCCCCCATGTGCAGGCGACGAATGTAAGGAAAAGGGATGCTGCCTGCCATTTAGCTGGAGTCCGAACATTACCTAGCGCAACCCACGACATACTCAACGAAGAAACAACAAATTGAACTGCAAGCCCCGGCATTGCAATTCGAAGAAAGCGGCCTGCATCTCGCCACCTTTCTCCAAAAACTATCGCGAAAACACTCGGTGCAAAAACCACTGCAATAATTGTTGGTACCAGGACAATGGCAAGCAATCTCGTAGCCCAACGAATCAGAGACACTGACGGGTCTCTCCCGTCATTTATATCTGACGAGATCGCCTTCATTTGCACTCTGGATATCGCGTCGTAAAAAAGCGAGAACGGCGCCCCCCCAATCCGAGCCATTAGCGAATACTGACCGACAATTTCTACGGGGTAATGTGCGGAAAGAAACAACAAGGGCATTGCTGACATCACGCCGTTTGCCACACTCATTGGCGCGCTTACCAAGGGATAATCCTTGTACTGCTTAGCCACTTTTAGGAGCTGCTTATAATTAATTACTTGATCAAGCAGAACAACTCTTAATCTTTTAAATGGAGCTATTGTCCACGTCAAGTGAAAGACCGTGACTACGGTCGAAAGCAAGAATGCGGAGACTAATGCACCACCCTGTCTCGAAGCAGATGCGAGCAATAGCGCTAGTCCGGTAAAACCTATTGATTGCACTACCGATGAGGCGCTGAGCACTCTGTATGAATCTTGGCTATTACAAATTGCCCGCAACGAGTTGATTGCTCCCGACCCCAACAGAGCAACCGGAACGAACCATATCCACCCCCCCAAAGACTGGGCGCCGACAGCTGCGACAAACCATTCCAAATTGAACTGGAGAACTAGCACATAGACTACGCTGACTATTAGCGCTGCGAGGAGCGACAGTGCAATTAAAGCATGACGAATTTCTCTTTGGGACTCGACAATGGATGCCAATTCAAAGCGGCCGCCAACACCAGGAGAAATTGCTGAAACTTGCGAGGTAAATACCGCAAATAACGCATACGCTGTGGGCGCATAAATCCTTGTAAGAATTGGCGAAAAGAGCAATGAAGCGGCTTGCGCGATTGCAGAGCCTGAAGCAATAGTTGCGATGTTCGAAAAGCTTGAACCAGCCTTTAGCCGCAGCTTTAATTGCACGCTTTATCGTTTTTGGTTTGTGTTAAATAAAACATCAAAGGTTCCGGCTGTTGTTTTATGTAAAAATTGACGACCCTCAATCTTTTGGCTCGTTAAGAGTTCGATTTCACATTAGATTTTCGAAAACGGCACGGCGTAGCGCTTTAACAACCTCACGTTGAAGATCCTCACTTAGGTCAGGTCCCATCGGAAGACTCATAACCCGGGACGCAACGTGCTGCGAGAGTGGAGTGCACTCGACGCAGCATAAGTGCCTATACGCCGGCTGTGCATTTAATGGCACCGGATAGTGGACGGCCGTAGGTATACCGCTACTGCTAAGCAATGATTGAACCTGGTCACGGTCCTCGACGAATACCGTGTATTGGGCAAAAACACTGGAACGATCAGGCCGCTGCTGAACTCGCGATATTCCGGCGTCATCCAACAACCTGTTATAGTTCGCTCCAGCTTTTAAGCGCATTTCTATTTCGCGTTCAAATCGTTCAAGCTTTGCTAGTACAATAGCGCACTGCATCGTATCCATTCGCCCACCAACTCCGATGCGGGAATGAACATAGCGCTTTGACTGCCCATGAACGCGAATTTCCCTAAAAGCCTGCGCAAGATCTGTATCATTGGTGAAAATCGCACCACCATCCCCGTAACAGCCGAGCGGCTTGCTTGGAAAAAAGCTGGTGCATCCGATTGTGCTGAGATTGCAGCTTTTGCGTCCTTTGTAGACTGCGCCAAAACTCTGGGCTGCATCCTCGATTACCGGTATCCCTCCATGTCGCGCGGCGATCGCATTGATGTCGTCCATGTCGGCTGGTTGACCATACAAGCTGACGGGGATGATTGCTTTGGTGCGCGGTGTGATCTTCGCCTCGATCCCCCGAACGTCCATATTGCAGGTATCTGGCTCGATATCCACGTAAACGGGTTTGGCGCCGAGCAGGACGATCACTTCGGCTGTCGCGACGAAGGTAAACGGCGTGGTAATGACTTCGTCGCCTGGCCCGACACCAAGCGCCATTAGCGCAATGAGAAGCGCCTCGGTTCCACTCGATACGGTAATGCAGTGCTCAGAACCTGTGTACGTAGCTAGCTTCTCTTCAAGCTCGTGTACTTCGGGCCCCATAATGTACTGCCCGTGTTCGAGCACCGTATCAATTCGATTATGGATCTGCGCTCGGAGCGCGTGATACTGCGACTTCAGATCAATGAAGGGGATGCTCATAAGGCGCTCTTTTCCAGGTGGGTTCCACTCAGGGTGTAGATAGCTCCGGTGTGCGGACACTTATAGGTCCCGCTCCCTTCCAGCGGAAGGGTTGTCTTTTCCCCATACTCGCTCATCCAACCGACTTGCTTGGCGGGTACGCCGACCATGAGTGCGTAAGGTTTCACATCACGGTTGACGACTGCGCCAGCTCCAACAAATGCGAAGTCACCAATGGTCACACCGCAAACGATGGTACAATTCGCTCCCAGTGTCGCTCCACGTTTCACCAGAGTGTCACGATATTCGTTCTTTCGCTCAATCAGTGAACGTGGATTGTATACGTTCGTGAATACCATGCTGGGACCACAGAACACACCCTGTTCCAAGGTGACGTTATCGTAGATCGATACGTTGTTCTGAATTTTGCAGTGATCACCAATCGCTACCCTGTTCCCTACAAATACATTTTGACCCAATGATACCCCTCTGCCGATTTTTGCGCCGCCGCAAACATGCACCCAGTGCCAAATACGTGAGCCTTCACCGATCTCTGCCCCATCATCAACGATTGCTGTGGCATGAACTGAAAATCCGGTCATGACTTTACCATTTGGGTGATTTTCGAGGCGAGCGCGAGGGAGGTGGTCCACTTACCGCCGAAAACGGTTAGAAGTCGGCCTTCGCGATGTATCGCATATTCGCGGGTCGCCCTGTTCGGATCGATTGATGACCGCAACAATGGTCGAAGTCCCGCAAAAGTACCAGCCAGCTCGCGGTCACGTTTCGGAAAATAGTGCTGAAACGCGCTCAAAAGGTATTCCTGCTCGGTGAGGTGACACTCGGTTGGGGAATCGAGCTGTTGGCGAACTTCCGTAGTGCCCACAAGAGTTTTTTGCTTCCACGGAAGCACAAAAAAAATCCGCCGCTCCATGGGAACCTCTAATAGGTACGCACATGGAGAAGGATGATCGAGTATCAAGTGGCTGCCCCGTACGAGATCCAACTCATAAGGCGCATCTAAATCGCTGTCCTGTAGCAGTTTCTTGGCCCACGGTCCCGCAATATTCAGCAATAATTCATGGTGAAGTTCGGTTTCGCCGAGCCTGACTGATCCGTCCGTTCCCACTCGAGTGACCGGGGAGTGTTCAAGAATGCGAACTCCTCGCTCCCTTGCCTGGTCAGCAACCCACAGACCGAGGCGATAATCATCCATCTGACCGTCCGAAAATTCGTATCCGCCGATCAAGTCTCTTGAAGACAATGATGGATCACGAACCGTCAGCTGCTGCGCACTTAGCCAGACAGCAGGAGGGAGGATGGATTGCCCGGCAATGCGATCATAGAAGAACAGTCCTGCAGCAACCATCCATCTCGGGCGCCGTGAGCTTTTGTATATAGGCAAAACCAGCCGTAAAGGCCACGCGAGGTCCGGCACGCGCCGAATCCAGGCGTCCCTCTCCTGAAGCGCCTCGCGGACCAAGCGAAATTCTCGATTTTCGAGATAACGAAGTCCGCCGTGCAAAAGCTTGGAGGATGCTTGGCTCGTCTCGCGCATGATATCGCCACGCTCATACACCGTGACGCTGTGACCACATTCGGCCAACTGCCAGGCGCATGACAGGCCGTTTATTCCCCCTCCGACGATCCCGATGTCCACGCGACGAATCCAGGAGTTAGTACTCGAGCGGAAGCGATACAGTCTTTCCGTCGCGTGCAGACAAATACGCCGCGATTAACAGCTCAAGAGATTTCAGCCCTTCCCGCCCGTCAGTCTCCGGTTCTGCATCGCCGCGTAGCACGTCGATGACGTTTCTATAGTACAAGGGATGACCAAACCCATAAACAGAGGTTGTCTCGTAGTTCGCCTTGTGAATTTCGGCATCGTACTCTTTCGATTCCTCGAAATCCCACAGCTGAATGTCGTTCACGGCTACACCGCCGACGCGAACTGTACCGCGTTCACCGAGTATCGTGATGCTTCCCTCGAGATTCTTGGGATATGTAAGCATCGTGACCGCCATGGATCCAAGGGTTCCACTCCGCCATCGCACATTGAGGACACCGGTGTCTTCGACCTCGATGTCTCGCGTCGTGCTCATCATGGCCTGCACCTTCTCGACGGGACCTAGGAGCCATTCGAGCAGGTCAACGTAATGACTTGCCTGATTCATGAACGCGCCACCATCGAATTCCCACGTGCCACGCCACCCGTTACCCTGATCGTAATAAGACTGCGGTCGTGTCCAGAAGACGTTCAGGTGCACCATATGAATCTTGCCGAACCGCTTTTCAGCGATAGCACGTTTCAATAATTGCAGCGTGGTATTCCGCCGATTCTGCTTTACCACGAAAAGCCTTACCCCGGCATCATCGCAGGCACGCACCATCTGGACGCCATCCTGCCACCGCGTTGCCATGGGCTTCTCGGTCATCACGTGGACGCCTTGCTTGGCAGCAATGACGGCTTGTCCAGGATGAATTCCACTTGGAGTACAGAGCGCAACCAAATCGGGCTTCTCGCTCGCAAGCATATCTTCCAGTTGATCATATCCCCGAACTTGAAGGCGTTCTGAATGATCAGCTAGAACAGCGGCGTCAATATCACAAACCGCTACGAGCTCCAATTCATCAGCATGCTTGGCGATGGATCCAAAATGATTTGCGGAAATTCTCCCGCAGCCCACCACGGCGATTCGGATTTTTCGGTCGCGGATTACCGGATAGCGTTGCATGATTTCAGTGAATTGGTTTGGGAAAGTACTAGAAACGAAAGACCGTGAAACCGTCGCTCGCAGCCTTGTGACGATCGTAGATCGCTTTTAGGTCTGCCAACACGGGTTTCTCGCTCCGACAAAACTGCCGCAATTCAGAGGTGTTTAGTGCGCGATATTGATGATGACCCACGGCAACCACAAGAGCATCAACGGGGTTCGATCTACTAATTGCCTGAAGTGAAAAACCGTATTCGTGCCGGACCTCGTCTGAATTTGCCCAGGGATCACTCGCAACAACCTCAACCCCCCAATGTTCCAATTCATAGATTAGGTCGGCAACTTTACTGTTGCGGATATCGGGACAGTTCTCCTTGAACGTGACACCAAGGACCCCGACCCTGCTACGAGCTACATCTATGCCGTTCTTCAACATCAATCGAATGACGCTGCGAGCAGCGTAACGGGCCATATTGTCGTTGATCCGGCGTCCTGCAAGAATCACCTGCGGATGGTATCCAACTTCCTCCGCCTTATGGGTCAGATAGTACGGATCAACTCCAATGCAGTGGCCTCCAACCATGCCCGGTCGGAAGGGAAGGAAATTCCATTTACTGCCGGCCGCCTCAAGCACTTCGGTTGTATCGATTCCAAGCCGGTCGAAGATCACGGACAACTCATTTACGAAAGCGATGTTCAGATCGCGCTGGCTGTTCTCGATAACCTTCGCTGCTTCGGCGACTTTGATGCTACTGGCCTTCCAAGTTCCCGCGGCGATAATGCTCGCGTACAGCGCGTCAACCTTGGCTGCGATTTCCCCAGTGCTGCCGCTTGTAATCTTTTTTATCGTTGTTAGCGTGTGGACCTTGTCTCCGGGATTGATCCGCTCAGGGCTGTAGCCGCAATGAAAATCCTTATTGAAGGTCAGGCCAGAGGTTTTCTCCAGCACGGGGACACAAACTTCCTCGGTACAACCGGGATATACGGTGGATTCATAAATAACGAGGCAGCCGGGTCGCATGGCTTTTCCCACGGTATCACTGGCCTTCACCAGAGGTGTCAGATCCGGTCGGTTAGCCTGATCGATCGGGGTCGGCACCGTAATAATGAAGATACTGCAGTCGGCCAGATCATTAACATCAGATGAGAATTCCAATTGGAAAGCCATCTCCAGATCTTGTGCGGTAACCTCGAGAGTGGAATCCCGTCCGTCCTGTAGTTCGGCAATACGCCGCGAATTTATGTCAAAACCTACCACTCGGCGAATTTTTCCGAATTCCACAGCCAATGGTAGTCCAACGTATCCCAGACCGATTATGGCAATTATCTCCTGATTTTCCGACATTTTTTTCTTACCGATTTTTTTAGAAGTTGCGTTTTGGGTACAGAAGCGTTTGGTCAGTCGCTGATCGCGACGGATGGTTTTTCTTCTATGCGCAACAGTATACACTAATGATTGGCCGTCTAGTGTGAAATCGGGAATGTTGAAGGAGACCCTTTCGGGTGAGTCGGCACAGAGTCCACTTTGTTTGGGCACTTGCCCCAACTCTCGTAGAGAACTCGTGTCCTCCTCGCCAACACCCCGCGTCGGCCTCCTCCTCGCCGGCGGCACCGGCACCCGCCTCCACCCGCTTACCCGGGTGGTGAGCAAGCAGCTCCTCCCGGTGTACGACAAGCCGATGGTCTTCTACCCCCTCACCACGCTCATGCTGGCGGGGATCCGGGAGGTGCTGGTCATCACCACCCCGCACGACCAGCCGGCCTTCTCGGCCCTCCTGGGCGATGGCTCGGGCTGGGGTATGACCCTACGCTACGCGGTCCAGCCCCACCCGGCCGGGCTGGCGGATGCCTTCCGCGTGGGGCGGGACTTCATCAACGGCCGCCCCAGCGCGCTGGTCCTGGGTGACAACCTGTTTTACGGCCATTCCCTCTCAGGCCTCCTGCAGGCGGCAAATGCCTCCGCGATCGGGGCCACGGTCTTCGCCAACCGCGTCGCCAACCCCCAGGCCTACGGTGTGGTGGCCTTCGATTCGGACGGGCGGGCGGTGAGCATCGAGGAGAAGCCGGCCGCCCCCACGTCCCCATGGGCGGTCACGGGGCTCTACTTCTACGACTCGCAGGTGGTCGACATCGCCGCCGGCCTCACCCCCTCCCCCCGAGGCGAGCTGGAGATCACGGACGTCAACCGCGCCTATCTGGAGCGCGGCCAGCTCCGCGTGGAACGACTCGGCCGCGGCACGGCCTGGCTGGATACCGGCACCCCGGACACCCTCCTCCAGGCCGGCGAGTTCGTCCAGGTGGTGGAGCAGCGCCAGGGGCTCAAGATCGGCGCCCCGGAAGAGGTGGCCTGGCGCATGGGCTTCATTGACCGCGACCAGCTCGCCCGCCTGGGCGCCGCCATGGGCAGGAACGGCTACGGCCAGTACCTCCAGCGGTTGGCCGCCGAGGAGCCGGTCTAGCGGGGCGTTGGTCTCGGCATTCGGCCAGTCCCGGTGAGGGGCAGTCCCGGGGCACCGGAGCTCGCCACTTCGGCCGCCTGCGGCGGCCTGCCAGATGCTCGCCCCGGCCCCCCGGGGACTGCCCCGCCGGCTATCCAGCCTTTCTGATGCGCTCCACCAGCCGGTAAACGGTGGTCACCCCGAAATCGCGGGGCCAATCAACACAGGGTGGATGGTCCCGTTTCTTCGCCCGGGCGATGGCCTAGTCGATTCGCTCCGGCGGGAAATCGGCCAGCCTCCTCGAGGAGGTCGGCAAGCGCCATGAACCGGTCAAAGGTCTTCTGTCCCGGTTCGAATTCCACGAGCAGATCGATATCGCTGTCGTGCCGAGCTTCGTTTCGGGCGACCGAGCCGAAGAGCGCCAGGCGGCGAACTCCGAGCGAAAGGATATCACCCCGTAGCCTGTTCAGGCAGGATTCGACACCAGTGAGAGTAGGGGCGGGAGCAATCATTTGCATAAGCTACCTCGCTACGCAGGACAGCCACCAGCGATTCGGAGGACTGAGCAGCAGACGGTGCCGGCTGGCCGCGGGCGGACGGGCCCGGCGAGCATCTGGCAGGCCGCCAAGGCGGTCACGCCGCAGGCGGCCGAAGTGGCGAGCCGGACTCGTCCGCCCGCGACCGGCCCCGACGCCCTTACTCTCGGCCCCCCATCGGTGAGACCTTTCCCGCACCCATGCCTCGGCTCGAGATCACTCCCACCGCGCTCCCCGACGTCCGCGTCGTGACCACCCCCGTCCACGGCGACGCGCGCGGCTTCTTCACCGAACTGTTCCACGCCCCCGCCTTCGCCGATGTCGGGCTCCCCACCACGTTCGTCCAGGACAACCACAGCCGGTCGGCGCAGTACGCCCTGCGCGGGCTGCACCACCAGGTGGCCCCGCACGCCCAGGGGAAGCTCATCCGCCCCATCAGCGGGCGCATCTTCGATGTGGCCGTCGACGTCCGGCCAGATAGCGCCACTGCGGGGCAGTGGGTGGGCGTTACCCTCGAGGCAGGCGACGGCCGGTCGCTCTGGATCCCCCCGGGCTTCGCGCACGGCTTCTTCGTGCTCAGCGAGTACGCCGACGTGATGTACAAGTGCACCGCGGTCTACCACCCGGCTGCGGAACGGACGCTTGCTTGGAACGATCCGACCTTCGCCATCGACTGGCCGATTCCGCCCGGCGTGAGCCCCATGCTCTCGCCGCGCGATGCGGCGGCCCCACACTGGGGACACGGCCATGAGTGACCAGGGCGCGGTGCGTGCGCAGTCGCTCCTGATTACCGGCGGCGCGGGCTTCATCGGCAGTCACTTCGTGCACCACTGGGTGGCGGCGCACCCGGGCACGCGCGTGGTAGTCCTCGACGCCCTCACCTACGCCGGGCGGCGCGCGCTCTTGGCACCACTCGAGGCGTCAGGCGCCATCACCTTCGTGCACGGCGACATCCTGGATGCGCCGCTGGTGGCGAATCTCATGGCCACGCACGCCTTGGACACGGTGGTGCACTTTGCCGCCGAGTCGCACGTGGACCGGAGCATCGTGGACCCGATGGCCTTCGTGCGCACGAATGTGCTGGGGACGCAGGTACTGCTGGATGCGTGCCGGAATGCGTGGCGCAGCGCCGACGGGCAGTGGCGCCGCGGCGTGCGCTTTCATCATGTGTCCACCGACGAAGTGTTCGGCGCACTGGGGCCGGCGGACGCGCCATTCACCGAGGCGTCGCCCTATGCGCCCAACTCCCCCTATTCGGCGAGCAAGGCGGGGAGCGACCTGCTGGTGCGCGCGGCGATGCACACGCACGGGCTCCCGGCGAGTCTCAGCTGGTGCTCGAAAAACTACGGGCCCTGGCAGGTGGCGGAGAAGCTGATCCCGCTCATGATCACCCACGCGCTCGTGGGGAAACCGCTCCCGGTATACGGCGACGGGCAGCAGGTGCGCGACTGGCTCCATGTGCGCGACCACTGCGCGGCGCTGGAGGCGATCCTCCTGGGGGACGTGGCCGGCGAAGGGTTCGTGATTGGTGGGCGTGCCGAGGTGGTGAACCTGGTGCTGGTAGAGCGGCTGTGCGCGCTGGTGGACGAAGCCATCGGGGCGGATGCCGCGCTGGCGGCGCGTTACCCGGAATGCCCGGCGTCTCGCGGGGGCTCCTGCCGGTCGCTCATCACCCACGTCACCGACCGACTCGGCCACGATCGGCGGTATGCCATTGAGCCAGCGAAGATCAAGGCCCGGCTGGGGTTCCACCCGCGGCACACGCTGGAATCGGGACTCAGGGAAACGGTGCAGTACTACGTGGGACTGTGATTCCTCTGCCGCCTGCCCCCTGACCCGCCTTCACCCTGCTTCCCCAGTTCGATAACCGCAACGACGGAAACTGACTGGAGCACAGGGAGAAGGGGGGTCAGGAGGCGGGGAGCAGGAGGAATTCCCGGGTCACACTTCCGGCACCCGCGCCACCTTGGCGGTCCCGATCGTGCAGGCTACCCCTCGGCCGATCAGCTCCACCCAGATCACCGGCACGCGCCGGCTCTGGAGCTGCTTCACCACCCCCGTAAGGCCGGCCAGCGGCCCCTCGAGGACCACCACCTGATCTCCGGGGGCGAATTCCGGTGGCTCCTCGAAGGGCTCCGGCGCGCTCTCCGGCGAGGCGATGGCCCGTTGGATCCCCTCCACATAGTCGTCGGTCAGGACGGCGGCAGCGCTCCCGGCCTTGACCAGGGTGAGCACGCCGGGCACTCGGAGCAGGTCATGCCATTTGCCGGGGCCGGTCCGGCAGAACAGGTAGCCTGGAAAGAGCGGCAGGGTGACCTGCTTTTTCCGGTCGCTCCACTGGCGGGTGGCGGTAAAGGTGGGGAGCCAGGAGGCGTACCCCAGCCGGTCGAGCCTGGGGGCGACGGCCTTTTCGGCGCGCGCCTCGGTCCAGACGACGTACCAGCCGGTTGGCGGCCGGTCCGGGGAATTTCCTGACGAAATGACGGAAATATAAGGAATTTCGATGCTGGAGTAGCCGCGGTGTTCCAGATATACGGGGTGGCGCCACCTGCCGGATCTTCCCAATATTCCGGAGCCGCCCGGTCGGATCGGGGGTCATTTCCGGAATTTCGGACCTTCGCCGGAATTTCCCGCTGTCTTCAATTCCCAATTCGTGGAGTGTGATGTCATGAGTGCCATTCTCAAAGTGCTCGACGCGGAAATCGCGAAATACGAATCGCTCGTGAAGCAGCTCAAGACGTCGCGTCAGGCCATCGCTGCTGCGGAGAGCGCCGGCGGTGCCCCGCCGGTCAAGTCCCGCTCGGCCACTGCTCCCGCGAAGCGCCGCGGCCGGCCACCCAAGAACGGCGCGGCAAAAAACGGTGCCGCTACGGGCGCAGGCAAGGCCGCGGCGTCCTCCACCGGGCGCAAGCGCGGCCGGCCACCGAAAAAGGCGGCGGAGGCACCGGGGGCCGCGGCCGAATAACCATGTCGCGCTCGCCCCGGCGAGCCACCGCATTGCCCAACGGCCGACGGCATCCCGTCGGCCGTTTTTTATTGTTCGGCCACGGTGGGCGAAGCGGCCAGACAGGCCGCCAGCTGTGCCCGCCACTCAGGGAGAAAAATGCCGAATGTCTCACGGCATTTTCCTGCGTCGAGCACCGAATAGGCCGGCCGCTTGGCGGGCGTGG